>Ga0209353_10000091_pt1 | contig 51112 bp, 44 predicted proteins | sample LauGreSpBDMM15SD_2_FD_187561 | JGI IMG/M metagenome (GOLD analysis project Ga0209353, IMG submission 187561) | Freshwater lake microbial communities from Lake Michigan, USA - Sp13.BD.MM15.SD (SPAdes) (version 2) | ecosystem: Environmental > Aquatic > Freshwater > Lake | place: Lake Michigan... | reverse complement strand
AAATTTTTTCTTATCAACATAATTACCCGGATTGATACGTACTTTTTCAACGATCCGCGCAGCTATTTCTGCAGCATTGGGTGTAAAATGAATATCAGCAACAATGGGTGTATCATAACCTCTTCGGCGCAATTCATTTTTTATATTCAGTAAATTTTCTGCTTCTTTTTTACTTGGTGCCGTAATCCGAACAAGTTCGGCGCCTGCTTCGATACACCTGATGGTTTGCTCAACAGTAGCCATGGTATCAAGCGTATCTGTGGTGGTCATGGTTTGTACACGAATGGGATGGCCATTACCAATTTTGAGTTGACCGATGGTCACTTCTCTGGTTTTAAGACGACTTATTTGTGTTAAAGAAGGGCAGTAATATTCCATCATAAAACGTATTGTAGTAGGGTTATCTTTTACCTTCAAAAAAACCTTGCTCTTTTAATATTTTGTTAAGCAACGACATGCTCGCGTCTTTTATACTGCTGCTTGCAGTACCTTCTGTTTGTAATACAAAAAAGTAAGGATGTTTGTTTTCTTCTATCCAACCAATTATCCATACTACTGCATTGCCATTTTGCTTATAGCCAAGCCCAGTTTTATAACTTAATTTATAATTGGCATTGGCAGTTTGCAGCATTAGCTTTTTAACCATTTCTTGGCTTCGCTTTTGAAAAGGCAGTTGACCAAAATATAGTTTTTTTACAAGCCCTAGCTGTTCGTCGGGCCTAACGGTTAGGGTATTATTGAGCCAAAAAGAATCAACGGCAGCGCCCATTTTTTTTGTTCCATATTGTAAACTGTCTAACCAGTGTTGCATGGTGTCTTTTCCAATCCTTCGCGCTACTTCCATAAAGTAAGGTGCTGAAGTTTGCTTAAACGCACTATCCATTCGAATAGGGCCAAGACTATCTAGAGAAAGCAACATTTTTTCATCTACAATCCTTCCGGTTTCGATACCTACTAGCGCATTAACAATTTCAAAAGTAGACGCAGGTGCGTAACTTGAATCTTTAAACTGCGCTAGGTTATAAATATAAAATTCGCCAGAGCCATTATCAAAAAGTCCAAAAGACCCTGTCACGCCCGCATCATCAAAATACTTTTTATAATTATTTTGAAGGGTAACATTATTTGGAGAACAGCTTTGTATCATTAACAAAACAATTCCCAAAACAACAAGTGAACAAAAGCGACTAAATTTTAAAAAAAACATGGCTTAATTTTATAAAAGAAAATTATTCTTTTTCAATACTAATTAATTCTACATCAAAAACAAGCAGTGAACCTGGGCCAATGGAAGGACTTGGATAGCTATCTCCATAGGCTAAATCTGAAGGCACATATAATTTCAATTTGCTACCAACAGTCATTAATTGTAAAGCTTCTTGCCATCCTTTAATAACACCGTTAACTGGAAACACAACAGGTTCGCCACGATCTACAGAACTATCAAAAATACTTCCGTCTAATAAAGTGCCATGGTAATGACATTTTACTTTATCTGTTAATTTAGGCTTTATAGTATCTGTACCAGCTTTAACCACTATATATTGTAATCCTGAAGGAAGGGTAACAACGCCGGGCTTTTTTGCATTGGCAGCTAAAAATGCTACTGCTGCTTTTTTAGAACCCGCCGATTTTTGTTCGTTTGCTTTTTGTACAAACTCACCAATACACTTATCCAATACTGCTTCTGGTAATGCCGAAGTTTTGCCAGAAAATACATCTCCTATAGCGCGGTACAAATTAGGCAGGTTGATGGCGTCAAACCCTTGCGCCTTTAAATTTTGACCAATACGAACACCGAGCGCATAACCGGCACTATCGGCACTGTTTTTAAAAGTATTTACTGGTTTTACTGCAACTGCAGGCTTAGCAGCAGGTTTTACCACTGTTTTTGGGGCAGTTGCTTTTTTTACTTGTGCATTGGCACCAAAAGATGCGAGTAATAGGCAAATAAGAATACGTTTCATGTATGTTGTTTAAGTATCAAATGTAAATAAATAATTAGTCATTTAGTAGGGCAGCTACTGCATTACTAGCAATAGCAAAATTAAAGCCAGCAAGTACTTCTTGCATCATTTTTTCAATTTTATCATTACACAAATTACCCATACTGCCCTCGTGGGTATGGTTTAAAGAGGTACTGTAACTAAAATTGCCATTTTCTATCGCCATTCCTACTTGTTTATAAGCGTCTCTAAATGGAACGCCTTTAACAACGAGCTTGTTAACTTCTTCTACACTAAAAGCATATTTATACTTTTCATCTAATAAAATGGTTTCTTTTACTTCGATAGATTCAAACATCAATTGTGCCATGGCGAGACAATCTTTTAATGTTTGAAAGGCAGGAAATAAATGTTCTTTTAAAAGTTGTAAATCTCTATGGTATCCAGAAGGTAAATTGGTCGTCATTAGCATCACTTCGTTGGGAAGCGCTTTTATGCGGTTGCAATGCGAACGGATAAGTTCAAAAACATCCGGATTTTTCTTGTGCGGCATAATGCTTGATCCTGTAGTTAGCTCTGCTGGAAAAGAAATGAAGTCAAAGTTTTGATTGAGGTAAAGACATGCATCCATACTCATTTTTGCAAGGGTATCTGCAATATTTGCAAGCGCCATAGCAGTAATACGCTCTGACTTCCCACGACCCATTTGAGCATACACCACATTGTAATTTAAATTTTCAAAGCCTAATAAAACAGTAGTCACACTTCTACTAATTGGAAATGATGATCCATATCCAGCAGCAGATCCGAGTGGATTTTTGTTGACTACTTTGTACGCACTTTGTAAAGTAATTAAGTCATCTACCAAACTTTCGGCATAAGCGCCAAACCACAATCCAAATGAAGATGGCATGGCAAGTTGCAAATGCGTATAGCCTGGCAACAAATGATTTTTATATTTTTCACTTTGGGTTTGAAGTAATGTAAACAATGATTGAACGCTTCCAACGAGCTCCATGATTTCATGACGCAGGTATAATTTTAAATCAACGAGCACTTGATCATTTCTACTTCTAGCGCTATGGATTTTTTTACCTGCATCGCCCAATTGCTCTGTTAATAAGAGTTCTACATAAGAATGAATGTCTTCTACACCAGCTGGCAATGCAAAGCCAGGCGTGATTACCTGCTTATAAATATTTTTTAATGCTGCGTCAATTAATTGAGCTTCTGAAGATTCCAACAATCCAACTTGTGCAAGCATGCGCACATGTGCGAGCGAACCAAGAACATCAAAGGGTGCGAGCATGGTATCAAATGCCGGATCGTTTCCAACCGTAAATTTTTCTACAGCTGCAGCTACGTTTGTGTTTTTTTGCCAAAGTTTCATCGTTCCTATTTTTTATACAGCCATTACTTATTAAGTAATAGCTGATCTAACAATTCAATATATTTTTGTATACCATTTTCTATTTCTGCTACAAATACAAATTCATCTGCGCTATGACTTCTTGCAGATTCACCAGGACCCATTTTTAAAGCAGGAAATGAAACAAGTGCTTTATCAGATGTGGTAGGAGATCCGTAGGGCTTACTACCTATAGTCATGCCAGCTTTTACAAGCGGATGTTCGAGCGCTATCCCCGAAGATTTAATACGCATACTTCTGGGTGTTAGGGTTACCGCTGCATTGTTTATCTGCAAATTAAGTTCCTCTAAAATTTGATCGAATGTATAATACTCATTCACACGCACATCAACCACTAGCTTGCAATCGGGCGGAACTACATTATGTGCCTTATTGATCGTTTCAATAACAGTCACTGTTTGTTGAACGGGACCTAATAAATCTGATACTTTTGGAAAAACATAATTTTTAAACACATCAATCACAGGAAGTGCATTATAAATTGCATTTTGCCCTTCGCCTCTCGCCGCATGCCCTGCAACACCTGGTACAACAACATCTAGCACCATTAAGCCACGCTCTGCTACTGCTAATTGCATAGCAGTAGGTTCACCAATAATAGCACAATTTATAGCTGGTAATTCTGGTACCAAACATTCAATGCCATTTTTTCCTGAAATCTCTTCTTCTGCAGTACCTGCAAAAATGATGTTGTATGCTAGATTTTCACATGTATAGTAATGTAAAAAAACATGTAATAGTGATACGAGCGATGCACCAGCATCATTACTTCCAAGTCCATATAATTTACCATCTCTAATAATAGGATGATACGGATCGATCGTATAGCCTGCATTTGGCTTTACGGTATCGTGATGAGAATTTAAAAGTATCGTTGGTTTAACCGGATCAAAGTGTTTATTAGCAGCCCAAACATTGTTGAAGTGCCTATTCGGCGTTACGCCGTTATCATTTAAATAATCAAACAATATAGACGCAGTTACGTCCTCCTCCTTACTAAAAGAAGGAGTTGCAATAAGCTTTTGTAATAAAGCTGTTGCAGCAGATGCGTATGTATGTTTATTTGCTTCCAAGTAATAATTAATTTTTTTGAATGGTTGTGCCCGCACTGCCAGCTAATAATTGCAATAAGTCTAGAGCGTCTCCAATGATAACCCTGCCAACCCCTTTTTGCAAGGCTTCAAAAGCATTATCAAGTTTTGGAATCATACCTTCGTTTACTTGACCACTCTCTTTTAATGCCGCATAATTTTGAGGATTGATAATAGGTATAACGCTGTTACTATCCTCTATAGCTGACAACACACCTTTTCTTTCAAAGGAGTATACTAAAGATACCTCATATTTACTGCTGAGTGCAGTAGCAATGGCCTGCGCCATGGTATCTGCATTGGTATTTAATAACTGTCCAGTACCATCATGTGTTATTGGGGCCACTACAAGTGATAAACCGGTATGTAAAAAATGCATAATTTTTTCTGTATCTACCGCGTCTATATCACCTACAAAGCCGTAATCGGTTGTAGCGTTTATTCTTTTATGCGCTTTTATAATATTAGCATCAGCACCACAAATACCTAGTGCATTTATATTTTTTGATTGAAGTGCTGCTACCATATTTTTATTGATGTATCCAGCATATACCATCGTTACAATTCTAAGGGTAGCAGCATCCGTTATTCTTCTGCCATCTACCATTTGCTGTGGTATATTTAAATCGGCGGCCATTTTAGTTGCCAATTTGCCGCCGCCATGAATCAAAATTTTTTGACCTTCAATCTGTGAAAATGCCGTCAAGAAAGAAGCAAGATTTGCTTCGTTGTCTATAATGTTGCCACCTATTTTTATAACGGATAATTTTTCCACGCTTATTTATTTGATGATAAAATAGTGGACAATACGGCTTGTGCAGCCCATACCCTGTTGCCTGCCTGCTTTGTTACTAAACTTTGAGGACTATCTAAAATTTCATCAGAAAGCTCAACGTTTCTTCTTACGGGTAAGCAGTGCATCACTTTGGCGTTATTGGAATGTTTGAGCGAATTGGCAGTTAGCATCCACGCTGGATCCGTACAAAAAACCTTGCCATAGTCGGTGTAAGAACTCCAATTTTTTACATACACAAAATCGGCTCCTTCAAGCGCTGCAGCTTGGTCATTGGTAATAGTGGCGCCCTTCGTATAAGTATCAGATAGTTCATAGCCAGCCGGATGCGCAATAACAACATCAGCAAAATTGGCAGCAGTAACCCACTGCGCAAAACTATTGGCTACACATTGAGGTAACGCTTTTACATGCGGTGCCCAAGTTAATACCACTTTTGGTTTTTTATTAAGCTGCGTTTCAGCCATAGACTCCTGTATGGTCATTAAATCTGTCAATGATTGAAGTGGATGTAGCGTTGCAGTTTCGAGGCTTACAACGGGCACCCCCGCATATTTAATAAACTGGTTGATTATTGTTTCTGCGTAATCATCCGCTCTATTTTGCAAACCCGGAAAAGTACGAATACATAAAATGTCAAAGTACTGACCTAAAACCGGTGCAGCATCTTTTACGTGTTCTACTGTTGTGCCATTCATGATAGCACCTTCGGAAAATTCTAAAGCCCACCCTTCTTTATCTATATTAAAAACAACAGCGTCCATGCCTAAATTTTGCGCTGCTACTTGTGTACTAAGTCTTGTGCGCAAACTAGGATTTAAAAATAAGAGACCCGCGCGCTTGCCTGCACCCAGCGTTTTATCCATAAATGGATGTTGCTTGTAACCAAGGCCCTTATGAATAAGTCCTTGTATATCGGATACGTCTCCTACTTGGATAAATTGTTTCATAACAAAGATTGAATGGCTTTTTGAAGTCTATCTAAAAATACATCTATCTCTGCTCTAGTAATGGCTAGAGAAGGAAGCAGTCTTATCACATTAGGCTTTGCCTCGCCGGTAAAAACTTTATATTCTTGTAAGAGCACTTTTTTTAAATCTTTAATATTATCAGGCACATCAAAACCAATCATGAGTCCCCTGCCTCTTACATTAGTGATGTGTGGGATTTTTGAAAGCGCGTCCATTAAGTAAGTACCATTTCGCGCTGCAGCCTCCAATAAATTTTCTTGCTCCATCACTTCAACAACAGCGAGCGCTGCTGCACATGCTAAATGATTACCGCCAAAAGTGGTGCCAAGCATTCCATATTTAGGGGCAATATGAGGCGCAATTAATATGCTGCCAATTGGAAACCCGTTACCCATACCCTTTGCCATCGAATAAATATCTGCATCTACGCCTGCAGCGTCGTGTGCAAAAAATTGTCCTGTTCTACCATAACCACACTGTACACTATCTGCTACATATAAGGTGCCATGCTTGGTACATAGTGATCTTATAAGTTGTAAAAAAGTATTGGAAGCAACTCTTATACCACCTACACCCTGAATACCTTCGATAATTACGGCAGCAATACTACCACCCTCAGCATCAAAATAAGCTTGCAATGCGGTTTCATCATTAAAGGGTAAAAAAACAATATTTTCTGTTTCATTGACAGGCGCTACAATGGATGTATTATCAGTAGCGGCAACTGCAAGTGAAGTTCTTCCGTGAAAAGATCCTGTAAAAGAAATAATTTTTTTTCGAGCTGTCACAAAGGATGCAAGCTTTAATGCGTTTTCATTTGCTTCGGCGCCGCTGTTGCACAAAAAAAGTTGAAAATTATTTTTGCCGCTTACCACTCCAATTTTTTGGGCCAACTGTGTTTGAATGGGGATGATAACAGAGTTGGAATAAAAGGCAATTTTATGAAGTTGTGTTTCAATGGCCGATACCCAGTATGGATGCGTATGACCAATACTTATTACAGCATGTCCACCATACATGTCAAGGTACTCCGTTCCTTTTTCATCCCATACATAAGACCCTTTAGCTTTTGCTATGGTGATATTATTGAGTGGATATACGTCAAATAATTTCATGGCTAAAAAAAGTTTGCTTTAAATAATAGACCCGTTGTTTCATCTAGCCCAAAAAGCAAATTCATATTTTGAACAGCTTGCCCACTAGCGCCTTTTATTAAATTATCAATAGCACTATGTACAACAAGTTTATTGCCCTGCTTTTCAATTTGCAAAACGCATTTATTGGTATTTACTACTTGCTTCAAATGTATAGGAGCCTCAGATACCACAACAAATGGATGTGCTGCATAATAGTTCGTATACATTTCCTGAACGGCCTCTAATGGTAAGCTACAATCGATAACCGAGCTGGTATAAATACCTCTGGTAAAATCGCCACGCCATGGTACAAAATGTAATCCAGGCCCTTCGCCACTTGTACTAAGTGGTGCATCTGCCTGCAATTGATTGAGAGATTGTATGATTTCAAAAACGTGCTGATGGTCGAGCGTTTTATAAGCTTGAATATTATTGGCGCGCCAGCTAAAATGAGCAGTAGCGCTTAATGATTGGCCTGCACCCGTAGATCCTGTAATGCCTGTTGTATAAATATCCTGCAAGATGCCGGATTTTGCAAGTGGCAATAAAGCGAGTTGAATAGCCGTAGCAAAACAACCCGGATTGGCTATATTTTTTGCTGTTGTTATTTTTTCACGATTTAGTTCTGGCAATCCGTATACAAAAGTTCTATCTGCAATTACAGCGTTTGCAGTAAGTCTAAAATCTTGTGATAAATCAATAATAGACACAGACGCTGCTATCTTTTGTTCTTCTAATATTTTTTTTGCTTCATGATGACCCACACATAAAAACAAAACGTCAATACTATTAGAAAAAGTATTGGTAAAAATAAGATCAGTATCACCTACTAAATCTGTATGAACCTCAGATACAGACTTACCAGCATTACTAGTGCTATGTACAAATGAAATATGCACTTCGGGATGATGCATTAGTATTCTTAATAGCTCGCCACCAGTATAGCCTGCACCACCAGCAATACCCACATTTATTTTTTTCATGATTGGCTATTTTTAATGCTATGGTAAATAGAAGTTTGGTTGCCAAATATTTTTGAAAATCCACGCACGTCTTCGCCAGACCAACCACTATTCATTTCTCCGTATTTACCAAACTTACTACTCATTAAATCAAAGGCAGATTCAATACCGATTACTGTAAAACGGTATGGATGCAATTCTACAAATACGGTACCCGTAACATTTTCTTGTGTATTTTCTAAAAAGGCTTCTATGTCACGCATTACTGGATCCATAATTTGACCTTCATGTAACCAGTTTCCATAAAACTGCGCTAATTGATCTTTCCAATTTAACTGCCACTTGGTTAACACATGTTTTTCAAGTGCATGGTGTGCTTTTAATATAACCATGGGAGCTGCTGCTTCAAAACCAACACGACCTTTAATTCCAATAATAGTATCGCCTACATGGATATCTCTTCCAATGCCATATGCCCCCGCAATGGTTTGTAGATATTGAATGGCTTTTGTTGGATGATCAAATCGCTTGTCGTTAATCATCGTTAATGCACCTTGTTCAAAATGCAAACTCACTTCTTCGGTTCCTGTTGCTGTTACTTGTGTTGGCCATGCAGATTCAGGCAACATACCTTTAGACGTTAATGTTTCTTTACCACCAACACTGGTACCCCAAAGCCCTTTATTAATAGAATAAGCGGATTTTTCAAAATTCATATCTACGCCTTTAGACTTCAAGTAGGCAATTTCATCTTCTCTACTTAATTGCATATCTCTAATGGGTGTAATGATCGTAACGCCAGGAATCATGATATGAAAAACCATATCAAATCGGACCTGATCATTACCAGCCCCTGTACTACCATGCACCACCGCTGCCGCGTTCATCTTTTTAGAATGCTCAGCAATATGGAGTGCCTGACTTAAACGCTCGGCACTTACACTTAGTGGGTAGGTGTTGTTTTTTAGCACATTACCATAAATCAAATACTTGATAATGCTGTCATAATAAGACTGAACAGCATCAATCGTGGTATGTGTTTTAACACCTAAATGATAGGCGTGGGTTTCAATATTTTTTAATTCTTCTTCCGTAAAACCACCCGTGTTTACAATCACACTATGCACTTCATAGCCTTTTTCGTTGGTTAAATATTTAACGCAATAAGAAGTGTCTAAGCCGCCGCTAAATCCGAGTACTACTTTATCACCTGCCTTTACTTGATGTAATTCACTTGCCATTTTATTATTTTTTTTCTTTTTTCCTCAGCCAGCGTAACAAATTATTTTGTTTAAGTTTCATGAAACGCTCATATACTTTAGAATTACTTTTAAAATCTGCAGATGTTTCTTGTGTCGTGTAATGATCTGCTGGATCATACAACATAGCTGTACACATACAGTTTTTTTGGTCTTTACTTTGTAAAATTTCATAATTCACACAGCTTTTGCAGCCTGCCCAAAATTCTTCGTCATCTGTTAATTCACTATAGGTAACAGGCTCGTAACCTAGGTCACTGTTGATTTTCATAACAGCTAAGCCTGTTGTTAAACCAAATATTTTTGCTGTTGGATAGCGCTCTCTAGATAATTGAAAAATAGTTTGCTTGATTAATTTAGCAACGCCACTTTTTCTGTGGGCGGGCGCAACAATGAGTCCACTATTGGCCACAAATGTTTCATGCCCCCAAACTTCTATATAGCAAAAGCCAACCCAAGTGCCATCCCGTTCTACGGCAATAACTGCTTTGCCCTCTTCCATTTTTTTTGCCACATATGTGGGGGTTCTTTTTGCAATACCAGTGCCCCTGGCTTTTGCAGAAGATTCCATTTCATCTGTAATGGTTTGAGCATATGTAACGTCGCTAGCATTTGCTACGCGAACAATTATTTTTTGTTCCAACGCCTTCAATTAAAATTGTAGAAAAAGTAAATGAAAATTAAACTGGGGGTTTTTTCACTGATAGGGGCAAGTGCCAGTTGCTCGTCCTATCAGCATCCACGTCGCGATCTGACCACAAGTCTAGCCACAGAAACAGATCCCACCAAACAAATAGAGGTTGGAGGGCAAATTGAGTTTCTATATTGAAATGCTGTTTTCACCATTTGGACTATTGTGCTTTTGAAACTGTAAAAATAGGTTAGTTTGCAGTAAAATAGGGGGTTTTCCACAAAAAATCCTCATTTTTACTAACGGTTGTAAGCATTAAAAAAGGCTACCTCGGTTAGAAGTAGCCTTTTGAAGTATAACAATTTCGTTTACTGTCCTCCACCTCTGTAGGTGCGCATCATATTATTCATTTGACGTTCTGCTCCTGGCATTTGCATCATTTTCATCATTGGATTTTGAGGCCCTTGTGCAGCTCCAAATTTGCGTAAATTATAAGTAAAGCTAATCATGAAGTAACGCTTTAAAACGCGCGTTTGTAAATCCTGAATATAGTTACTTGTTACATTTCGAGAGATACTTATATTTTGATTTAATAAGTCAAACACATAAAACTTTAATTCACCTGCTTTGTTTTTTAGCATTTGCTTAGACAAACTAGCATTCCAAAGTGGGATACTTGTGTTAAAACCTTCACTTCTTCCAGCGTTATAGATATAATCAAAGTCAGTAGATAAAACCCACCCACTCTTTGAATAAATAGTTGCTTCGGTAGAAACAGTTTGGCTAAAAAAATCTCCATTTTGTTGAGGCTGTAAAGTGTACCTAGCCATTGTCAAATTTGAGTTAGAAGAGAAATTCATGTCAAACCCTTCTTTGATATTGGTAGTCCAAGAAATTGTTCCACCTAAATTGGTATTACGCGTAAAATTGCTAATACTATTTACAAGTGTTTGTGTTTGATTGCGCGAAACATTGGCCATCAAATTTAAATTACTTTTTGGCTTTTTAATAGGGAAACCATAGTTGAAAAATCCATTGATATTATACGTTCCACTTAAGTTTACTGGTTTAATGGTTTGTACACCACCTCCCGAAATTGTAGTTGCATTTTGAATATCGTTTTCAATAAAACTACCACTCAAGGTTGCAAAAATTATTTTTTGTGTGAAAATATCAAATGAGTTGAATAAGAATCTAAATGAATGTGAAAACTGTTGCTTTAAATTAGGATTACCTGTTCTAATAAGAAGCGGGTTGCTATTGTCAATAACCGGCTGCAACTGCTCTGCGCTAGGTTGTGAAGTACGGCCATTGTAAAAAAAACGCATATTTTTAGACTTTGTAAAATCGTATCTAAAGTTCGCAGATGGAAATAGATTTACAAAGTGTTGCTTTAAATTAACATTGGTACTGATATTTTTACTTACTAAATCACCAACCTGTAATCCAGATCCCACACTAAAATTATACTTGGCATTTTGAATACGGTAATTGACAGTAAGTCTATTTGCATTAAATGTATTTTCAAAAATATTGCTCAAATTAGGCACCGCAATATCATAGTTGTTAGTTGCTTTATTATAACCCTGTGTTGCTCTTCCAGAATTATTAACATTACTAGAAATATTGTAGTTGAACTCTATTTGTTTGTTTTTTCCAATAGGCTCTGTATAAGATAAAGTAGCACTATTGTTTTTACCATCACGGTTAGTTGTATATATCTGATCGAGTGTATCGGTGTAGTTACGTGATGGTAAATTAAACTGATTTTGTGACCAGTTGCTTCCAGAACCATCATTGGTATTGTAACTGCTATTTAAGCCAATAGAATAGGTACGACCTTTTTTAGCAAAACGGTGTCTAAACGTTGCTTCTAGACTTCCATTAATCCCCTGGTTATCTCTCACAGTATTAACACGTGAGCTATTTAGGCTTGTGATTTTGCCTCGCGTAGAACTCGTATTTTGAAAAGTTTCTGCATGCGTATTTTGAAAACTAATATTAGGTCGAATGATAAGTGTATTACTCGTATCAAAATTGGTTTCGATATTAAAATTGATACGGTGGTTTTTATTATTGGTCACTGAACTTTGTACCTGCTTGCTAAAAATAGAAGAGTCGGTACTACCAGTTACTAAATTTTCAGTTAAGCTATTTTGATCTCTAGTAGTTGTTTGGTCGTTGTAAAAATAACTTCCAGAAAATTGTGTTTTAGTGCCCCAATTGTCTTTGTAGTTAAGGCCTGCTGCTAATGTTTTTACAATACCGCCACCGCCACCTGTACCAAGCAGACCACCGCCGCCACCCATTGTTGCGCCACCGCCGCCTCGTCCACCACCGCCGCCGCCAAAGCTGCCGCCACCTAATGAACCAAGCATATCTTGTACCGAAAAGTTTTGTTTATTTACGTTGTTAGCCTGACCCGTAAAAGTGATTTGCTGATCGCCATTAAACTTACTTACATTAACACTATTGTCATATAATGCATCGTCACTATTGGCACCTAAACCACCTGCTGCTCTTCCAAAATAACCTTTGCGCTTGTCTTTGCGGGTTGTGATATTAATTGTTTTAACACGGTTACCATCATCAAAACCAGTAAATGCACTTTGATCACTTGCCGCATCAAAAACTTGAATTTTATCAATAATATCTGGAGGCAAATTTCTAGTTGCCATTTTAGGATCGTCTCCAAAAAAGCGCTTACCATCTACAAGTACACGCTGTACTGTTTCACCTTGCGCTTTAATACCACCATCTTTATCTACTTGGATACCTGGAATTTTTTTAAGTAAATCTTCTGCTACCGCATTAGGCTTTGTTTTAAATGCAGACGCCAGAAATTCTACGGTATCTTTTTTCATTTGAACAGGCGATTGCGTAACTGTTACATTGCCTAGATCGTTAGCTGCTTGCTTTAAATAAATTTTACCTAAGTCTACGTTGTTATTTTTTGCAGAAAAAAGTATTCTTTTAGAAAAAGGTTCGTAACCCTGAAATTTTACTTCAACTAACATTTCACCAAAAGGTGCATTGTTAATGATAAAACTGCCATCTGCTTTAGCGAGTGTAAAAACCTCAAGTGATGAGTCACTTGCAGCTAATACAACAATAGATGCGTCTTTTAAAGACTGTTTATTTAAAGAATCAATTAAAATCCCTTTTACGGTAGCTACAGATTGAGCGCTCGCGAAAGAAACTAAAAATACAAGGGAAAGTAACGACAATAATTTTTTCATAAATAGTTGGTAATATGCGGTGCAAAGTTAATCTATAATGCTAGACAGATTTTATGTAAATAAGTTTAAAGGCAAGCAAGAGGGATAATAGGACGCTGTGATTGAATATCGGTGAGAACCCTTTAAATAAGGATAAAGATTGTTATTTTTGTAAAACGATTTGAAATACAAAATATTGTAACAAAATAAATCAATACGCTATGTTCACCGGTATAAAACAAAGATTCACCCAATTAATCGTCGTAACAACTGTTATTGCAAGTTGTAATAGCACAGAAGCACCAAAACAAGAGGTAGTTGATACCACTGCACAAACAAGTATGGAATCAGCAGCTACTAGTTTTCCAGTATCGATGGTAAACAACAAAAAAGATCCTACCTGCGGCATGCCAGTTACTGCAGGTATCTCAGATACAGCGCATTACAAAGACAAAGTCATTGGATTTTGCTCGGAAGGCTGCAAAGACGAGTTTAAATTAGCTCCGGAAGCAAACATTACTGCCGCAGAAATACAGTAGACTTAACTAAACAAGTACTCGACATCTTCACGGGTGAGGCTCTTAACAAAACCTTCGTCATCGGTGATGAGTTCACGTGCTAAACTGCGTTTGCGGTCTTGTAGTTTCAAAATTTTATCTTCTACGGTATCCGTACAAATCATACGGTACGCAAAAATATTTTTTGTTTGACCAATACGGTGGGTTCGGTCAATGGCTTGTTGCTCTACCGCAGGGTTCCACCAAGGATCCACAATGTATACATAATCAGCGGCTGTTAGATTTAATCCAACGCCACCCGCTTTGAGTGAAATTAAAAATACGCGGCAAGATTCGTCGTTTTGGAAACGCTGAATGGCGCGCTCTCTTTCAAGTACGGTACTGCTACCATCAAAATATTCGTAATCTACACCAAGCTCGGTAAGTCGCTCTTTAATGAGTGCGAGCATCCCTAAGAACTGAGAGAACATAAGTGCTTTGTGGTTGCTAATGTTTTCGGTAATCTCTCTACCAATTTCTTCTAGCTTAACAGATACGTTCGGAAACTTTTCTTCGTCTTTTATGATAGATGGACTATCACAAATTTGACGCAGCTTCATGAGGCCTTGTAAAATAGTTAATTGAGATTTTTGAATACCCTGGTTGTCTACAACACCCAAAATTTTATCGCGGTAATCGTTACGGAAAGCCTCATAAATTTTTCGTTGCTCATCACCCATTTCACAAAACAATACCATTTCTTGTTTCTCTGGTAAGTCTTTGGCCACCTGCTCTTTGGTGCGCCTTAACATAAATGGATATAAGAGTTTGCGCAAATGATCTTTTTGTTCTTTTTCTCCAAACTTATCAATAGGAATCGAAAATTCTTGTTTGAAAAATTCTACGCTTCCTAACATACCAGGATTTAAGAAATTCATTTGCGCATATATGTCAAATGTATTGTTCTGAAGTGGCGTACCACTTAAACAAAGTCTATTGGTTGCTTTTAATAGACCGGCTGCTTTTGTTACTTTACTATTTGGATTTTTGATGGCCTGACTTTCATCGAGTACCACATAATCAAACGCTACTTCTACAAATTGTTTGATATCGCTACGGAGTGTTCCATAAGTAGTGATAATTACATCTGCTTCATTAGAAGCCAGCGCATCACGAGAACGTCCGGCACCATGGTGCACATAAAAGCTAATGTTTGGTGTAAACTTTCCAATTTCATTTTGCCAGTTGTACATGAGCGTGGTAGGACATACTACAAGCGCTTTTAAAGTACCTTCTTCGGTTTTAAGATGATGTAAAAAACTTAAAGCTTGAATGGTTTTACCAAGTCCCATATCATCGGCTAAGATGCCGCCCCAGCGTACTTCTCGGAGGTAGTTAAGCCACTGAAAACCACTTTCTTGGTAGGGGCGTAATATTTCTTTTAAGTGCTTAGGAGCTGGTACGTCTTTAATAGAATGGTTTTCTTTGAGGCGCTCATATTTTTCTTCTAATTGAAAAAATAGTTCTTCTTCATCACGCTGCAAATAAAGCTCTTCAATAACACTAAAATGGTATTTACTTAACTTGATATTTTCTGCACGACCTTCACCTACTCTAAATAACAGCGAATATTTTTTAATCCACTCTTCTGGCAAAATTCCCAGTGTTCCGTCTTGAAGTGGTACAAATTGTTGCTTGCTAGCAAGTGCTTTTTTAACGTCTTCGACACTTACTTTTTGCTCGCCAAAATGAATTTCGACTTTAGCATCAAACCAATCGGTATTGCTGCTAATAAATATTTTAGTAGATGGCTTTGCAGTATTAAATCTAAAGTTTTTAAGTGCTTCAAAACCAAACACCGGAATGTTCATGTCTTTAACGGCGTCAACAAATAAAAAGAACCAGTTGTTTTTTAAAACTTCTGCGCCTTTTAATGCCAACAAATCACTTTGTTCGGGTCTTACAAAACCAGAATGCAATGATTCTATTTTTGAAATGATACGCGCTTCCGTTTCTAGGTTACGTTGTATCATCAAAATTTTATCAGATAGCGGAACAATAATTTTATCTTTATCGATGGCGCGTACTTCAAAACCTTGGTAAGAAAATACGGGTTGAAATAATAAATAGTCGCCGCGCTCTTTTAGGTGAATACTTACTTCAGGAGTAATATTATTGAGCTCTTCCTTTTCAACGTTTCCAAAATGAATATGGTACATTTTAGAAAGCGGTAATACAAATGTTTGTAATTTTTGGGCCCACTCTTCTTTGCGAATTACAATTTTACCAGTTGGCAAAAATGATTCCATCATTAAAAAATCGTCTGCTTTTTTCCAGGTAAAATACTGCTGATGGTATTTGAAAAGAAGCGGACTGGTACATTCGTTTTCCGAAATATTAACATCTGCGAGTGGGAGTTTAACGCGGCATTCAATCTCATAGGCACCTTTTGTATATTGAATTTCAAAATAAGGTGAAATGAAATTACATACCATTTCGGCAGACTCTAAATTAGCAGTAACAAAGGGCTTTTTTTCTGGCAAGGTGTAGACCAGTAAGCTTTCACCGCAGTGTTCAAACAGCTTTTTGATTTTTGGATGTAGGTATTCGTTGATCAGTGTTTTAGTTTCTTCGGGAAGTTGATCATTATGCTGTTGTACAATATTTTCCCAAATACCACTAAATGGAGAATTCCGGTCTAGATACCTGCTCACCTCGGAAGGCATTAATTTACGGAGCTGCTGCACGAGTGATTTATCCTGCTCGTCAAGTAGTTCTGTATTGATAAACCTGGCAAGGTCTTGCTTTTCCACTTTACCTAAAAAACGCTGCTGGTCTTCATCAACTTCGCCTTCAACGATATCGAACTGTGTAAAAGGATATTGTATGCTGTTTGTAGAAATTACAAGACCTAATTTTTGAAAAGTTTTACCCTTTACTTTTGGTACAGACGTTTCAATTTTTTCAGCTTCTTTTTCTGCAGGTATAAAATCAGGCTTTTTAGGAATAATAGAAATGACTTCATTGCCAAGAGGTAATGCCACTCTTTTAATAGAAGTGTCTAATACACGTAAAAAAGGTTTTCCGGCTGTGTATGTAAATTCAAATTTACCAGAAAGGTCATCTGTTAGAGAGTACCCGTAGAGTGCTAATAATTTATTTTTGTCTTTATCCCAGTTTCTAATAGTGTCAAAATAACCTGGACCGAACTTATTAAGTAACTGTAAAAAAATAATGTTTTTGTGCACACAAAGCGGATGCTCTGTTTCAGATCCGCAGTTACATGATGTATCAAAATTACGTTCATCATTTTTTTGAATGAGCAGCTGATACGTATGTCCTTCATAAACTAGTGAGGCTGTAACCCGCTCCTCCTTTGCTTCTAGTATGGTGGCCGAACCCGTTCTTAAAAAATCACTTGCATTTTCAAAACTAGATTCATCAGAAAGCATTTTAATTTGCTTAAGCTCAAGTTGCTTCATTTTAACAACCGTATGCTTTTGATCATAGGCAGCTTCATAGTTACCGAGTTGATTTCGGTCTAATAAATCTTGCAAATGAAACAAGGCCCCTGCTTTATGTCTACAAATTTCAGATAAGTTATAAGGGCATGCGCAACGAACCGATAAAAATTTTGGATTCTTAAATTGAGAGACGCTCACCTTGTAAAAAGTAGCGTAGCCATCATCTTTAACCCTAAAATTTACATTGCCCATGAGGTCGTCATACTCAAGTAATTCTACATTACCCAACGCATGAATTTTTTTGCCTCTTCTGATTACCTCTTCGGTACCATTGTTGTAAATATGTTTGACCAAGTAAGGTAGCGCCATAGTGCTGTTCTAAATTGCACCCGTTTAAAAAGGGCAATTTGCGAAAGTACGAAAAAGCTGCTAATTGGCGCGTACTAAATCTCCGTTTTTGTAGATCGGAAGCACCGGAGCTACGTCTGTGGTAACACAGTAAGTTAAGTCGGCTTCTAAACCATAAGATGCCAAACGGTGCCAATGGGTGGTTTTTTGGATAAATGTGGTAATATCTGCTTTATGCAAATTGTATAAATCATTTGCCATGAGTGAACTATCACAACGAATGGTAAAATGATCTTTGATTTGCTCAATTACAGCACCCGCAAATAAGGCGTCTTCGATATTTACGCGGTCTTTCCAAGCAGAACAACCGAGTACAACCGGTTTATTTTGTGCAATCAAATGCGCACAAACAGCCGATAAATTAGGGAATGAACCCGTAATAATTTGATCGGCGCCATTGTTGAGGGCCATGTGTAAAAGCTTGGTACCATTGGTTGTTGTGAGAACCAACGTTTTACCTTCGATAAAAGTTCGAGGATATTCGGCAGGAGAATTACCATAAGAAAGTCCTTCAATAATTTTTCCGTCACGTTCTCCAGCTGTAATACCGCCGGTTGCTTTTCCTACTTCAATACACTTGTTTACATTGTCTACAGGGATAATGCGGTCTGCGCCATTGTAAAGTGCTGTAGCAATGGTAGAAGTAGCCCTAAATACATCAATCACGACCACAATGCAATCACTTACATCGTATAGTTCTAATAATTTGGGAGATAAGATGGTATGTAAATGTGGTTTAGACTGATTCATGTGGCTGCAAATATAAAGCCAAATGAACGAAAATAAAAAGGCCAGTGCAAAAGCACTGGCCATAAAAAAGAACAGAGGGGCTATCCTTTTTTTGTAAGAATGAGAAGTTCGTTGGCATGCACTTCGGTAACATATTTTTTTACGCCGTTTTTGTCGGTGTAATTTCTGTTAACGAGTTTGCCATCGATGGCAACTTCGATGCCTTTGACTAAATATTTTTCTGCGATTTCGGCAAGTTTACCCCAGGCTACTACAGAATGCCACTGTGTTTCGGTCACTTTTTCGCCGTTGGCGTCTTTGTAAAATTCGTTGGTCGCCAAACTAAGATTGGCTACTTTTTTACCACCTTCAAAGTTTGTGATTTCGGGGGTTTGACCTAGATGTCCAATAAGTTGGACTTTGTTTTTAATTGCGTTCATACATGTATGTTTTCATATTTGCGATAAACAAATAGAAACATTAATTAGACGCTAGCAAACAATCTAATCTTATTCAAGTATAAATTCTAAAAACAAGAAAGAATAATTACGCAAAAGGGAACTTTACCACTCTTGCTTTAACCATTGTATTTCTGATATCAATATAAATTTCAGATCCTGTAGCAGCATGCGCAGTAGCCACGTAACCCAGTCCCACAGCCTTTTGCAGGCTTGGTGCTTGTGTGCCACTTGTTACTTTTCCAATCGTTTCGCCGGCTTCATTTTTGATCAGGTAGTCGTGTCTTGGAATACCTCTATCAATCATTTCAAAGCCTACTAATTTTTTAGTAACGCCAGCCGCTTTTTGATTTTCAAAAAATGATTTATTGGTAAAATCTTTACTGAATTTTGTAATCCAACCAAGTCCTGCTTCTAGTGGAGATGTGGTGTCATCAATATCATTACCGTATAAACAAAACCCTTTTTCTAAACGTAACGTATCACGTGCGCCAAGTCCAATAGGTTTTAAACCTTGAGGCGTTCCAATTTCAAAAATGGCATCCCAAATTTTATCAGCAGCACCATCACTATCATCAAAATAAATTTCTACGCCGCCAGAACCCGTGTAACCTGTTGCACTAACAAGTACATTTTCAACACCTGCAAAAACACCTTTTGTAAACGTGTAATAAGGTAGATTTAAAATATCCATACCTGTAAGTGGCTGCAACATTTTTGTAGCGTTAGGGCCTTGAATCGCAAGTAAACAAGTTTTGCTACTGATGTTGTGCATTTCTACACCCGCCGTATTTTTTGAAACAATCCAGTTCCAATCTTTTTCAATGTTTGACGCATTCACCACCAGCATGTACACTTTGTTTTGTTCCACACAGTACACGAGTAAATCATCTACAATCCCACCTGTTTCATTGGGTAGGCAACTGTACTGCGCATGTCCATTGGTTAGTACCGACGCATCGTTAGAAGTTACGCGCTGAATAAGGTCTAATGCACCTTCGCCTTTTATAATAAACTCCCCCATATGACTTACATCAAACACACCCGCATTGGTTCTTACGGCTGCATGCTCATCGTTGATACCAGAATAACTGATAGGCATGTTATATCCGGCAAATTCAGCCATTTTAGCGCCAAGTGCCAAGTGCTTTTGGATAAACGGAGTATTTTTCATAGCAGTACATTAGATTGGCTGCAAAAATAAGGGGTTTATCTATATTTCATCTTACTAATTGATTAAGATTGGAACCTAGAAACCAAGAGTTTGATGGCATCAAATCCAAAAGCAAAGGCCTTTACGGTGTCTGAAACAGTAGACTCTTTTTTTGTTGAATTTCGTTTGATGGTATCGCCTTTTTTGTCCAACTGTTTTTTGATATCGTCCGCTTCTTTTTGCTTTTGCTCCCAAGTTTTTCTGAGGTTATTTTCGATTTGTTCACTTTCACGTTTGAGTTCTTCTAAACGGTTTTTTAAGGCTTCAGGGTCTTCCTTGTCATCACTTGATTTAACACCATCCACTCTTTCTAAACCCGTTGGCGTCATGACATACTCAACGTCATAGTCGTATTCAAAAGCATCTTCATCATTGTACCAATCAGAGTTGTCACCATCAAATGCAAAATCAATATTAGGTCCTGTTTGAGAGCGGAATCCTTTTTTATTAACGCTCACTTTTACTTGCTCCCAGGCCCTATTGGTAATTTTAAAACGCTTACCTACTGGAACCGCAAGTGTCATAATAACATGTTGGTTTCTAAATTTATCTGTTTTGTTAATGGCAATACCTTTGTCTAAAAACAAACTGCTGTCTTGTTGATTGAGGTCAAAATTAATTTTGCTGGCAAGTCGTTCTGCTTCTGCCACTGTTTTACCATTACTAATGCGTACATATTTAATTTCAAAACTATCAGACGCTGCTTTCACAATACGGACGCGTAAATTTCTTACATACACGGTATCGCTATCAAAGAAATTAAATGGCTCAAGCTTTAGCCAATAATGATTGTAATATTTGAGTTTTTGTTGCGCACTTATTTCTAAGTAATTCACCTTTGCATTGGCAAGTTTATATACTTCTTCTTGAGGTTCATTTTGTTTAGAAAAACTTTTGGTAAGCGTTGCAAAAAAGAGTGGAATAAATATCCAACTTAATGCCCATAGCGACCAAAAGCCACCACGCACCCAAACATTTGCTTTTTTAATGCCCGCAATTTTTCGGATGATTGCGGTAACAATGCCAATGACTGGCACCCATATAAAAAATACAATAATCGCATAGGCATACCAGTTGTGTGCGCCATCTTCTAAAATAAAACGGCGTAATGGAAGTAGTCCGGTGGTCGCAATGCCTACCCCAAATAAGGCGGCTAATAATGAGATGGTTATAATACCGAGTACAAAATAAACAAAGGCCTTAAATAAAATGGTAATGGTGCGGCCTGCAAAATACAAGCAACCACCGCGCTGCGCAGGCTCTGGCGCTGCATTAGAAGCCGTTTGCGCTGTTTGAGGCTCATTTGATTTGCTCTTATTGTACATGTTGGAGCCCCAGTTTTGTGCTCTTTTACCAAAACCTTCCATATCTGTTTGAATGGTATTTTTAATGCTATTGATGTCAACTTTTTCGCCACGCATTTCTAATTTATCGGCCGTGGTTTTAGCTTCTGGTAGTACCAACCATAGTATTATATATACAAAGACAGCACTAGGGCTAAATGTTAATTGAATAAAATTAGGGAAGTCATCAAATTCCCAAAATTGAAACAAATGAAAATGATTCCAATTTAATACAAGTAGTATGCTAGGCACTAAAAATAAAAGTCGAATGTATCTCACTTTAATATCAAAATATTTAGACAAGCCAGCACACACACCACCAATTACTTTAGTATCTATATCTCTAAATAATCTTTTTCTGGCACCACCAATTTGATTGGTTGAAGTATTAGGAACAGCAATCCATAAGAGTACGTAAGCAAAAAAAGAAATACCAAATAGCAAGACCCATAATACACGCACCAGTAGGGGATCTAGTTTTAAATAATTAGCAATACCCGCACATACGCCACCAATCAATTTGTTTTGCTCGTCGCGATAAAGTCTTTTAGGATTTTCGTCATTGTCTAAAAACTGATCCTGCTTTGGGTTTGAGCTGTTTGCACTAGTAGTTGCCTCAAAGCCATCCTGTGCCTCAAAATCGGCGGGACGACCAATACTTTCGATGATTAAACGCATGTCATCTTCAGTGATGCATACTGCACCTTTTTTTAAACGGTCGTCACAAAGTTCTGCAATACGGCATTCGATATCGTTGATGATTTCATCTCTACCTTCTTCGGCGTCAAAATATTGACGCAAACTTTCTATGTACTGTTTTAATGTTTCGTAAGACTCTTCCTCAATAGGAAGGATACGACCTTGGAAATTTATATTGATTACTTTTTTCATGGATCAAAATTTTAAAGCAGTTATGCTTCGGGGTTAGGGGTTGGGGGTTGTGTTAATAATGAAACGGCATTTGCCATATCGTTCCAAGTTTGTAATAAAACAGAAAAGGCTTCTTTGCCTGCATCTGTCATTACAAAATATTTGCGTGGTGGTCCACTCACACTTTCTACCCATCTGTAATTTAATAAACCGGCATTTTTGAGCCTGGTTAGTAGTGGGTACAACGTACCTTCTAGAATGTGCAAATTGGCTGCTTTCATTTGGTCAATGATATCACTCGGATATACTTCGCCTCTATTAATGATAGACAGGATGCAAAATTCTAAAACCCCTTTCCGCATTTGCGATTGTGTGTTTTGAATATCCATTGCTGTTAATTGAAACGCAAAGATGGGATATATTTAGTACTATGCAAAACATAGTACTAAATATTTTTACAGAGCATGACGAAAATTTCCCTAACTAGTTGCAAAGCAACTAGTTAGGGAAATAAAATATAGCCTATAATTTTTTAGGATTTGCTAAAATCAATCAAAATCTACCCCTAAATCACTACCAACTCGTAAAAATCGTCAGGTTGTAAGTAGGTATTAGCGAGTCTTTGTAGCTCCTCGGGGGTTACCGATTTGATGGTTTCGATGCTTTTATAAAAGTAATTTTCGTCCAATCCATTGAGCACATAACTTTTCCAACGGCCTATCAGCTGGAAAGGACCATCCAAGTCACCTAGTAATGAACCAATCATATAATTGCGCACCAAGTCAAGTTCTTGTTGATCTACCGGCTCGTTACGCAGGATTTCCATTTCTTTGATCACTTCTGCAATGGTGGCTGCACAAACATCACGGCCAGCTTCGGTACTAATCATCCATGCACTGGCGTGCACATGATTCTGAAAATAACTATGAATACCATACGTGTATCCTTTGTCTTCTCTAATATTACTCATGAGTCTCGATCCAAAAAATCCACCAAAGAGTGTATTGAGCACATGTGCTTTTTGAAAATCGGGGTGGTGTCTATTTGGAAAAGGCCTTGCCATTCTAATAGCGCCTTGCACACCATTTTCATCATTAATAATTTCTACCTTTTTTTGTGACGCAGTTACAACAGGGTGTTCAACCACTGCGTGCGGAACCGCCTGCAAAGGCAATGTACCAAAGGCTTTGTTAAGCATGGCTTCATAACCAGTAGGCATTTTTCCAGCTACAAATATTTTACAACAGCCGTTTAAATAATACTGTTTATAAAATACTTCAATCACATCTATATTAAGTGCATCATAATCTTCGGCATTAGAATAGGTGCCGTATGGATGGTTGATGCCAAATAAATATTCATCAATTAAACGGTTGGCAATAAAATCACATTTTTGTAAATTAACAGACAAACGCTGTTTCTGATTTTGAATATATATCGCTAATTCTTGTTCTGGAAAAATACTGGTTTCAATAATTTCACGCACCACCGGTAGTAGGGTTTCCAAATGTTTACTTAAACAGTGTAGGGTAAGACTTGCGGTTTCGTTGTAGCAACTTCTATTTAAATAAGCCCCGTGAAATTCAAAAAAATCATTGATTTGATAGGCCGTTTTTGTGGTTGTGCCATTTTTGATTAAAAAATTAGTGGTAGCGGCCACCATGGGCTGCTTGTCATACCAATTGCCTGCATCAAATACCCATTCTACCATCACCACGTCTTGCGCACCGGCATTCATGGCATATACTGGCACTTTATTGTCCAGTGTAAACCGGTCACAATTTTTTAATTGCAAATCAAAATGAACAGCCTCTTCTATCGTTGGAGTAATTTTTCTATCTAACATGTTTTATTATTGAGCGTGATACAAGAGTGTATTTGAATTGTTATTGTCAAAAATTTTATTGGCGTATGCATGAATACTATCAATAGTTACTGATTGGTATTTTTGAAATTCCGTATTCATCATGCTAGCATCACCTAGTAATTCGTAAAGCGCAATACTACTTGCTCTACTCATCACGCTCATGTCTTCAAAAGCAATCACACTCTCTGTTCTATTGATTACTTTTTCTAGTTCTTTAGCTTCAATTTTTGTAGCCTTTAATTTTTCAATTTCTTCATCTACTGCTTGCACAGCCGTTTCCATAGAAATACCTTTCACGAGTTTTCCATCCACCGCAACAAGACCCGCATCTAAACTGCCAAAATGATAACAATCGATGCTAGAAAAATATTGTTTTTCTTTTACCAGCGTCTGGTACAACCTAGATGCAGCGCCACCTCCCAATATTTCAGTGAGTAAATCGGCGGCGTAATAACCAGGTGATAAACGGGCGTCCATATGCCATGTTTTTACAAAAGCATCGAGTGGAACATTTGCACGCACCTCTAATTTTCTTGCTTCGGTTTGGATAGGTTCTATTGGTAATTGACGTTCATATTTTGTACCCATTTCGATAGGACCAAACCACTTTTCCGCCAAACGTTTTACTTGTTCCAATTTTACATTTCCGGCAACTACTAAAATGGCATTAACAGGACGATAATGTTTAAAAAAGAAATTTTTGACGTCGTCAATTTTTGCATCTTCTACATGCGCCAATGCTGCGCCAATGGTCATCCACCTGTATGGATGCACCGTATATGCCAGCGAACGCATCTTATGCCACACATCGCCGTACGGTTTATTGATATAATGTTCTTTAAATTCTTCACACACCACTTTACGTTGTGTAGCCAAACTTTTTTCGCCAAATGCTAAACTTAACATGCGGTCGCTCTCCAACCAAAAAGCCGTTTCAATATTTTGAGCTGGCAATTGACAATAGTAATTGGTAAGGTCGTTGGTGGTATAGGCATTGTTTTCACCTCCTGCACGTTGAAGAGGTTCGTCATAATCTTTAATATTGATGCTGCCCCCAAACATGAGGTGCTCAAATAAATGCGCAAAGCCTGTTTGAGCAGGATCCTCGTCTCTGGCGCCTACATCATACATTACATTTACCACCGCCATGGGCGTTGAGGGGTCTTCGTGAACCAAAACCCTTAATCCGTTGTCTAGTACAAAGCGATCGAATTGAATCATAATAGTTAAAATAGACTGCGAAAGTACATACAACACTGTTAGCTATTTTTAAAACTTGAACTATTCGGTAGTACCTTTGTACCCATTATTTAAAATAAGCAAACATGCAATTAGCAGATTTATACCAAAAAGCACTCAATTTTGAGTTTTTGACCATCGAAGAGGGGATGTTTTTGTTTGAACACGCCCCTTTAACCGAACTCATGCACGTAGCCGATGAGCTTCGAAAAATTCAGGTGCCACATGGTAAAGTGAGCTGGCAAATTGACCGTAACGTAAATACCACCAATGTATGTTTAGCCAATTGTAAATTTTGTAACTTTTATAGAATACCTGGTCATGCTGATGCATATATCACCGACATGCCAACCTACCGTAAAAAAATTGAAGAAACCCTAGCGTATGGTGGCGATCAATTATTATTACAAGGTGGACATCACCCAGATTTAGGACTTGATTTTTATACCAAAACATTTAGAGCGCTCAAACAGGAATATCCAACACTTAAACTTCACGCACTTGGACCCCCAGAAGTAGCACACATTTGTAAGCTCGAAAAAATGAGTCACCACGATGTGCTAAAAGCCTTACAGGAAGCGGGTTTAGACTCACTACCAGGTGCAGGTGCCGAAATTTTAGTGGACCGTGTTAGACGTTTAATTTCAAAAGGAAAATGTGGCGCAGACGAATGGCTTGCCATCATGCACGAAGCGCATAAATTAAATATTACCACCAGTGCCACCATGATGTTTGGTCATGTAGAAACACTGGAAGAAAGATTTATTCACTTAACGCGCATCCGCGAAATTCAAAGTATGAAACCGGAAAATGCAAAAGGATTTTTAGCATTTATTCCATGGACTTTCCAAGACGTAGATACTTTACTTACACGCATAAGAGGGGTACATAATTTAACCACCACCGACGAGTATATTAGAATGATTGCCATTAGCCGGATCATGCTACCAAATGTAAAAAACATACAGGCTAGCTGGCTAACAGTGGGTAAACAAACCGCCCAGGTATGCTTACATAGTGGTGCCAACGATTTTGGGTCTATTATGATTGAAGAAAACGTGGTGAGCGCTGCCGGTGCACCCCACCGTTTTACCTATAAAACCATACAAGACGCTATTAAAGAGGCGGGATTTGAACCTCAATTAAGAAATCAGCAGTACGAATGGCGCGAAATTCCAGCAGCCATTAAGGAACAAGTGATTGATTATTAATTTTTTGAGCTAGCCTGTAACTTTTTGTAGCCGGGTTCGTTATACCCACAGAAAAGACCAAAACAACTGTGTTTCAGCTATGACGGAGAAAGATTACAACGAATCTGTGCTACTGTATGCCGATAATGTGTACCGCTTTATCGTAAAAAATCTTCGCCACACCGAAGACGCAGAGGATATTGTGCAATCTGCCTTTGAAAAACTCTGGATCCACAAAGACAGTATTGAGCCCCTAAAAGCGAAATCCTATTTGTTTACGGTAGCCTATCACTTACTCATAGACCATACCCGAAAAGCAAAACGCATTTCGTTACAAGAGAGTTTTGAAAACGATACGCAAGCCGCTTATCAAGAAAACAAAGCTTTAAAAAAAGTGTTGCACGAAGCCCTCGCTACCTTAAATGAAACACAGCGTAGTTTGGTATTATTAAAAGATTACGAAGGATACAGCTACGAGGAAATTGGAGAAATCACAAAGCTTACCACAGATCAGGTGCGCGTTTATTTGCACCGGGCCCGTTTAAAGCTTCGCAGTTATTTAATTAGTCCGCAGCAAGTATTATAATATATATGCAAAACATAAGTCTACATAATTACCAAGATTTCTTACTCCGTTACATAGACGGAGAATTAGACCTTCGTGAAACAGAGGCCCTGCTTGCATTTGTAACCTTACATCCAGAAGCACAAGAAGAGCTGGCTGCATTAGAATTAACCAAATTAGAACTGCCTGTTATTCCTTGTCCTAACAAAGCACTACTCTATAAAAATATTTTTCCGGTTATAGTAGAGCCAGAAGCAATGGTATACCCACACAAACAAAAATTATTTAAAAAAGAAAAAGACAAGGCGCCAGTGATTTTATTAAAATGGTGGGCGATGGGTGCGGCGGCTGTATTTTTATTTATGATGGTTCGCTTTGGTATCCTAGATCAAAAAGGAGGAACTACATTATCTAAAAATAGTATTCCAAAAAATAACCTTTCTAAAGCATCGCCAATTGCGGTTGTTAAAAATATTGATGTTGCAAATACCGTTTCATTGTCGGCAGCAAAAAAAATAGTAGCCAATCAAAAAAGTATTGCTAGCAATACGTTGGAGCGAGGCGCCCTTGAACATCTAGCGCACCAATCTATACCAACTGCTTACACGGTTTCAGCCCGTGAAACGGCACAAAACATGCCAAGTTATAACGGTGATATTATAGATGTAAAGCCTACTGTTATTGCCGAAATAACGTTACCATCAATTGCCAACAACGAAGAAACCACAGAAATTATAGAAACCATCGATACAGAAACCGCTAGCAGTAATAGATCTGTTATGGTTGGCGCTTTTGAAATCGATAAAGATAAATTTAGAGGCCTCTTTAGAAAAGTAAATGCGATTATTAAAAACAAAGAAAACAACAAAAATGAAAAATAAAGTACTCACAGCACTCTTTAGTATTGGAACATTATTGGCAGGTGCGCAATCAGATAGTAGCTATACAAAAACGGATAGCATCAAGCTGAAAGCTGACACCATCAAAGTGGGCAATTTTTATATTGTGAAAAAAAGTGGCGATGCCCTTTTTACAACTCAGGTTAAAGTAGGTGATTCGGTTGTCAATGACGCCACTGTTCAAATTGGCAATATCACCATTAACGCAAGCGGCCTGGACCGAAAGCCCGTTATTAAAATTGAAAGAAAAAAACCGGCACCTAAAAAAGTAAGTACCAATTGGTGGATTTTGGACCTGGGTTTTGCAGGCAATAGAGACGAAACTAACTATGTAACTGCTGTTGTTAATAACAATTACCTCAAAACCTTCAGCCCTGCTAATGGCGCACCCAACAAACAAACATTTAATTTAAACAATGGCAAAACGACCAATGTAAACCTTTGGTTTTTTATGCAAAAAGTAAGTATTGTAAAGCAGGCCATATTTTTAAAATATGGTATGGGTATGGAAATGTATAATTTTAGATACGACTCGCGCGTCTCTTACAGAAAAGAAAGTTTCCCTTTTCTATACAACGATTCGATTTCGTTTTCTAAAAATAAATTGTTTGCCGGCTACTTGAGTGTACCATTGATGTTACACGTTAACACTACTCCTGGTAGCAAAAAAGGATTTAGTTTTAGCGCAGGCGTTAGTGCAGGCTACTTAGTAGGTAGCAGGATTAAACAAAAAAGTGAAGAGCGTGGTAAACAAAAATACAAAGGTGATTTTGATTTATCTCCTTTTAGAACCGCCCTTATTGGTGAACTAGGTATTGGACCAGTAAAGCTTTATGGGTCTTACAGTTTAAACACTTTGCATGAATCTTATACCAGAATAGAGCAGTATCCATTTGCAGTAGGTATCCGCTTTAGTAACTGGTAATATAAAACTACATCATTAAAAAGCGGCCAACGGTCATATACCATTTACTCTTTTCATTTTTACAAAGGCTCTGATGTCCGCTTTGTACATATTTGATGAGTTCTTTTTCGCGGCTCGCTAAATTTTTAAATATCTGATGGGTTTCTGATTCCGTTACACGCGGATCCGTAACACCCCACTGCAATAAGACCGGACAGTTAATAGCAGCAGCGTCTTTTTGCGGTTGGAAATTAAAAGCCCAAGCGCCAAGTTCAACACCACCCCAAAAAGTAAGGAGGGTACTTAATGGTTCTGCTGGAAGTCCCATGGTACGCATACGTCCTGCCACGGCGTCTTGCAAACTAGCAAAAGGCATTTCTAAAATTACTTTAGAAGGCTTTAGCCCAAACTCTGAAACGGCTCTTGTAATCGTAGCAGCGCCCATAGATATACCATATAAGATAATATTTTTTTCTTGTTTTGCCTGCACATAATCATATACGGCTTTTATATCACGGGCCTCATACATACCAATAGAAGTAGTAGATCCTTCACTATTACCATGCGCTCTAAAATCTGTTACAATAATATGATAACCCATTTCATGGAAAGCAGTTGCTTCTGCAATGATGCCACTTTTGCTACTACCATGTCCGTGAAACATAAGTACGATGCCGCGCGGAATTTTTCCATTTGAAGTATCTGCAGCTGCATACCAACTTTCTAAACGAACGCTATCCTGTGTTGTAAGAAAAATAGTATCGTGTGCTACTAAAAAAGAATCCACCACTTTGCTTTTTGGATATTGTACACCAAAAAAGATAGCACTAGCTTTTTCTGAACCAGACATTTCTGAAGGCTTTTTTGGCTTTGGTGCGCCTGCATAAAAATGGGTAAATTGATATGCCTGAAAAGCAGCAATAATATTGATAAAAATAAAAACACCGAGCATTAAGTATGTGGCGCGTTTAAGCCATTTTTTAACCATAAATTAATTTTTAAATTGTGGCAGCACCAAAATAGGGTTGGAGTGCTGCTGGTATCGCAATACCAGACACAGTTTGGTGGTTTTCTAATAAGCAAGCTAATATGCGTGGAAGCGCCAATGAACTTCCATTTAAAGAATGCGCAAATTGCATTTTACCATTTTCATCTTTGTATCTACACTTTAAACGGTTGGTTTGGTACGCTTCAAAATTTGAAACACTACTTACTTCTAACCAGCGTTCTTGTGCTGCACTGTAGACTTCAAAATCATAAGTGATGGCACTTGCAAAACCCATATCACCACCACAGAGTCTTAAAATACGGTAAGGTAATTCTAATGAAGCCACTAATTTTTCTACATGTGCTACCATTTCGTCGAGCACCGTATAACTAGTACTAGGTTCTACTATTTGTATAATTTCAACCTTTTCAAATTGATGTAACCTGTTAAGTCCGCGCACATCTTTTCCGTAGCTACCTGCTTCTCTTCTAAAACATGGAGAATACGCAGTCATTTTAATGGGGAATTCTTCTGGCTTAACAATCACATCGCGGTACACATTGGTTACGGGAACTTCAGCGGTAGGAATCATATAAAAATCATCTGCTGGCATATAATACATTTGTCCTTCCTTGTCTGGAAGTTGTCCTGTACCTAGTGCCGAAGCTTCATTCACCATAAATGGCGGTAAGTATTCGGTGTAACCAGCAGCTGTATTAAAATCTAAAAAATACTGAATGAGTGCGCGTTGTAATTTTGCACCCTTTCCAATATATACTGGAAATCCACTTCCGGTAATTTTATTTCCTAAATCAAAATCAATTAAATTATATTTTTTTGCGAGATCCCAGTGTGGCATAGCACCAGCAGGAAGTGATGCAGTTGGTCCGCCTGTTTTTACCACCACATTGTCTTCTGGTGTTTTACCAACAGGCACTGGTGCACCTGGTAAATTAGGAAGCTGTATTAATTGATTGGTTAATGACGTTTCAATTTCCACCATTTGTGTTTTAATAGGATCTAAACTTTCTTTCCATCCAGCCACTTCTTGTTTTATCGCTTCTGCTCCAGCTGCATTTCCTGAGGCCATCATCTTACCAATTTCTTTTGACGCCGCATTTACCTTTGCCTGCGTGGTATCAAAATCCAATTGTAATTTTTTGCGCTGGTCATCTAGTGCAATGATGCTATCCACCAAATCCAACTGCTTACAATGCTTGACCGCCAATCTTTCCTTTACAAAGGCAGGATCATTTCTTAAAACACTCAACTGTAACATAAAATCAACTATTTCTGCAAAGATAACTTTTGAAAGCTGATGAACGCACTGCTTTGGGCTTTACATTTGCAATATGAGCTTTGCAAAAGACGATTTACAACAAAGATGGTGGCAATTAGAGGCCAAATTACTGGACCGTTTTGGCAAAAAGCCCGATTTGGAGGGCGTTTTGTTCTTAATTGGCATGCAGGAAACCGGTTTTATCCAAGAAAAGATCTCCAAAGAGCAAAAACAAGACCTGATGCACGTGGCGGTTTGCACCGTATTAAGTGCCAGCGACTTTTACCGTTTTGCTGGAAAAGACCCCGATGGATGGCCTCATTTTGAGCAAATAAAGGAACTGCCGGTGATGCACCTTCCTGATCAAGAAAACTTTTTAAAAGACCACGTTCTACTCTATTTTGAAAAAGAAGCACTTTAAAACTAGTTGATCAAATGATTGGTCAATTTGAATAAATATGCAATCTTTGCAACCTATAAATAAACAACTATGAATTTTCCTGCAAACCTATACTACACCAAAGATCACGAGTGGATTCAATTAGACGGAAACGTTGCAACCATTGGTATCACAGACTTTGCACAGCATGAACTTGGAGATATTGTATATATCGACATCAATACTGTTGGTAAAGCACTTGCCGCTGAAGAAGTATTTGGTACTGTAGAAGCAGTAAAAACAGTGAGTGATTTATTTTTACCTGTTGCAGGAACCGTTACAGAAGTGAATACTTTATTGGAAAAACAACCGGAGCTTGTTAATACGGATGCTTATGGTGATGGCTGGATGGTTAAAATGACCGTTAGCAACCCAGCAGATGTAGCCGCTTTAATGAGCAGCGAAGCATACGCAGCCCTTGTTGGGTAACACATGAAAAAACTACATTTTGTTCCTGGCTTTCTATTTTTAGGGATAAGTCTATTCTTACTCACTTTACCTGGATCCTCGGTTTCAAGTGGTTGGTTTTTTATACATATTCCCCAGTTTGATAAAATCGTGCATATTGGCATGTTTGGTATGCTATGTATTTTATTCCAATACCCAGCATTTCAAAGTACACTTACCAACCCGCAAAAGATAGGCTGGTATTGGCTGGTGTCAGTATTAGGCAGCTTATATGGTGTAGCGATGGAATTTGTTCAAAGAGACCTTGTTGCCAACCGATCATTTGAAGGAGCAGATATTTTGGCTGATATGGTGGGGTGCCTTGGTGCGCTTGCTATATCGGCAAGCTTTTTTAGGCAAGAGAGGCCCTAAAAAAACAGGCCCCAATAGAAATTGGGGCCATAACCAAAACTAACTGCTTATGAGAAAAAGTTAAATGAGATTTTGTTAGTGACCCTTAACTTAAAGTCTTGATGAATTTCCTACTTTTTTCTCAATAAATAAAATAAAACTTACAAATTATTTGTTAAAACGGATCCGCTAAATTGAGCCTTATAATCTGGTTGCTTGCCTTAACTTTACACCGTGCCGCAGTTTAACTTCAACGATTCCGCTAATTTTTTATCCAAACTAACCCCACGTAGGTTATGGAATGGAGCAAAAGTCTATTGCAGCTACCAATTAAGCCGTTTCACCGGTAAACCCATTGTTTGGGGAATTCCTATTTCCATCTCATTTGAACCTACTACATCTTGTAACCTCCGCTGCCCGGAGTGCCCAAGCGGATTAAGGGCTTTTACGAGGCCTACCGGCATGCTGCAGCCCTCTTTTTTTAATGAAACCATCGATTCGGTATATAAAGATTTGATATATCTGATCTTTTATTTTCAGGGAGAGCCCTATTTGAATCCTTCCTTTTTGGACATGGTGGCTTATGCAAGTAAAAAGGGCATTTACACCGCCACGTCTACCAATGCACATTATCTAACCGAAGAAAACGCCAAAAAAACAGTGGAATCGGGGCTTGACAGGCTCATTATATCTATTGATGGCACTACCCAAGAAGTATACGAGCAGTACCGGGTTGGCGGAAAACTGGATAAAGTAATGGAAGGCGCCCGAAACATTGTAAAATGGAAAAAGGCATTAAAAAGCAAAACGCCATTTGTATTCTTTCAATTTTTGGTGGTAAAGCCCAATGAACATCAAATTGAAGACATTAAAGCACTTGGAGCAGAAATCGGTGTAGATGCCGTAAGATTTAAAACAGCGCAGGTGTATGATTACGCGAATGATCCGCACGGACTCATTCCCACCAATCAAAAATATAGTAGGTACAAAAAAGACAGTGCTGGCCAAATGCAAGTAAAAAATGGATTGGGTAATCACTGCTGGAAATTATGGCATGCCAATGTAATTACCTGGGATGGGATAGTAGTGCCCTGCTGCTTTGACAAAGACGCTACCCACCAACTGGGTAATTTAAAAAATAAACCATTTACAGAAGTGTGGAATAGCAAGGAGTACCATACTTTTCGAAAAAATTTAATGACCTCCAGAAAATCTATTGACATTTGCGCCAATTGCAGCGAAGGGCTGAGCGTTTGGGAAGACTAGCCCACTGCAACGCATCTTCTAGCAATTGTGCATTACTAGCACTGCGCCACAATATTCATCCACAAAAGCGCGCAAATCCACCTACCTATTTATCTTTAAAACATGAAAAAAACAGCAATACTTTTGGTGCTACTTGTAGGCACTTTTCATTTATTGGCACAGCCGGTTCGCAATTTTGAATTCAGAGGCGTATGGATTGCAACCGTCGAAAATATTGATTGGCCCAGCAAACGTGGGCTGCCCGTAGAAACACAACAAAAAGAGTTTGTTACGATTTTAGACATGCACCAAAAAAATGGCATGAACGCAGTAGTTGTTCAGGTGCGCCCTGCAGCCGATGCTATGTATCCATCTAGCTTTGAACCATGGTCAGAATATTTAACGGGCAAACAAGGTCTAGCGCCTGAACCTTTTTATGATCCGCTCGCTTTTATGATTGAAGAAACACACAAACGCGGCATGGAATTTCATGCATGGCTTAATCCATACCGTGCTGTATTTAATGTCAACAGATCATCGGTAGCGGAAAACCATATTACCAAACAGCGCCCCGAATGGTTTTTAATTTATGGAGACAAAAAATATTTTGATCCAGGAATACCAGCTGTTCGTTCACATACAGCAGCACTTGTAAAAGATTTAGTGAACAGATATGCAATCGATGCGGTGCACATGGATGATTATTTTTACCCGTACCGTATTGCAGGAAAAGAATTTCCGGACCAAGCAAGTTTTGCAAAATATGGAAAAGGTTTATCTAAAGACGAATGGAGAAGAAGCAACTGCGATAGTATTATTGTACAACTTAAAAAAGCAATACTAGCAACCAACCCACGTGTTAAATTTGGTATTAGCCCATTTGGTGTTTGGAGAAATAAAACACAAGACCCACGTGGTAGTGAAACAAAAGGTGGACAAACCAATTACGATGATTTATATGCCGACATTTTACTTTGGCTACAAAAAGGTTGGATTGATTATGTAGTACCGCAACTTTATTGGGAGCGTGGACACAAGCTCGCAGACTATGATATACTTCTTAAATGGTGGAATGACTACGCATATGACAAACACCTGTACATTGGACATGGTATTTATAGAGCGGGCACCAACGATGCTTGGAAAAATAACAATCAAATCCCAGATCAAATCAATTTATTGCGCTCCTTTACTACTACACATGGTAGTGTATTTTACAACAGCAATACATTTGCTAAAAATCCAAACGGATGGAATGATAGTTTGCAAAATAACTATTACAAATATCCAGCCCTCGTACCACCCATGCCATGGTTAGATGACATAGCACCTGATGCACCTTCTATTCAAAAAAAGGGTGCCACTAATATTGTTATAAATTATAGTGGTAAAGAAAAAATAAAATCTTTTGGTATTTTTTCCGCTCAAATGGGCGCAAAAGCAACTGCTAAAAATGCACAGCTTGTAAAATTAATAATAGCATCAAAAACAAGTGCTATAGATATCACAAGCGTTCCTCATAAGAAAAACGATAAACTGTATGTAGGATCTGTTGATCTCAACAACAACGTTAGTACCCTTGTAGAACTCAATTAAAGTTTACCGTATTTTTTTTCTACAGCTTCAAAGCGGTAATCAAAAATATGGGTAAGCTGCGCTTTAACAAATAAAGCATGAGCGATATCACCTAAAAAAAATAGGGGTAGTTTGTAATGTACAATATCTGTCATTTCAACACCGCCCTCAATTTGCTTGAAATGGTGCTGGTGGTGCCACATACTATAAGGCCCGTAGCGCTGTTCGTCTACAAAATATTTGTGGTCTTCCACATGGGTGATTTCGGTCATCCAATAAAGGGGAATACCAAGTACCGGCTTTACGGTGTATTCTATAATTTGACCAGGATACATTCGCTCACCATGGTATTTACTTACAATATTAAAACCGAGGTTGTCTGGGGTAATAGCAGCTAAGTTAGAAGGCTTACTAAAAAAATCCCAGGCTTCCTCGAGTGAAATAGGAACTTTTTGAACCGTTTTGATCGTATATACCTTAGACATAATAGCAGTTTAGGTTACAACAAAATCAGAAGGCAATTGTTTGACTTTATTCATTAAAAAAAGCGGTGATGGTCTATATAAGTAGCCGCAGAAATTTTACCTTTAACTATGATCACTAAAATAGAACAACAAGCGGCTTTTGATAAAATGATGCATGGTCTTAATCCAGCACAAAAAAAGGCAGTAGACAATATGGAAGGACCTGTTATGGTGATTGCTGGTCCGGGTACTGGAAAAACACAAATTTTAGGCGCGCGTATTGGAAAAATATTATTAGAAAGCGATACCCGTCCCGAAAATATTTTATGTCTTACCTATACAGATGCTGGTGTTGTAGCGATGCGTAAAAGACTACTCGATTTTATTGGTCCAGACGCTTACAAAGTTAATCTGTACACATTTCACGCTTTTTGTAATGACATTATACAAGAGAATTTATCCTTGTTTGAAAAAACAAGTTTGGATCCCATTTCTGATTTGGAAAAAATTGCGCTTTTTAAAAAGCTGATTGACGAGTTTCCAAAAAATCATCCTTTAAAAAGATATAGGGGGGACGTATATTTCGAAATCAATAATTTGCAACATCTTTTTTCTACCATGAAAAAAGAAGCTTGGACACCTGATTATATTGATAGCTGTATTGACGCGTATATTGCAGATATACCCAACCGGGAAGAGTTTGTGTATAAGCGCGCCTACAAGGGATTTAAGGCCGGTGACCTCAAAGAAAATAAGGTTGAGGAAGCAAAAGAAAAAATGGAAAAGTTAAGGGCTGCTGTTGCCGCTTTTCCTGTTTTTCAACAAATGATGCGCACCAAAAACAGATACGATTTTGATGACATGATCAATTGGGTGATTCGTGCATTTGATGAAGACAAATATTTACTAGTCCGCTACCAAGAACAATACCAATATATTTTAGTAGATGAATACCAAGATACCAGTGGTACACAAAACAAACTGGTTGAACAACTCATTAGTTTTTGGGACACACCAAACATTTTCGTAGTAGGTGACGACGACCAAAGTATTTACCGTTTTCAGGGTGCTAACATCGAAAACATGCAGGCCTTTGCAGAAAAATTTTCGGATAGCTTATTAACGGTGGTGCTTACCAACAACTACCGCTCTACACAGGCTATATTAGACGTTTCAAAAACCCTCATCGATAAAAACGAAGAAAGGCTTGTCAAAAAAATTGAGGGCCTCAGTAAAGATTTGGTGGCTTCCAATACAAATTTGGTGCCCCTCACACACAAGCCAGTGATTCAGGTATATGAATCGCCAAGAGGCGAAATGATTGGTATTACAAACGCTGTAGAAGCCCTAATAAGCAGTGGCACGGCACCCGGTCAAATTGCTGTGATTTATAAAGAAAACAAGTACGGAGAAGAACTAGCCACCTATTTTAAAGAAAAAAGCATCCCGTATTTCAGCAAAAGAAATATAAATATTTTACACCAACCAACGCCACAAAAACTAATTAAGCTACTCACCTATTTAGCTGCAGAGCATGATATCCCATATGGTGGTGATGCCCTACTATTTGAAATTTTACATTTTGATTGGTTTCAAATACCCCCTATTGAAATTGCTAAATTAAGCGCAGCCGTTGCAGATCGAAGATTTGGTGATAACAAAACTTCTTTACGCAGACTTATTGCAGAAAAATTAAGTGGTCAAGGTGAAGATTTGTTTACAAAAGAAATTCCAGGCCTACAAGCAGCCGCTACTTTTATAGAAAAAGTAATTGGCGATGTGCCCAACGAAACCTTGCAAACCGTTTTTGAAAACTGTATCAAAGAATCGGGACTATTACGCTGTATTATGGAAAGTCCGGATAAACATTGGGAATTAAAATTATTAACAGGGCTATTTGATTTTATTAAAGAAGAAACCCGCAGAAATCCACGACTTACGCTTGATGCACTAGTTACTATTTTTTCACTCATGAACAAAGAAGGCCTTGTGCTTCCATTAGCAAAAATAAGTGGAAGTAGCACGGCTGTCAATTTATTAACAGCGCACGGATCTAAAGGATTAGAGTTTGAATATGTATTTTTTGTGGGCTGTAACGCGAGCAATTGGGAAAAGAAAAAGAAACCAGGAGGAGGCTATCAATTACCAGATACCATTTTTGTATCTGGCCCTGCACACAAAGAAGAAGAAGAACTAAGACGCCTGTTTTATGTAGCATTAACAAGGGCTGCACAGTATTTAACCATTAGCTATACACAATATAAAAATGATGGAAAAGAAATTGAACCGTCTTTATTTGTAGCTGAAATTATCGATGGTTATGGGCTCGTACCCACAAAAATAAATATTACAGAAGACGAATTAAGTGCATTTGCACTCATCGGATTTAGTAAAGAACAGGCCCCAGAAATTGAAAAAGAAGAAGCTGATTTTATACATACACTTCTCGATAAGTTTGTAATGAACGTAACAGCGCTGAACAACTATTTAAAATGCCCTTTACAATTTTACTACAATAATTTAGTTCGGGTTCCATCCGGAAAATCGGAAGCGACCGAATTTGGTTCTGCAGTTCACTTTGCACTTGAAATGCTTTTTCAAAAAATGCAAAAAAACAATAACGCTTTTCAGTCCAAAGAATTATTTATTGCTGATTTCAATTGGTACATGCACCGCCACAGAGAAAATTTTACCAAAGAACAATTTGATAGAAAAATAGAGTACGGTGAAATCGTATTAACCAATTACTACGATGCAAATATTATTAGTTGGAATAAAGTAATGCTTGCCGAAACCAATATTAGAAATGTTGTTATTAAAGGCGTGCCTTTAAAAGGAAAACTAGATAAAATAGAATTTGATGGCAAAAGTGTAAATGTAGTAGACTATAAAACGGGAGATATAGATAAAGCCAGACCCAAACTAAAACCGCCGCACGACAAAGATCCAAATGGAGGTGATTATTGGAGACAGGCCGTTTTCTACAAAATTTTGATTGACAACTACCCCTCTAAAGACTGGGAAGCCGTTAGCGCCACATTTGACTTTATTGAACCAGATAAACAAGGAACATACAAGCAAGAAAAAGTGGTGGTGACGCCGGGGGACATTGCTACCGTAACGCATCAGATAGAAACGGTATGGCAAAAAATCAAAAACAAGGAATTTTACACGGGTTGTGGCAAAAACGAATGTCATTGGTGTAATTTTGTCAAAACAAATAAGATATCGATTGCACTTCATGAATTAAATGAAGAGCAGGACGAATCTGGAGATTAGCCTATGTTTGCGCTTTCAATAAAAAAGATGTTTAAACCAATTGGAACAGTTGTTTTTTTTGTACTTATTAGTATGTACATAACTGGCTGTGCCAATATTATTCCACCAGGTGGAGGCCCCAGAGACAGTTTACCTCCCAAATTGATAGTAGCCTTACCCAAAGATTCAGCCACCAACGTCCGCACCAAAAATTTTCTACTCAGTTTTGACGAGTATGTTACCCTACAAGGCTTGCAAGAAAATTTGATTGTTTCGCCTACCGTCAAAAACACGCCTATCATAGACTATAAGCTCAAAAATGTTACTATTAAATTTAAAGACTCATTAGAAGAAAATACCACCTACACGCTAGACTTTGGAAAAGCGTTAGTGGATGTGAATGAGTCTAATATGGCTAAGGGTTTTAGGTATATTTTTTCTACCGGTAATAATATTGATAATGGTAATTATAATGGCCATGTAAAAATAGCTGCTACCGGAAAAGTAGATAGTACATTGATTGTTGTACTACATAATAATTTAAACGACACTTCTATATACAACAACACACCTAGGTACTATACACGCGTAGATGGGAAAGGGAATTTTAGTTTTAAAAATTTGGCGCCAGGTAAATATGCGGCTTATGTGATCCCAACAAATTTTTCTAGAAAGTACGATGATAGTACCAACTATTTTGGTTTTTTAAACGCTCCTGTATTGGTATCGGAAAAAACAAAGTCAGATACCATGTATGCCTTTGAAGAATTTAAAAAAATAGAAAAAAAGATATACGCAGCGGCAAGTAGTAAAGATTCTAAAGAAGATAAACGCTTAAAATACAATGCTTCTTTTAACAATGGCGAGCAAGATTTACTAGGGCCATTAGAATTGTCATTTGCAAAAAAAATAACGATAAAAGATACGGCATCCATTAGGCTAGTTGATACCAGTTTTGTAAGCAAAGAAGGCTACACAGTTACCCTAGATAGTAGTGCTCTAAAATTAAGTATTGGCTACAACTGGCCGGCAGGTGAACCCTTTAAACTAGTACTAACAAAGGGCGCTGTAACAGATAGCTTAGGCAATGCCACAGCCAAATCTGATACTTTGTCTTTTTATACTAAAAAAGAAGTTGACTACGGACTCATCAAATTTAAGTTCTCAAATATTGACACTAGCTTACATCCCGTTTTACAAATCATTGAAAGAAATGAAATTATAAACAGCTACCCATTATCGAGCAACCAACTCCTTATTAAACGTTATAAACCGGGCAGCTATGAGTTAAGTATACTTTTTGATACCAATAAAAATGGAATCTGGGATACGGGATCTTTTAAAGTCAACAAAAGACAGCCAGAAATTGTTATTGAAATTCCAAAGCCTATTTCTGTGCGTAATAATTGGGACAATGAAATAACGGTTACCTGGTAAAAAACAAACTATGCAACTACCTTCTTCCTTACTTGAAAATGCAGTGGCACAATTTTCCAAGCTACCCGGTATTGGAAAAAAAACAGCCTTACGTCTTGTACTGCATTTACTAAAGCAAGACGCAGAAGATGTTACTATGTTTGGTGATACCATTACTAAAATGCGCAATGAAATCAAGTTTTGCCAACGTTGTTACAATATTAGCGATGGAAATATTTGTTCCATTTGTGCCAATAGCGCGCGCAATCAACACATCATTTGTGTCGTTGAAAATATTAGAGATGTTATTGCCATAGAAAGCACAGGTCAGTTTAATGGCACTTACCATGTATTAGGCGGTATTATTTCGCCTCTAGATGGTATTGGACCAGAGCAATTAACGATTGAGTCACTTACCGCTAGAATTGAAAAAGAAAGCACCGAAGAAATCGTATTTGCACTCAATCCAACCATTCAGGGGGATACCACCATCTATTATATCCAAAAAAAGATAGCAACAATTGGTTGTAAGGTAACAACCATCGCTAGAGGCATTGCTTTTGGTGGTGAGTTAGAATATGCAGATGAAATGACACTTGCTAGAAGTATTACCAACAGATTACCTGTAGGTCAATACGTAAAATAAATTGTACAACATGAAAACTTGGTTAAAATGGGCCCTTGGTATACTTATTTTAGTAGCCATAGCGGCCGGTGGATTTGCTTGGTGGATTTTTCACAAACCACACCGCAATATCAATACTGAAATAGCAGTTACAATTGGCACAAACGATCTACTTGACGCTTTCAAAAAAAATGAAAAAACGGCGAGTACAGAGTACACCAATAAAGTGTTAGAACTGACCGGCATTGTAAAAGAGGCCTCCAAAAATGATGCTGGCAATTGGTTTATCAATATTGAGAATAGTACGCAAACGGGTAGCATTACCGTTGCGTTTAGCGCCTTAAAAGATACGATACAAGCCTTTGATAGCATAGCTTACAAAGGAATTTGTGCGGGTTATTTTCCTGAAGATAATAGTGTAGTGATCAATGAAGCGGTGCTTCTATTTAAAAGTAAAACAGATACAACAAAAAAGATTACGGTAAGTATTGAACCTGTTCAAAAAGATACCATTATAAGTTTTAGCACTAAAAAAGGAAGCATTCAATTTGTATCGCCTACAGATCCTGATGTTAGTGCCGTGAACAACGAAGTGTCTAGTAAAATAACGGCAGCAGGTGAGCTCCGTTTTAGTTTACTTTTTAAAGGTTTTCATTTTAAATATGCAGAAATGCAGACCCATTTTAATGAAGAATATGTTGAGAGTGAAAAATACCCAAGGGCTATTTTTACGGGAACTATTCAAAATATAAAAAGTATTGACTTAACAAAGGATGGAAAATACACGGCAACCATTGTTGGGACTTTAACCATGCATGGTGTAACAAAACCAGTTCAAACCGCCGCAACCTTAAACATTAGTAAAGGTAAGATTGCCGCTACTGCCACCATTAGCATCAGCATGTCTGATTTTAATATTGACGCAAGCGCCGTTACCGACAAAGTAGACCTAGAAATTAATTGTAATTACACACAATTATAGGGTTTTACCTATCTTTGCAACCTGCACAGGCGGATTTGTTTATTGTTCAGCCTGTACATTCGAGTAGACCCCTACTTTCGAACACAATCGAACTAATAAACGTATGATAGCAACTCCCCCTATAACGCTCCCTACGTTTTTTAGTACGATCATGTAATAAGTGGATAAACCATTTGTAAACTATTGAGGAGATGCGTATTAAAAAAGAATTAGAACAAAGAATTTTAGTGATTGATGGCGCCATGGGCACCATGATTCAACGTCACAAATTAGAAGAGGCCGATTACCGTGGTGAACAATTTAAAAATTGGCACACCGATGTTAAAGGCAACAATGATATGCTTTGCATTACACAACCAGACATCATTGTAGGTATTCACAAACAATATTTAGAAGCAGGTGCAGATATTATTGAGACCAATACGTTTAGTAGTACCACTATTGCGATGGCCGATTATGATATGCAAGCATATGCCTATGCATTAAATGTGGCAGCTGCAACCTGCGCGAGACGTGCTGTTGAAGAGTTTGCAGCAGAACATAAAGATAGCGGACCCAAATTTGTGGCAGGTGCGATAGGTCCTTTAAATAAAACACTCAGTCTTTCTCCAGATGTAAACAATCCTGGATTTAGAGCGGTCACTTTTGATGAAGTAGTAGTGTCTTACAAAGAACAAATTAAAGGATTGGTAGACGGTGGCGTAGATCTACTACTTATCGAAACTATTTTTGATACCCTTAATGCAAAAGCAGCCATATTTGCTGTCAAAGAATTTTTTAGAGAAAATAATATTCCGGAACTGCCTATCATGATTAGTGGCACCATTACAGATGCATCTGGCAGAACCTTAAGTGGTCAAACATTAGAAGCATTTTACACATCCATCAAACACGCCGAGCCACTGAGCGTAGGTTTAAATTGTGCATTGGGTGCCGCTGAAATGCGCAGCCACATTGAAGAATTAAGCCAAATCGCTAGTTGTTACACATCGGCATACCCCAATGCAGGCTTACCGAATGCGATGGGCGAATATGATGAAGCGCCACACCAAACAGCACACTTTATTGAAGAGTGGGCGAGTCAAGGATTTGTAAATATTGTGGGCGGATGCTGCGGCACAACACCAGATCATATCAAACATATCGCTGATCATGTTAGAAAAATAGCGCCCCGAAAAAAACCTATAGTAGCTACTTCAATTGCGTAAGCACAACCAGATTTTTATGAGTTCAACGATAACGATACAACCCTATTTAAGATTAGCCGGACTTGAGCCACTTGTTATTAGACCCGAAACAAATTTTGTAAACGTTGGCGAAAGAACCAATGTAACTGGGTCTAAAAAATTTGCGCGTCTCATTAGAGAAAATAAATATGAAGAAGCTTTATCTGTTGCTAGACAACAGGTAGAAAGCGGCGCACAGGTGCTGGATGTAAATATGGATGACGCATTACTTGATGGAGTAGAAGCCATGACAACGTTTTTAAATTTAGTACAAAGTGAGCCGGATATTGCGCGCATTCCAATCATGATTGATAGCTCTAAATTTGAAATTATAGAAGCGGGTTTAAAATGTGTGCAAGGAAAATGTATCGTAAACTCTATCTCCATGAAAGAAGGAGAAGAGAAATTTATTGAACAAGCATTTAAGTGTAAAGCATATGGTGCAGCTGTTATTGTGATGGCGTTTGATGAAATCGGACAAGCTGATACCAAGGAGCGAAAAATTGAAATTTGCCAAAGAGCTTATAACATCTTAACAACAAGAGTTGGCTTCCCTCCCGAAGACATCATTTTTGATCCCAATATTTTTGCAGTAGCAACCGGTATCGAAGAACATAATAATTACGCAGTAGATTTTATTGAAGCAACTAGAGAAATTAAAAAAAGAATGCCACTCACAAAAGTAAGTGGCGGTGTATCCAACGTTTCTTTTTCATTTAGAGGTAATGACCACGTTAGAGAAGCGATTCATTCGGTGTTTTTATTTCATGCTATCAAAGCGGGCATGGGTATGGGTATTGTAAACGCAGGCCAGCTTGTCGTATATGATGAAATTGAACCTACACTTCGCGCGTTGTGTGAAGACGTACTTCTCAATAAAAACAACGATAATAACGAGGCCACCGAAAAATTAATTATACACGCCGAAACTGTTAAGGCAAAAGGTAAGGTTGAGATAAAAAATGAGGCCTGGAGAAACGAACCAGTAGAAAAAAGATTGTCACATGCACTTATCAATGGTATTACAGAATACATTGACGCCGACACCGAAGAAGCTAGACAAAAATATCCACAGCCACTTGATGTCATTGAAGGACCACTCATGGATGGGATGAATATTGTGGGTGATTTATTTGGGGAGGGTAAAATGTTTTTACCACAGGTTGTAAAAAGTGCGCGTGTTATGAAAAAATCAGTGGCAGTATTAACGCCATTCATTGAAGCTGAAAAAGAAGAACGCAAACAAGCACATTTGGCTGCAGGTACAACCAATACAGAAGCCGCTGGTGCTGCTAAAATATTATTAGCCACCGTAAAAGGTGATGTACATGACATTGGTAAAAACATTGTAGGTGTCGTACTTGGATGTAATGGATACGATATCATTGACCTTGGAGTAATGGTGCCTACCGACAAAATTTTAGAAGCGGCACAAAAAGAGAATGTTGATATTATTGGACTTAGCGGTTTAATTACACCTTCATTAGATGAGATGGTGCATATCGCTAAAGAAATGAAACGTAGGGGCATGAAACAACCACTACTCATTGGTGGTGCCACTACCTCTAAAATTCATACAGCGGTTAAAATAGCCCCCGAGTACCAAGATGTAATTCACGTACTTGATGCTTCTAGAAGTGTAACGGTTGCAGGGTCTTTATTAAGTAAAGATCAGCAAGCTGGATTTTTATCTGATACACAAAGTGATTATGCTAAACTCAAATATCAATTTGACAATAAAAAACCAACCAAAGAATACCTCGCGTATGAAGACGCGCTCAATAATAAAATGGCTATCGACTGGGATACCTACCAACCCGTTACACCTTCATACACAGGAACTAAGCTCTATAAAAATGTTGACCTCGCTGTATTAAGAGGATTTATAGACTGGAAACCATTTTTTATTACCTGGGAAATGCACGGAAATTTTCCAGCCATTTTAACAGATGAAGTTGTTGGAAAAGAAGCCAGTAAATTATACGCCGATGCCAATGCATTATTAGATACCATCATTACAGAGCAGTGGTTAACTGCAGATGGTACCATTGGATTTTGGCCTGCTAGTAGTGAAGCAGATGATGTAACTGTTGTGGCAGATAAACCCGTAAAGCTTTCTTTTTTAAGACAACAAATTAAAAAAGCACCAGGTCAGCCTAATTTTTCTTTGGCAGACTTTATAGCGCCTACATCGAGTAACAAAGAAGATTTTATGGGCGCCTTTGCAGTAACTATTAAAGGTATCGAACCACATATTCAGGCCTTTGAAGCGCAGCATGACGATTACAATAAAATTATGTTGCAAGCGCTAGCAGACAGGCTAGCAGAGGCTTTTGCCGAATACCTACACTTACAAACTAGAAAAACAGATTGGGGTTATGCCGTGTCTGAACAATTGGATAACGCAGCACTCATTGGTGAAAAATATGTGGGTATTAGACCTGCGCCGGGTTATCCTGCATGTCCCGACCATACCGAAAAATACAAATTGTTTGAACTCTTAAACGTAAAGGATGCTATTGGTATCGAGCTTACCGAAAATCTGGCCATGTATCCTGCATCATCGGTATGTGGATGGTATTTTGCAAATCCACAAAGTACCTATTACGGGCTTGGAAAAATTATGCAAGATCAATTAAAAGATTATGCGACCAGAAAAAACATGCCGCTAGAAGAAGCAGAACGTTGGCTTAGACCCGTACTTGAATAATGTTGTAATCCATTATACTTTTTCAAATAGCCACCAGAGTCTTTTGCGCGGCTTCACGGTATAATTTTTTTTGACATAGGCTTGTATATACTGCATCGCTTCATCTATGTCATCGGTAAAAAGCATGAGTTTTTTATCTTCTGAAGAGATGGTTCCTTTTACAACCATGGAATCAATCATATCCATTAGTGGCTGAAAATATTCTTTGCCGAAAACTACAATTGGGAAATCATTAATAATACCTGTTTGAGCAAGTGTTAATGTTTCAAAAAATTCATCCATGGTGCCAAATCCACCTGGCATGATAATAAATGCATAAGAATATTTTACCATCAATACTTTTCGAATAAAAAAATAATCGAAGGTGATCCATTTGTGCATGTATGGGTTGGGCTGTTGCTCAAAAGGAAGCTTAATATTACAACCCACCGATGTTCCCCCCGCCTCCATGGCACCCTTATTGGCAGCTTCCATAATACCCGGACCACCACCCGTCATGGTGGTAAAGCCAAGTGCTGCAATGCGCTTACCAAACTCGGTGGCCGCTTTATAATAAGGATGATCAGGCTGATAACGCGCAGAACCAAATACAGTAATACATGGGTCTAAAAAGTGTAATGCGCGAACCCCTTTTATAAATTGGATAAAAATTTTCCAAGCAAAAACAAGCTCGTTGATACGCGGTTTGGGTCCATCAAGGTAAACAAACGTTTTGGCAGGTATGATTCGCTCTGTGTTTTCCATAATTGATGTTGTAATAATAACGAATGGGATCTAATAAAATTGTTAATAATACAAGACAGGTTGTAATTTAGCCATCTAATGAAAAGACTTGTTTACTTATTCCTTTTTATCTGCATCGTTTTTAAATTACCTGCACAAAACAAGGTGGTGGTAGAAGCCATCAGAAGCTTTTCTATGTTTGGCCCTAGTATGTACTATTTAGAGGATACCGCTGTTCAATCAAGTATTAAGAACAAACTTTCGATACTACTTAATAAAAATTATAACTTATTACTTTCTAATCAATCGCTACCCATTGAAAATTACACAAGCACAGAAGCGTTAAAAAACAATACCATAAAGTTTAGTATTTCGGATACGAGTACTTGGCATTTGTTTGTGGAAGTATATGAATATGATCCCACTAGTTTTTTAACTGGATCTTCGCTTGAAGCATCGGACAGTGCTATTATTTTGAGGGCTTCAAGTATATTTCAAATAAGCTGTATACTCTCAAATGGACTTCAAGAAATCATCAGCAACGAAACTGTTTTTACGGCAATAAGTAATATCGAAACTGCTGGTTTTGGGATTCGACCTAAAAATATTTTTTTAACGAAAAAAAGTTTTGCGTCGGTCTTACAAGTAGGCCTGCAAATGGCACTCAATCCAGACAATGAAACCTTGGTTGCAGATATCAAAGCGCCAGCGGTATATTATGCAGATAATTTTATGATGGGTCATTTAAAAAACGGATCAAAAATATTAGTTAACAAGGTCAAAGATAGTTGGAGTTATACAATTGTAGGCAGCCAAGAATTATTACGAATGGGTGAACAACTCTTTGATGAAATTTGGGTGAAACGAAAACTTCTCGATAGCACTGCCTCTCCACTACTACTCAAAAAAATAAAAGAAACAGGGAATACCGCGAGTTCCGATTTTATTTATTTGAGACAGGAATGCCGAGACGTATACCAAGACAAAAACTATACCATAAAAATTGCAACAGAGATAGATCCATATAGCACTGCCTCTAGTGAAAAGGAGCTTTTTTCTAATTATTTATCAGGCGAAGTGCACCTCATGTTAGAAGGAAAAGATACAGCAGCCATTTTTACCATCACTAAAAATAAGGGAGACCCTTACAAACGAATTTATTTGGATGAAACAACCAACGGCATGGACAGTAGTTCCATTGCCAAAGTGAGTAACAAAGAATTTCCATTTCAAGTAACCTATGATTATCAATTAACGGGAAAAATAAGAGGAGAGCGGTTTACCATTCAAAGTTTTTGGAACCATGAAATGAAAGAAATGTATCTGAACAATAGGCTCATTGGTATTGTTAAAGGTAAAACAGATCCAGAAAATTTTATCATTGTCGATGATTCAAGTAATGCGTCTATCATGAAAGAATTATTACTTATTGCTTACAATAAATTTTTACTATAAATGCGCGTTATTTCCTACAATGTAAATGGTATCAGGGCTGCCATCAAAAAAGGTTTTGTTGAGTGGCTGCAAACAAATCCTGCCGACATTATTTGCTTGCAAGAAACCAAGGCCACCAAAGAAGACGTTGATACCACTGACATTGAAAAATTAGGTTATCATTGCTATTGGTTTTCTGCACAAAAAAAAGGATACAGTGGCGTTGCCATTTTTACAAAAATTAAACCGGACAATGTGGTGTATGGCACGAACATTGAACAATCTGATTTTGAAGGAAGGGTCATACAAGCAGATTTTGGACCCATTACCATTGTGAACGCTTATTTTCCTTCGGGCACCAGTGGTGATGAAAGACAAAATTATAAATACCAGTGGCTCAACGAATTTGAAAACTATTTAGCAGCACTTCGCAAAAAAAGACCCCAACTTATTGTAGTAGGTGATTATAATATTGCACACCAGGAAATTGACATTCATGACCCAAAAGGCAATAAAAAGAGTTCTGGATTTTTGCCAGAAGAACGCAGCTGGATGAGTCAATTTTTGGAAAATGGGTGGGTAGATACTTACAGGCACCTAAACCAAGATGTTGTAGGCGGTTATTCCTGGTGGAGCCAACGCTTCCCATCGGTTCGATTACAAAACAAGGGATGGCGTATCGATTACATCGCTGTAACAGATTCGCTATCTAGTGACTTAAAAAGTGCCTCTATTTTTCCAGACGTAAAACACAGCGACCACTGTCCTATTTTTGTTGAATTAAGCCTAAAAAGGGCAAATAACCCATTTAATACCTTCCTACCATGTTGATTTACAACGTCACTACAAAAATTGACCCTTCTATTCACAACAAATGGGTGGCTTGGATGAAAGACCATCATATTCCGGCCGTCATGCAAACAGGGTGTTTTACCCATTACCATTTTGTTCGAATTTTAGACATCGATGAGATGGATGGACCTACCTATGCAGTTCAATATTTTATAGAAAATAGAGCGCAGTATGACAAGTATATCGATACATACGCATCGGCGCTAAGGCAAGACAGTATTGAGCTTTGGGGGTCATTAATGATTGGTTTTAGGTCATTAATGGCAGTTGTGAATTGAGTGTGGATAGATTTTAAAAATCATTTTGGTAATCACAAATCTTCATTATATTGTTCTAGAACCCGTATGGGCATTGAATTGTAGGCCGTATCGCCTAAAACCCTTTACAGTAAAGGGTTTCATCGATTTATGATTGTTGTTTTTCACAAATAGTATTTTTCAAAAAAGCCTGTAATCCCTTTGTTTAAAGGATTTGGAGCGACCCTCAAAATTTGTTTTTCAATAAATAAATTTTGTTGAACGAGAAAAGCAGATAAATTTGTTTTGTTATTCAAACAACTAAAAAAATCATTTATGAACAAAGCAGAATTAATCGCGCAACTTGCTGAAGATGCTGGTATTACTAAAGTACAAGCTAACGCTGCGTTAGACTCTTTCGTAGACACTGTTACTAAAACACTTAAAAAAGGTGATAAAGTAACTTTAGTAGGTTTCGGTACTTTCTCAGTTTCTAAGCGTGCAGCTCGTATGGGCCGTAACCCACAAACTGGCGAAACAATCAAAATCAAAGCTAAAAAAGTTGCTCGCTTTAAAGCAGGTAAAGAATTAAGCAGCAAAGTTTAATTTTTGCTTACAAAAAGAATTGAACCCCGCTTTCGCGGGGTTTTTCTATTTTTGCAGTTCAAGATTGTTCATTTAAAAAATTAAACCATGGGTAGAGGTGATAAAAAAACCGCTAAAGGCAAGAGATTCAAAGGTTCATTTGGAAAAAGCCGTCCAGCTAAAGTAGCTGTTGTAAAAACTGCAAAAGCTGCTGCTAAAGCATAAGAAATAATAAACCCCCAAAATTGGGGGTTTATTATTTTAAGGAACTATACTTTTTGTTTTGCAGCTATTTCTGTTAGAGCAGTTACAAGTTTATCTAGGTCTTCGAGTCTTGTATATACATGCGGCGTTATTCTTACGCAACTAATATTTTCCCAAACAATACCTACCGTGTGAATTTTATAATTGGTATAGAGTGCGCTATCGAGTGCAGCGGGTGTCATACCATCGATTGTTACACCACAAATGCCACAGGCATATTTATCTTTTAAAGAAGTATGAATTTTTACACCCGGAATTTGAACCGCTTTTGTAGCCCAATAATTTTTTAAATAGCGCACCCTTTCTTCTTTTCTTTTAGCACCAATCGCCATGTGAAAATTAACGGCTTCGCCAATACCTTGTTCGATTGGAAAGCTTCTAGTACCAAGGGTTTCAAACTTTCTAATATCATTACTAAGGGGCTTGTCATTACAGAGTAGTGGCCAAATTTTTTCAATCTTATCTTTTCGAATCCAAAGCATGCCACTACCAATTGGCGCCGATAAAAATTTATGCAAACTGGTTCCAAAATAATCGCATTCTAAATCTGGAATTTTAAAATCAAGTAGCCCAAAAGAATGCGCAGCATCAACAATCACTTCAATACCACGGGCATGTGCCATCGCGGCAATTTTTTTAACGGGCATGATTTGTCCCACCCAATTAATGATATGGGTAATATGAATAAGTTTGGTACGCGGTGTAATTGCTTTTTCAAAAGCGGCTACAATAGTATTGTCATCTTCGATCGGGAAATCAAAACTAAGTTGTGTGTATACAATGCCATCACGAAGGGCGCGCTGACGATAGGCCTGAATCATGTTAGGATAATCCTGCTTGGTTCCAATCACTTCGTCTCCAGCTTTAAACGGATAGCCAAAAATGACCGTATTTAAGGCTTCTGTGGCGTTGCGGTTAATGGCAATCTCAT
>Ga0209353_10000090_pt1 | contig 51112 bp, 55 predicted proteins | sample LauGreSpBDMM15SD_2_FD_187561 | JGI IMG/M metagenome (GOLD analysis project Ga0209353, IMG submission 187561) | Freshwater lake microbial communities from Lake Michigan, USA - Sp13.BD.MM15.SD (SPAdes) (version 2) | ecosystem: Environmental > Aquatic > Freshwater > Lake | place: Lake Michigan... | reverse complement strand
TTCAGCAGGCGTTTCCGGCGTCGTATTTTCTACAGGCTCAATTGCTGCCGTGGCTTCGAGTTCTGGCGCGGAGGCATCCGCTACGTTGGGGACTATTTCGTCCATGTGTAACTCCTATGGAGTTCCTGATGTGCCGCACCAGTACGGTAGTCTATCAGGCAGAAAGGTTAGCAACCTTTTCCTGAAATGCTTTAATGCGGGCTTCAAGAGCCGCGCTATCGCTGGCTATCTTGGCGCTGCGATCTGCCAATTCGGCAGCCAGCTTTGTTTGCCCAGCTTCAAGAGTGTTGCACGCGTTTAACCGCACGGCCAATTCAGCTTCGGCGCTAGCAATTGTTTTTGCCGACGCAGCTTCGCGCGCGTTAACAGCAGTTTCGCTAGCTGCTACAGCGGATTCACGCTCTTTGGATTTTGCGTTTATTTTAGTTGCGTCAGCTTTTATTGCTGCGGCTTCTTCTTTGGCCGCGGCCAATTCGGCTGCTGCTGCATCGCGGTCAGCAATTGCCGACTCTGCGGCTGACAGCGCGCCTTGGCGTACAGCCAGTTCATCGCGCAAAGCAGCCATAGCGGCCAAATCTTTGGGTAGCTGCTGGGTAAAGTAATCGACGTAGTTAACGCCGGGGGTGTCGCCAGAGATGTTCATGCCTGCGATCCTTACGAGTAATATGTAATGTTGATTTTGGCAGATGGGGTCTGCTCAATGAACCGAATTTTTCTCAAGTCGCCGTCGTACTGCAAAGTAACGCCCGCTGCCAAAGGCATACCTATTGACGCGGTCGGGGCTACACCATCATCGCGCCAGCGAACACCAGTTGTTTCAGCGGTGATAATGGCAATCGTGGGCATTAAATTTAACCCTGTGTTGGGGTCAACTGAAGGCACTGTTAGATATTGCGCGGAACTAAGCGAAGTAATTTGCTGGTAGCCCAGACAGCTAGTAATTGCTTTTAAGTTGATAGCCATTAAAATCTCCTCCGCTCAGTAAATGAGCGTAACTTGACATCCATAACAAAATTTTCATCAGGAGGCAATACCGCCGATACAGTTGGTGAAAACAGTGTGTTTACGTTGTCGTATCGCGCGGGTATTAACGTCTGTGTGCCGCCCGGCTGTATAACCGTAGCCGCATAGAAGATGTTTGTGTTGTCATACCGGTCGGGGATAAGCTCGTTGCTTGCCGATATCGTAGCTGCGTAAAAGACATTTGTGTTGTCGTAGCGGTCGGGCGTAAGCGTGTTGCTTGACGATACCGTGGCATCGTAGAAGACATTCGTGTTGTCGTAGCGATCAGGCGTCAGCGTCTGCGGGGGGCCTGTCTGTGTGATTGTTGTTAAGTAAAAAGTGTTGGTATTAGTGTACAGGCTTGGCAAAAGCGTTTGCAAACCGCCCGGAGGTGCTGTGAATATCCAGCCCGTGTTTCCGCTGACGTTTGTACTATTCGCGCCCGCGTACCAAGCCGCGCCGCCTGTTGCGATGGAGTTAGTGATTGAGAGATAGTCTACAGAAACAGTGCCGCTTGCCTTTGACAGCGTGTGCGTAGCCGCCGTGGCGCTGGCAATCGTGATGAGGTTCCCAGCCGTGCCGCTCAGGTTAAAGTTGTTAAATGTCGTAGTAGTCCCGGCGGTGAAAAGCACCGACGCTGGCTGCACGGTGTTCGTGATGTTGTTAAACGTGTTAGCGCCCGTGATCGTCAGCGCACCAGCGCCACCCTGATTGATAGTGCAGTTGAACGTAGACCCGCCGCCGACAAAGGTTTTGGCTGTCGCCGCTGTCATAGAGATTGTGCCAGTGCCCGTTCCAGCGGTTGTCGTAAAATTAGTGGGTTGCAGGTTGTTGAATGCTATAGCCGAAGCCGCGGGGCAGACCAAAGTACCGCCATTAAACGTCAGATTTTTGGTTCCAGTAGCGGTTCTGTAATCTGAGCCAACAGTCAGCGTCTTACCGTTAAGGTCAAGCGTCCCGTTAGTCTGTGATAGCCTTCGCGTTGACCCCATTGTCAGCGCATCTTGCAGTATCCATGAACCTCCAACGCCGTCAAACGTAATGGGAAAGTCCATTGTCTTGCCATTAGTAGTGATTGTCTTGCCAGTGGATGTAGCCGCAAAAGTCCAAGAGGATAGGCCACCCGTGTAGGTAGCCGCTGCCGCCAGTGTGAGGTTGCCGTAAATGAACTGCGCGGCGTTACTGACTGTTCCTGCAAAGCCTGTGAAGTTAAGGTTGCGCTGTGTCCCTGATGAGAGCGTCAGCGAGTACGTGCCAGCCGTGTAATTAAAGCTGATGCTGTTAGCTTCGTTTAGCGAACCAGACGTTATCGTTACTGCGCTTGCGCCAGTGTACGACACATTGACTACTTGAGTGCCTGTGGTTGATAGCCCCGCAGTTGTAGATGTTGTCCAAAGCGAACCGTTAGACAAGAGCGTAATGTTTCCAGTGCCAAAAGCAATAGTGCGAGTGTTAGCGTTGCTAGAACTGAACGCACCTATTGTCAGCGTGAATGTGCTTAGGTTAAGCGTTCCTCTGGTTAGCGTGAGTGAGCGTGATGCTGTCGTTGTTAGTGCGCTACCGAGCGTCCATGAACCGCCAACGCCGTTGAATGTTATATTCCCTGACATAATCACGCCATTTGTTGTGACTGTCTTACCTGTGGTTGTAGCGTTAAACGTAAGGTTGCCTGTGGCGTCCCACACAGTCCCCGCCAGCAACGACATAGAGCCACTGATAGCTATCGTACCAGTGCTGGTAAACGTATATGTCCCGGCAGAAACCGTAATATCAAGGCACAGTAAAGCGCCCGTCAGGGTAATAGTGAATGTTCCCGCTTGGTCAAAGAAAACGCTATCGGCAGCGGTAGGCACAGAAGCGCCAGATGCTCCGCCCGATGTAGCAGACCAAACTGTTGTGGACGTAGTGTTCCACGTTCCTGTGCCGCCTACCCAATATCTATCCGCCACGGCTTACGCCTCTGGTTCTGGCGCTGGCTCTTCTGGCGTTATCGGCGCTTCAATGAGCGCAATCCAGTTATCAAGACGGCGCTGCTTCTCAGTGGCAATCTGCTCTTCTGTCATAGGCTCATCATCTGGAAAGATAATTGCGTCAGAGTATTTGCCGTATTTTGTTGTGTATTCAAATTCGATTATCATTTACGCCTCCTGCGAAACTGCCACTGCGTCCCAGCGGCTATCTGCTACGTTGTAGATGCAGCCAACATAAGTAGTTTTGCTAATAACGGTTGTTGTCGGCAGCGTAACACCAACTGCCCGAAACGCCTTCGTCGCACCTGTTGTCCAAGTTAGCGCACGGGCCACACCATTGTCCTTAAAGCGAAAGATAGTGCGCTGCCCGTCTGTGGGCGTTCCTGCATCAGCGTTAATCGTCAGGGCGTTAGCTAAAGCCGAAAACGATTGCTGGTCAAAGCTGTCAGAGTTCCACGCAAAAGGTGAAGCAGTTGTTGTCTGTGCATTAACGCGAGATGTGACGCGCTTGTTAGTCAGCGTCTGCGTGTCTGTTGTGCCGACAAAAGCGCCAGTTGGGTTGGTTTTAACCGTAAACGCAGATGTGCCGTTGCCGATAACAACACCTGTGAGTGTGGTCGCTCCCGTGCCGCCGTTGCCAACAGGCAAGGTTCCTGTGACCTGTGTCGTCAGGTCAACGCCAGAAAGAGTGCCGCCCAACGTCAATGAACCGCTTGATGTGACTGTTCCAGTAAGCGTAATGCCGTTAACCGTGCCAGTGCCACCAACGGACGTTACAGTGCCAGCGCCGCCCGAGGGGGTTGCCCAAGTACCATCACCGCGCCAGAAGGTTGAGGCCGATGCGCTAGTGCCGCTGTTCAATCGAGCAACTGCAAGGTTTCCTGTAAGGTCAGCCGCACTGCCTGTTGTAGCTACGGTTGCGAGACCTGTTATTGTTGCTACGTCTTGCGTACCAGTATGGTTGGCACGAGCTAAAAGAAAAGCGTCGGTGCTGTTAACTGTTGCACCCGTAGCGATACCCGCAAGTTTTGTTTCTTGTGCAGTGGTAAAGCTGGCAGTAGTATTAGTTAGCACAGTAGCCAAAGGCTGCTTGCCGTTTAAAGCTGTGCTTAGATCTGTTTGCGAAGACAACGTACCTGTGATAGAACCCCAAGAAGCTGCTGCCGAACTAACCGTTATGGTGTTGGCAGTGTCGTCATACGTAAGAGTTATGTTAGAACCCTGCAAAAGCAGAGCAGCTACGCGATCATCAACAGCTTCGCTAAAATCGCTAACCGTAGAAGCAAGCTGAGTTCCCGTGTGATTAGCACGAGCTATTAAAAAAGCGTCAGTGTTGTTCGCTGTAGCGCCAGTAGCAATGCCGTTAAGCTTTGTCTCTAGTGCAGTTGTGAACGATGCAGTTGTGTTAGTAAGTACTGCTGCCAAAGGCTGCCTGTTAGCAAGCGAGCCCTGCGTCTCAGAGTCTAGCTCTTGAATAGCCGCCTGTAGATTTGTTGCTGCAATAGTTCCACTACCAGTAAAGGTAATCTGTTCTGCTAACAAAGACTCGTTGCCAAGCCATGCCCAGACAGAGCCGTTGCTTATCCACATACCAGCAGATTTACGTAAAGGCCAAATGCCCGTGCTTGTTTCTACAATATAGATTTTGCCCGCTTGCGTAGAGGCAGCAGGAAGAGACGCGTAGTCAGTAACCCGTGGATACGGATTAGCTGTTAAGTTGTAAACTTCAGTAAAGTTGTCGTTGATTTTGCCTCTAACAACTAACCCAGTCTCGCCATTATTTATAGTTTGTTGTACCATTAATCAATCCAAGTACTAAGGTCATCCCAAGAAGCAGCATCGTCCCAGCTACCAGTAGCTAATATCCATCCGCCTCCGCCGCCGCCACCTTCTAAAAGAAGCCACCAGCTAAAAAACTTAGAGGCTAACGCCATACTATGCTACTCCGAGCAAGCCAGAGGCCCCGCCAGCTGCTACAAATGTGCCGCCTTGAGTGCCAAGATAAAAGGGCAAGGGATAGTAAACTCCTGCAGAAACAGGTTGTGCAGTAAGAAGAGTCAGGGCTGGATTACCTCCAGAAGCGTTACGAGTAAGAGTATACGTGCCCGCAGTAGTGCAAAGAAAACCGCCAACAGCGTTGGCCGACACTTGAACAGTCGCGTTAGCTGCAACAGGGTATGGTGAATAGCGTTCTTGAATATCCATGTGTTATAGACCTCTAGTTATTATATAAGAAAAACTGGCCCGTACCTTTCGGCAGAGGGGCCAGTTCCTTTAGTTCTTACGAACCGTTGAGACGTACCAAACGACGGCGACCATCGGCCGCGACGTTGCATTCCATAGCCACATCAAAGCGGATACGGTGCTCACCAGTTGCAAAGACCGAGTCCTGCCACATGCGGACAGACAACGGGACAGCTGTCAAGGCCTTGCGGCTTGCAGTACCAGTTGCTGGCATGATAAGGTCAGCGGTGTTGCAGATGACTGCACTCTTATTAGCCAAGAAGCGCGGCAGTGTTGCAGTGCTTGGTTGACCAACAAACGTAACGACAGCAGTGTTACCAGCAGCAGCCGATACTGTACGATGCGGGCCCGACGTAATAATCGCAGGGAACACACGAGCAGCGACAGCACCACCAGCCGAAGCTGTGAAGGCGCCGACAACACGGAACTGTTGCAGATGCTCCAGAGCCTTTTTAGCGCGGTTGTCGTAAGCATAAACACCAGCAATGGTGAATACTTCGCCGTCCGCGATGGTTGCGTTAGCGCCAAGCGAGCCAAGGTTAACCAACTGAGTCAGATACTGGCCCGGCGCACCCGAGATAGCAACTGATGCGTAGGTCGTAGCCGAGTCGGCAGTACCAGCGGTCAAAGCAGCAGCAGTCGAACGAGTACCAGTCGTGAGAGGCTGGAGCTGTTGAGTGAATGCAGTTTGAATACCAGCAATAGTGCCGTTAAAGCCCTGACGATACGTGCCACCGCCGATATCGGTAAGCGATGCGTTGTTCGTTACGACGTTAGAGCCAAGTGCCTGCCAGTCATCATAGGAAAGAACAGCGCGGATATCGTCCTCGCAGCCTTCTTTCTTCAGACGGGTAACAGCTGTTGCGATGTCAGCGAACGTTGCGACGTTAGCCGTACCGTTGGCGTTTCCGACCCAGTTGTTCGAAGCTTTAGCTACGAAGCCCATGATGTACGAGTCGATGTCCGTTGCAAGACGGAGAGCAGCCTTTTTAAGGGCTTCACTTTCACGAGCTGCGCCGATGTCACGAATCTTAACGAAGTCCGACCAGCCCATCGAACTGCCGATGACCTGTTGCAACTTGTACTGCTCAGAACCAAAGATGGAATCTTGAGTACCCGAAGAAAGGTCGGCAACAGCCGCACTAGTGAACGTGGTAGTGTAGTCAGGAGTGACCTGCTCAACAACAGTCAAGCCATTGCGGTCATTCATTTCGCCGTCGAACTTGCGCCATGTGACGAGGTCCTTCGACATAAGGTTGTTTTGGAAGATTGCGGCAAACGAGTTAAGGACTAGTTTTGCTTGATCTACAGTTACAGTAGGCATTGTAGGTAGTTATCCTTTATTATGAGATAACGCCCTTACCTTTTCTTTTTAAAAAGTTCTCTGGCAAAGGCGTCGAGGTCGTCCTCATCACCCTTAATCGCTGCCCTTGCAGTAGAGGTTCCCTTATTCAGGTGGCCTGGTGGTGCGGGGGCTTTAGATACTCGAGGTTTGGACAGTTGTTTTTCCGCTGCAACATCCGCAAACTTAGCTTCGATACGGCCAAGAGCAACCGTAGCCTTTGTAGGCCCGCTCTTGACAATCTTGTCTGCTTCGTCTAGGTTGTTGGAGAGGTAGTACAAGACGTCGGGCCCATACTCCAAGGACATCAAAGTTGCTGCTAAATACTCGCCATACTTTTGGTCGATTGAATCAAAGGTGCCGAACAGTTGTTCGCCCTTCTTTTCGAAATCAGGGTAACGCTCCTTGGCGGGACCAAGTTTTTCTTGCCAGTCCGCAGCAATCTCAAGCTTGGCCTGAGCGTCTGCTTTGTCCTGTTCCTCTTGTATTGAAAGACGCTTCTCGTTCTCACGCTCCTCGCGGAGAGTGTACAACGTAAGGTCTTTAATATAGTTGGGGTCAAACTCACCGAGAGGATACTTCTCAGTACCGTCTTCGTTAGTTGCATCAGGACTTGGACCAGTGGTGGTAATAGCTACAGCCTTAAGTGGCTCTGGCTCTGGCTTAGGTTCTTGTTGAAGGTTCTGTAGTTTAGCTAGGGCTTCTTCAAGCTTGCGCTCTGTTTCCCGTTGCTTACCTACTACTTCATCGATACGTTCCTGAAAACGATTCTTCTTAGGCTTAGGTGTTTCATTTCCATCGGCTTCTTCAGTTTCATCTTCATCAGGTGCGAGGGTATCGTCATCCTCGTCAGCATGAGTATCTTGGTCTTCTTGAGCGTCGACATCTTCTTCTGTATCTTCTTCTACATCCGAGCTGGCCTGCTCCTCGGCTACTTCGTTCTGGCCAAAGAACTCAGTGGCAAATGTGTCCAAGTCTACGTCGTTAGATTCGACGGGGGTGTCTGTGTCATCAGTACTCATAAATAAGGTTTATCGGTCCTTTAACCGTTTGCACAAACTTTATTGCGATGTAATCCCCGGACCGTTTGTGCGTTTGGGCCCGAGGCATCGAAAACTTATAGAGGCATTGAAGCTTGTTGAGCCTGCTGGGCTTGTGCCCGTTCGTACTCCATCGCTTCTCGCTTCATCTCTTGTTGATCTACTTTATCAGATCCGTCAAGAATTTGTTTAATCGCTGTAAGCGACTGTTGCTGAGCATCGACCTCGTGGTCTGACAGAGCCCGTATACGCTGCGTCTCAGCATTGTACAAAGCAATCTCGTGCTCAACTTCTTTGTTATATTTTTCCATCTTAAGAGTTTGATTCTCCATAGACAGTTGCTCCATCTGCTGCTGCATCTGTTGCATCTGCTGCATATGTTCTGGAGACATACCGCCTTCGCCCTCTTCTTCGAGGAAATGCGGAGGTATGGTTTTCTTAAGACGTTCAGCAAGCTTGTCAGCTCCCGGCCAATCCTGGGCTTTAGCTACCAAGTCACCAGCAACAGTCATTAACTGTGGCCATACTTGAATAGCGTCCATCATTGCCTGAGCTGCTTCAACTCGCTTAGTTGTATAGCTTGAGCCTGTTGACAGCGCAACATCGTATTCGCCTACTGACAGGTCAACGGCTTCAGGATCCATTGGGTCGTTAATACGAGCAAACTTCTCAGCCATGTCTTCTCCCAGCAAACGAATGGTACGAGTACCGTCGTAGATTTGGGGGATGAGCTGGTTGATAATGTCGCCACATTCCAGAACAGCGTGATTGCCGTTGTCGTGGAAAGTTAGGTTAGCAATGTCGCCTTCACGCTGCCGTGCCATGATGGCTCGACCAGAAGTCTCGTTGCTACGTATGCCGAGCGAGGCGTCCTGAATACCTGTGACATCTTTAATGTCTTGGGCGTTTGTAGCTGCTTCGTTAAGCAGGCTTGCCTCAACAGGAGGCGGAGGTATAAGTTGTGGAGCCGCTTCTGCCCCATCGTTGTAGATAAGCAAAGGGTCGCGGGAGAGGTGAGCCTTGCGGAACGTGTCTTCCCGGCCTTCAACAGCCGACTCTGGCGCAATCCACTTAGCCTTCGGTGCGTAACCCAACTGCTCTGCAGCAACTGAACGCCAGAAGTTCTTGAGGCGGACTGAGTCTTTCATAAAGCGCACCAGCCCGTAACGAACACGCCGTCCACCTACGTTAGTGACTCGACCTGACATCCGTACAATAGGTAAGCGGTTTAGTTTGTACTCAAAGGGGCCTGAAAGGATCTCGAACCCAGTCACTAGGTGCATCTGTGCGTATGTGCACCACGCTGCCCGTGTGCGGATCGGAGGACCGTTCTCCATAATCAGCTTATCCATGGTCTCGTCTTCGAGCATGAACGTTTTACCGTTCTCAAAAAGTGCTAGGAGTCGCTGCCGTTCTACTAGCCGCCAGTATTCTGTAATCTGATAAGAGTCGTCGTCTACCCAACCTTCGACTGACATCCTAGTCATTGTGTCATCGCCGTCCAAAGCGCTAGGCGATTTGCCTGGCCACTTCTTGTCGAACTCTGACTTAGGAATCCGGTCATTGACATAGCAACGACGAGCGTCACGTCCTGTAGGGTCTACTGAGTAGCGATCCCACACAGCAGCAAGCGCATCTTCGATTGGGCGGATAAAGATATCCTGGTCAAAGACGTTATCTCGTGCGTATTCAACAGAGACACGGAAGGCTCCGTCGCCACACTGCACAAGGCTTTCAAACGCTGTGTCGTATACACGCTGTGCTCGGCTTTGTAGTTCGATTGACCGAATTAAGTCGCCACGAACTTGCGCAACGTCTACGTCTTCGTCGTTAGATGGAACAACTTTGATTGCTTTGCGAGATTCGCGCCAGTCACCAACCAACTGTGCAGTAAACTGCGGGATGTTGTTGATAACTAGGCAGGGCAAACCCTTGCGCTGTTCAAGAACAATTGGGTCCCACTGTTCACCAGCTGCAAACTTCTTATCGTCAAGAGCTGCATCTCGGTTGATGCGGTCAAAGTCTACGTCTGCTTGGTACTCGGCTCGCATGTCGTTAAGGAAAGCTTCTTTGGATTCGAAACCCTCGGGGACATACTTGTCTGGTGTGATACCTTCAACGACAATTACCTCTAGGGTATCACCGTCTTTCTTTTCGTGGGGTTTGGTCTTATCCATAGTTATTAGGCCATCCATCCGTTAGGAGAAGCAAAGAGCCGGTGGTCGTAACCGGTCGAAGCGTCATAGTAGGGGCTGCTAGTAGCAGTAGTGCCAGCGGCACCTTGTACAGCCGAGACTCTCCTCCGTGCAGTAATTTTGTCGAACAGTTCGGTAAGTCCCCAGACCAAAGCATCGACTCTGTCAGGTGAACCCGTAGAAGAGTTACGTACGTTGTCCACTGAGAACAGACACATTTGGTCTTCCAGCTTTTCGAACATACCAACGTGGTGTATCCGGCCTTGTTCGTACAGAGCAGAGATAGGTTCTGCCCGGACAACCTTGCCGCGCGAAGCGTGAACCAGTTTAATGGGGACAGAGCGGTCTTGGGCACGGATAACCGAAGCCACCATGTCACCGCCGTTATTCTTTTCTGCAATAATCTTATCAGCCTGCCACTTACGGTACAGACGTACAGCTTGCGAAGCCCATTCTTCTGGGGAACCCCTTAGAGTTCCATCTTCCAGAACGTATCCTCGAGCGTAGCCGTCTTTGTCTCGAGCTAAGCCTACGACTACAATGCCGTTTTCATCGCTGTTCTCTTCTGACGACGCAGCAGGGTCAACCGCTACATACACCCGCTCTAAATCAAGAGGAGCTTCCTTTACTCGTCCATTGTCGATAGCGTCTCGATTCCACAGTGCTCCTGGAATATCTCCAAGAACCTCTCCTTCAAGTTCCTGGCGACCCAGGCGTGTGGAACCGTATCTGTCATACAGTTGTTTGAGGGTATTTGCGGCCAGGTTACTGGCATTGTCCATAGTGGACCCTCTGGTAACGAACGTATCTTCATCAACCATCAACTTTTTAACAAGAGGCAGAGGACGAGGAGTTGTAGTTACTAGAACCCGGGGGTGATCGCCTAGACGCAGACCAAACTGCAGCTGGTCCCAACACTCCTGCATGTACCGGAACTTGGCTAGCTCGTCAACCCATCCAGCATGATGCTGTGGTCCACGTAACTGGTCAGGCTCTGTAGCATTGTACAAGAAAGCTACTGCACCATTTGGCCAGGTAAGCTTTCGATTGGTTTTTTCGTATACGGGTCGATAATCCTTTGGGTGACAAGCAAGTATTCCAGACTCACCTTCAACCATAACATCTCTTGCGTCGGCTGCTGTTTCAGCAACAAGAGCAATTCGTCCCCATCCTGATGCAGACCTACTAAGAGGTGTGTCACCGCAGGTGTTTTTTCTAATCCACTCACTGCCAATCCTTGTCTTACCAAATCCGCGGCCAGCAAGAATCATCCAAGTGTTCCAGGACCCCTCTGGCTCAACCTGATTGGGGCGTGCCCAGAAGTCCCAGTTCCAACGTAGGTCAGCCCTCTGCTTCTCGGTTAGCGAGGCTAGCCACTCCTGACGTTCCTCCTCGTTTAGAGAGGCGAGCAATTGCGCTTTCGAGAGCTGCATTGTCTTCTCGGACTCGTTGTTCATATTCAATGTTGCCGTCAATTTTTACTTCCTGTTTGTCGATGAACATTCCAAGATGCTTGGCCAGGAGTTCGTAGCCACGGAGGGCAGTGGTTAGGTTGGCTTTGTCACCGTCTTCTGACTTACCTATTGTACGAAGGATCCCTCGTAGAACGTAGTCGATGTCGATGTGAGTTTCTTTCGAACGCTCTGCTAAAAGATGGTCAATATAGGGTCGAACACCCGCTGCGTTAAGAACTTGATGTCCCATTCGGGATGCGTTCTCAGCTGGAGTGTCGTATCCTGCCTCGAGAATCGCCTTTGCGCCATTAAAATGCTTGATGAAAGCGTGGCAGAAGTTACGTTGCTTGAAAGATAGAGCGTCTGCGATAAGAGTAATGTCTTCAGACTCTAAAGCCCGGTCCATTTTTGTTTTTCTTAGTTCACCCATGGCTATCCTTTCCCAGCTTATACAGTATTATACCATATTTTCAGGCAAATGTCAAGACAAAATTTCACTTGGCAGTGAAAACGTACAAATAGTTGTAGATTTCGTACAGAGAAGGTCTCATCTGGGTGGGGGCGACCTTCGGGAGCCCTTTCCTAATGTCAACAATACCCCGTCTACGCCCCGGAAACAGGGTCTACAGTCACATGTGGTATACCTTGGCTACCCTAGTAGCTAAACTGCTGTTGATATAGCTTAAAATGGATATTTTTTTATGAAATTTTTTATTTCGTGACTAAGGTACCCCCCTCTACGCCCAGGTACGCGCGCGGGTTCATCCCCCCCCCATCGATTTTGACGGAACATACCGAGAACATGAGAACGGAACGGGAACATGACCAGTCTGCCGCAATAAAATTACAACGATGCGTAATAAAGTAACAGTAAGCCCAGTTCATACGCAATATAATGTCGTATAATAACCCCAACGTAATAATGTTGCGTGGCCCGCGTGGTCATGCGTAATAATGTTGCGCCGCTTCCGTGGTCACTTGTAATAATATGTTGCGAATCGTTCTTAACACAACATTCTATCAATATCGCGCAATAATGTTACAAAATCCATCGGTATTGCGACATATTAATGCTGAAATAGGTTAAAAAACGACATTTACTTTCAGTTTCGACAAGCCCATAACCAGGGGGTAGCGGAAATCCGCCACACAAAATTTGAATTAGGCGCTTTTCGTCCTAGGCCAAGCTATGTCCGCATAGTAAGGTGTCATAGGTAGCGATACGACATAGGGTAACGCCTATGTGCAGCAATATGCCTTTAATCGACCGCCAGTGGTTTGTCCTCTGATAACGTGCGTCTAATCGTGCGACATAGACAATGCTGGCCCTAGCACCGATGCATCCCTTGGCAGGGACGGGTGAGCCGTGATTAGGCTTTGACTAGGGTAAAGACGGGGTAGGTTCGTGCAACACTGCAACAGTGTCGGGCATGAACGGAAACGGGTGGCAGGTTTATCTAAGCTTAGCGAATTGACGCAGCAGTCACCCACCTAGCGCCAATGCTTCGGCTTTGGTGCTAGGTTTAACGCTAGGGGTTCATCCGAAAAGGTCACCCCTGTATGGTATCTACTAGGTCATCGTATCAACGTCTGAACCCTAATATGTCCACAAAACAAGTCGTTAAGCAAAAAACGGCTTATTTCTCGTTCAAGTCGCCTGATGGTGAAATTATCAAGAGAGTTGATGTTAAAGGGATTTCGCTAATATCGCGCGAATTTCCTGAATCTACTCGTGCTCACATATTACTTGATTTAATCAATGGCAAAACACTCAATGTCCGTCATTATCAACTTACGTTAGTTTATCGTTAATCAATCCTTACTCCTAGCGTTAAACCTAGCAAAACCGCTAGGGCTTTCTAATGTATGGGATAAAGTTATTATGGCTACTACCTTAAAGAAAATCGACGACAAAATCGCTACTTTCTCGACCAATCGCGCCAAGTTACAGCAATTGGGCCACGAAATTGGCATGATGATTTTCTATCATGCTGCACCAAAGCAGGTGTCCGACGATTGTTCAGGCACTGGCGATTGCACTCGTGCTCTCAAACTAGCTAAGCAGATGCCTAAATCATGGCAGACTCAGCTAGAAAATTGGTTCAAGGCATATACGCCTATTCGTCTAGTCACCAAGAATGACAAGTGCGAGTATGCACCAGAATATAAGAATGAAAAAGACGTTGACGCTAAGCTAGCATTTTGGATGCTTGCGGAAGCTAACGAGACACCATTCTATGAATTAGATGAGCCTGAATCTGTTACGCAAGTGCTCACTCTCGAGCAGATTCTCGCAATGTTGCCAGCCCTTGCCAAGCGTATCGACAGCAAGATTGACAAGAAAGAAATTGTTGCAGACGCGCTCGCACAAGCGGCTAAGGTATCTGCGGCTCTCAAAGCTATGACGTTCGCTACAGTCAATAATACTGTGGCTGCTGCTGCGGCTAATGATGAGGCTGCGGCTAAGGCTGCAGCATAACTACGACACCCTAGGCATGGTGCAAAACTGCCTACCTTTTATCGAGTATTGCTTGTAAGTCCCCTCGCACAGGCAATATTCGATAGAGGGTTATCTTCCCCCTCTGTATGAAAGGTTTGCTGTATGGCTTTTATTAAGACGCATATACGCTCTCGCAATGCTTTCTCTTTTGCCAAGCATCTCGAGAAGCAGGGCGTGACTACCAGAGAGGGATACCTCAAGCACTTGGGTTTTGCCTATGAAAATATGAAGGTAAATCCTAAGATGTCACTTCGCACCTATAAGGTGAACCCCAAAAACCCCAATGGTAGGGGCGTGTTCATATGAGATGGCAGATACCCCTAAGGCGTTCGTCTGATTCTGTGTGGCCCTTAACGGGAGCCAATGGTCTAACCTTTAGTGAGAGACGTATCGTCCGCGATACGGACTCTCGGAGGCAATTACTTAATGAACATATTCCTAACGTCACCATGCCCACAGTTGTGCGCGATATCCCTAGACGATAAGCGTGTAAATAAAATGCTGCTCGAGACTGCTCAGTTGCTCTCCACAGCGTTGCGTTCACGTGGTCAGACAGACGGTGTATACAAAAATACCCATGTCAACCACCCTTGCGCTGTCTGGACTCGTTCGTCCCGTCTAGCGTTCTCTTGGATGCTCGAGCATGGGTATGCACTGGCTGATGAGTATGCGTACAGATACAATACTCGCCGCAAGGATAAGTCCCTGCTCGACGACAATCGTTTCCATACCCATAAGTGTGTTGAGATTCTTGATGTTGCTGCTGCTGTCCTTGACGAGCGGTATCCAGTAGATGACTTACCACTTATATTCAATTTCAATTCATCTGGTCAGCGTTCTGGTATATCAGTCTTTCATGACTATCAGTTGTGTATGTCTAACAAATGGCTGCATCTAGATAAACAGCGGCCTTTGTTTACCAGACGTTATCGTCCTGCCTTCTACACCCTTATTCGGGAGGTAGGTATATAGTGTATTAACCGGGGCGTACTACTATAATAGTATTATACCACACTTTGCACTAGTTGTCAAGATAAATCGTATAACCCTATGTTATTGAACAATCTTTTACAGTCCGTAACACGGCTGTTTTAGGGGGGTGTTGAGTTGGCCAACGTGAGCCTCGGTCGAGCAGTTGTGAGGGTTTGACTCCCTCTACCCCCAACCTTTTAATTAACTGGAGTATCTAATCATGGCATTGATAAAAGACCTTGAGTTTGACCCTCAATTTACAGACAAGCAGTACGATAGGTGTATAAAGTTTTTCGACAAGGAGATGGAGAGGGAGTACATGTGCTGTACCAAGTACATTATTGTCGGGCTTAACGCCAATTCTTCCGTCAATCCTAACGCAGCCTGTCATGCTTCCCTTGGATATAACAAGGTAGACGATGTGGCTCTGGTTGGCACAGAGATTGCGCTTACCCGCTACAAGATGCAGGAGTGTGCTGCGGCATGGCAGTTTCTTGATTGGATGTTGAACGAGTCGTTCGCTTCACGCTTCATTGTCAATAAGCCAGAGCACCGCACTCTCGAATGGGTGGCTGACAATGGTATCATTGTATCGTCTGATGTTATGCAGCCCTTGTTCCAGATGATTATGATATTCTCTCGCGCATTTTCCGAGCGCAGCGTTACGCAGTTCAACAAGTGGAAAGAGTTGGTTGACGATGGGTTTGACCCTCACTTTGCCTATCAGGTATGTATGTGTGTGACCGGCGGCATGAGTCAAGAGTTTCCCGACGACTACATAGTGACGACTCGCACATTCCACACCAGCACATATTTGCTTAACATGGAGAGTATGAAGCGCTTCTGTGCGGGTGACTTGGGCCAGCAATCTTACAGCACCTTGACCTATCGCCGCAGCAAGTCAGTGTATGGTTGTCACGATTTGTTTCAAGGCCCTGTCGTGGTAGGATATACTGAAAACTTTGTCAAAGACCTGATTGCTGACGACAAAGAGTTCCGCAAGCGACTATCTATTTTTCGTAACGAGGACTCGTCGATTGACTCATACCGCCCACCTAATCCGTTTGTTCACAATCGTGTACTGCTGCGTAAGCCGGATGAGGTTACGTATCAAGAGTATTTCAAGGTAGTAATTCCTTATATGAAAGAGAAAGGTATGTTCTATAATGCCCCCTCCAATTAAACCTCAAGCGCCCCGTTCATGGGAACGTATTGATTTACCTAACTTTAATGGGCGCAAGGTGTTCGTCACTGGCGGTGCGTTCTATTCACAGATTGTCGGCCTGATGGCTGCGTCTGGCATGACCCGTGCCACCAGTGTCAAGGACGCTGACATCGTGGTGTTCTCTGGCGGCGCTGACGTCAACCCCGCCTTGTATGGGCAACAGCCTATACGTGAGACATCTTGGTCTAGTGAACGTGATGACGCTGAGATTGCTGTGTATGTCGAGGCAGTCGAGCGCAACAAGACACTGTTTGGTATCTGTCGTGGCGCACAGTTTATTCACGTTATGAATGGCGGTCATCTGTGGCAGCATGTCGAGGGACACGGCGGCACTAACCACTACATCACTGACCTCGAGGACAACTATGTTCTTGTCACCAACTCAATACATCACCAGATGTTGATTGAGAACGAGGACATTGACATCGCCGCCGTCTGCTCTGGTCAGGTGTCTCGTAAGTTTATGTGCGATGACCAGACAGAGGACTTGTCTGACGGCGAGACCATGCAGGAGATTGAGGCAGGCTATTATGTAGATGACCGCTCGTTCTTTACTCAAGGCCACCCCGAGGTGGGCTCTGACATCTATCGTTCATGGTGCATGAACAAACTGTACGACCACGTTATTGAGTGGGAGTTGTTTGATTTGGAGGCGCTAGAAGATGACGATGGCGACAGCGATTTATTTACGGCAGCAGAGGAGACTAGTTAATGTGTGGCATAGTAGGTATGGCGGGTAAGATTACTAACACCGCTAAGAATACGCTGTTCAAGGACATGATGGACGTGTGCCAAGTGCGTGGCCGCGACAGTGCTGGTGTAATTAAGGTACGCAACGATGCAGACCAGACGTACACATGGGTTAAGGCTGTCGGCCCACCCTCTAATCTCTTTGACTATCGCAAGTATGAGTCAGAGATTGAGCGTGGAGATGCAGTCGCACTTATTGGGCACACTCGTTCACGTACAGTAGGCGACATCAGCCTTAAGAACGCACATCCTTTTGACTATCCCGACGATGGCATAGTTGGTGTGCACAACGGCACATTGCGGGAACACTACAAGCTGGACGGATACAGTGCTAGCAGGGTAGATAGTGATGTATTGTATGGACACCTTGCCAAGAATGGTCCCGACAATACGTTCAACGTAGTCAAGGGCGCGTATGCCTGCGTATGGTGGGATGACAACAAGAAAACCCTTAACTTTATCCGCAATGACGAGCGCCCTCTCTGGTTTACGTGGTCTAAAGATATGGACATGATGTTCTGGGCCTCTGAAGTCTGGATGTTCAGTGCAGTCGAGCGTAAGCTGGCCTTGTGGAATGGCATCAAGGATGATGGCGAGGGTAAGTATGTTCAGATTAAACCTCACTCACTGTGGTCTTTCACTATCAACGCCAAGGCTGCAGTCAATGAGGCTGTACTTACTATGAAGCCCATCAAGACTATCCCCCCCAAGCCCGAGCCTGTTGCCCCCATGTCGGGCGTCTATGCCAAGGTATGGACACGAGTAGAGGGCAGTCAGGACTGGAAGCCAGCGGGAGGAGAGGTAGCTAACCCTTTTCTGGTAGACAATCTCGACGACAAGATAGACGACATCATACCTTGGGACGCGGAGGGAGCACCCGCTCACCTCATCCCCCAGGATACCACTGGCAAAGCGGACGAGTCTGGGAGTACGAGCATTGGCAACGTCTCCTTCATCAAGACTTCTGCGAGAGGCTTGGATTCCAAGACGGGACAGACACCCTCGCCTCGATTTCCCAAACCAATTCTTTGCCTGCCTCAAAAGAATACGAAGAGCTCTCCGCCAACCAACAAAAGCGGGCACTCGGACGTATCAAACAAGTCGCTCGTAAACATCGCGTCCCTTTCCGAACAGCGGAGAGCATCCCGCATGCCAGTGTCGGTGCGGGAGGTTAAGAAAGTTGGCACATTTATTCGTGATAACATTAAGGAGATAGAGTATAGTGTGGAGCAGTTCGAGGAGAACACCAAGGGCGTATGCTGCCACTGCAATTCACCAGTAGGTGACTTAGTAGAAGTACATGAGTTCATTGATAAAAATAATTTTATTTGTACCACCTGTGTTACCCCCATTAAACTTAGCATGTATAATTAAGGAGTATATAGCATGAACGGATTTACTATTGGCGCAGACCCCGAGTTGTTTCTGCGTGAGAATGGCAAAGCAATCAGTGCTTTCGGCATGGTCGAGGGTACTAAGGAAAGCCCACACAAGACGGCCAACGGTGCGTATCAGGTAGATGGTATGGCGCTGGAGTTTAACATCGACCCTGTGTCTACCTCCTACGCCTTCGACCAGTTCAACAGGAACATCATCAATACTATTGAGGAGATGAAGAAGCGAGTAGCTCAGAATAATACGACTAAGAAGTATACGTTTGCTATCCAGCCGACTCAAGATTTCTCTGAAAAGTATCTGGCCAACCAACCTGCCGCTGCCCTTGAGTTGGGTTGTGACCCTGACTTCAATGCGTACACTGGCGAGGAGAACCCCCGTCCTGACGGCACTCGTCCTTTCCGTACTGCAGCGGGTCACGTTCACGTAGGTTGGGGCGCTGACATTCCTACGGATAACGAGGAACACCGCGAGATTTGCAACGGCTTCATCAAGATGTTGGATGCCACTGTCGGTATGTTTATGACGTTCATTGACCGCGACCCTCGACGCCGCGAGATGTACGGCAAGGCCGGTGCGTGTCGTTACAAACCATACGGCGTTGAGTATCGCACCCCTTCTAATGCTTGGATTGTTAATCGTGACCGCCGCGAGTGCATGTACTCTCTTGTCAATTCCGCTATTCAAAAGATGCGGTCTGCCCGCACAGTTGAGGATGTCATTGGCTTAACTGAGGCACGTATACAAGAGGTCATCAATACAGGTGACTACATGACTGCCGAGCTGGCAGTGGACAGATTGCTGGGCCGCTGGGGTGGGCCGTGGTCAAGAGTTCGCAAAGACCCTCGCTTAGCAACGGAGTAAGCAACATGCTAGATATCTTTTGGACTGACACTATCCAAGCGCGTGAGCGTTTGGCAGGCACTGTCGTTATGTACGACAGCCTACCCGTATATGTGCACGACATTGAGAATGGCGAAGACTTTGACGACAGCATACCCCGTGCCAACATCACCTTCTGCGGTGACCCCGATGGCAAGCGGCAGCGTAAGCGTCTTGACTCTCCCAAGTTCAATAAGTTCCGCGACCTACCTACCTTGGGTTGGCTGAATAACCACAAGTACGGGGCTATCCTGTTGTACCGCAGGGCTACCCGTACTAGGTTACACGGACTTAATGCCACTAATGTACGGGCAGACTTTTTCTACAATGCACCAGCTTACTCCACCACTCAGTTCGAACGTGCGTGGGATTACGTATACGACACAGAGGCTTTCGTAGACCTGTGCAATGACAGCTACCCACCACTAGGTGACGTGCTCCTCAACGTACAGGAGGGCAGCGCTCTTGGTTTCTCTCGTAAGTTTGCAGTGTATCGTGACGACCTTGGGTTGCGCTGGCTGTATCGTGAGACAGAACGTATAGGTATCTTTACTAACGCTAACTCTCTTAACCTTCTCGAGAAGTTCAAGTACTATCGGGAAGAGATTATGAAAGACCCTAAGTTTACGCTTGACAATATACAGGAGTATTGATACAATGTCTGAGGCTAACAAAGAGTTCTTCACTAAGTATCGCAAGGCATTTGCCAAGAAGCCAGGCGTCCCTGGCCTAGCCCTTAACCGCCCTATCTACACAGGCAACGTACCTCTCGGCACTATCGGTCTTGAGCTAGAGATGGAGGGCCGTGGACTTATCGCTAACAGCGGCGACTTGTTTGATGTGGCTGGCCCTATCACTGGAGCACGGTGGCAGGCTAAGCCTGACGGCTCACTGCGTAACGGCGGTATAGAGTATGTCCTGTCAACCCCTTGTGCAGTTGACGAGGTAGACAGTCTTGTTAATGGGTTGTTCGAGAAGCTGGATACCGCTGGTTCCAAGGTAGAGAACAGCAATCGTTGCTCGACACACGTACACATCAACGTAGGTGCACAGCGTATCAATGTGCTGACATCTATCCTCATCCTGTGGGCTGTGTTTGAGGAGCAACTCATCAAGTGGCACGGGGTTAACCGTACTCGCAATCACTTCTGTCTTGGGTTCAAGGACAGCAACACCACACTCAATTTATGGAAGACGCTATTACGTCACGGCCAGACGCCGCGCGAGGAGGGGGGTAAGTATTCAGCGCTCAATGTCCTTACTTTGTGGCGCTTTGGTTCGTTCGAGTTTCGCTGTGGCCAAGAACCTAACGACCCTGAGAAGGCTATAGTGTGGGCTAAGTTCTTGCATTACCTAGTTAAATACGCTGTCAACAACTATAATAATCCCAATCAGATTGCATACGACATCTCTGAGCAGGGCGCTCGGCTTATGCTTGAGAACATCTGCCGTCAGGATGAGTGCCTCACCTCTTTTTGTGAGGAGATTGTGGGCGACCAGTTCGAGCGCGACTTCAACCAAGGCTGCATGGAATCGTTCCACATTGTGCAGCCATTGTGCTTCGAGTTTCCTTGGCATGAGTGGGATGGACTAATCAACAAAGCATACGTCCCTAACCCTTTCAATCACAGAGGGAGAGAGACTTTCTAGTAGACGGCAACGGCGTTGAGCGAGAGTTAGACCGAGACTTATACGATTTGATTCTTAGGTTCCAGCAAGAAGACATAGACAGAGAGAGAGGACAGTAAAATGTCAGTTAAAATATACCCGTACAAGCAGGGTAGTAAGTCCGCGCATACCCTGTCTCGCGCTCTTCGGGGCCGAGTGCTATACCTACAGGGGTCACGCTACCGCCCTCGTCGGCGCGATACCATCATTAACTGGGGGTCATCTGCTCAAGCCAACTACCCCAACATGATTAACAACCCCTATAATGTACGCATTGCCGCCGATAAACTTGAATCGTTTGTTTGCCTGTCTAATAGGGGTGTTCAAATCCCCCCGTTCTGGACTAACCGAGATGACATACCCGACGAAGCATTCCCTGTTGTTTGCCGCACCATTCTCAATGGGCACAGTGGTGCTGGTATTGTTATTGCTGACACTAGAGACGACCTTGTCAACGCACCCCTGTATGTAAAGTATATGAAGAAGCGCGATGAGTATCGTATACACATAGGTATGCACGGCATCATCGGCATGCAACGCAAGGGTATCAGGGCTGGGCAACCCGCTACCGATACTCGTGTTCGTAATCATGGCACGGGCTATGTCTATGTACGGGGTGATGTCAACCCGCCCGAGCAAGTCATTGAGCAGAGTATGCTGGCAGTGCGGGCCCTTGGCCTTGACTTCGGCGCTGTTGATATTGTTTGGAACAATCACTATGAGTTGGCCACTGTACTAGAAGTTAACACAGCACCTGGCCTTGAGGGTCAGACAGTTATTGATTACGCTAATTATTTCAAGGAGTATTATTTATGAGATGCCATATTTGTAACACCACCCTTGGTGAGAAAGAGGTACAGATTAATCGTGACCACGGGGACTTTGACCCTTGCGGCACATGCCTCGAGGTTATAGGCGATGTGTTCAGTCATGATGATGAAAGTATTATTGACGAGCAGCTAGAGTTTGCTATTTTATACACGCAATGTCAAGACGCTATAGACATGGAGCCAGAAACTTCTTGACAATCTGTCCGATACACGGTATAATATTCTTACAGGATACAGCGAGGTTAGATATACCCATGCTGTATAAGGAACAACATACATATGAGACCAGTGAAACAGAGCCACTTGCCCTGCCCTAAGTGTTCATCAACAGATGCATACAGTATCCAGAGTAACGGATGGGGCAAATGTTTTTCGTGTGGCGTACGGATTCCTCCAGAGAAAGCAGATATGATAGCAGACAATGAAGATACAGCAGCAGCAAAAGAGACTAAAGTAAAACCGTTTACCCCTATTACGGAAGTCTTTCGCCCATTCACTGAGAGAGGGTTTGTTAAGGACACCCTTCAACGATACAAAGTACACGCCGGTCATGACGGAGATAACTTCGAGGCCAAGTACCCCCTGTTTAATGCCGAGACAGGTGAGCACATAGGTAACAAGGTACGTTACAAGAACAAGGGCTTCTCTGTTGAGGGGTCTATGGATGGGGCTGGGTTGTTTGGTAAGTTCTCATTTCCGCCTGCCTGTGCCAAGGCAATCACTATTGTGGAGGGACAAGACGACGCACTCGCTGCCTATCAAATCATGGGCTCTAAGTATCCCGTGGTATCAGTACACAATGCAACCACTGCCGAGGCAGATGTTCGGCGTGATTTCGAATACCTTAATTCTTTTGAGACGATTGTCATTTGTTTTGACGGCGATGATGCAGGAAAAAAAGCAGCCAAAGCTGTGTCTAGCATTGCCTTTCCTCTTGGTAAGGTAAAGGTTTTAAACCTGCGTAAGTACAAGGATGCCAATGACTACCTACTCAACGGCATCTCTGATGAGTTCACTAAGGAGTGGTGGCAAGCGCCAACCTACAAGCCCGATGGTCTTAAGCTAGGCTCGGACATGTGGGAGGAGACTATCAATCGCAAGTCTTCCTTTACTGTACAGTACCCGTTCAAGGGGCTTAACGATTTGACATTCGGTATCCGTCTCTCAGAGATGGTCATTGTTACTGCTGATACAGGGGTTGGTAAGACTGCCCTGCTCAAGCACATTGAACACAGTCTTCTAATGAACCCTGAAGTTATTGAAAAAGGATATGGTGTTGGACTATTACATCTTGAAGAACCTAATGGCGATACTACTCTTGGCCTCCTTAGTATCCACAATCGCATTCCGTACCACATTCCAGGTGTTGAAAGGAATGAAGCTGAGCTTAAGCAAGCTTTTGATGACGTGGTTAACCACAACCGCCTTGTTCTTTGGGACCATTTTGGTAGCAACTCTGTCGATAAAGTTATTGACAAGGTTAGACATATGGCTGCTCTTGGGTGCAAATATATTGTCCTTGACCATCTTTCTATTGTTGTCTCGGACCAATCTGGTGACGAAAGAAAGCAGCTAGATGAAATTGCAACCAAGCTCAAGACGCTCACGATGGAGCTGGACATCGCCGTCATTGCTGTCATACATACGAATAGACAGGGTCAGATTAGGGGCACGGCAGGTGTCGAGCAACTGGCTAATATCGTTATTCGATTACAGCGAGATAAGATTGACCCATCTGAGTGGCGCCGTAACATCACTAAGATTACGGTGGAAAAGAATAGGTTCTGCGGGTATACTGGACCTGCGTGTTACCTATGGTACAACAAGGACACTGCCCGTCTCACAGAGCTAGACCCCGAAGAGGCAGAGACCTATGAGAATGGTGGCCAGATTGGAGATGATGAAGGATTCTAATGTACCTAAACCCAACCGAAAAGTACTGGGCCATCGACATCGAGGGCGACAACCTACCCTCTAACCGCATCTGGTGCATGGCCGCCAAGAATGTAAAGACACGTCAAGAAGTATCCCTCGTTGGTCACGATGCCATACGAGACTGGATGAATGACAAGCACAAGGACGGGTGCAAGTTCATAGGCCACAACATCATAGGCTATGACGCACCCACCCTGAACCGCTTGCTAGGTCTACGCTTGGGCATGGCTGACATCATTGACACTATGATACTGTCGATGCTGTTCAGTCCCTCCCTCGCAGGGGGTCACTCGCTAGGGGCATGGGGTATCCGCCTCCGCTTTCTCAAGGGTGACTTCCATGACTTCTCCCAGTTCAGTGACCAGATGATGCGCTATTGTGTACAGGACACAGCCTTGTGTGTCGAGGTATACAACGTATTGGTCACCCGTATGACACGGCTTGGGTTCACAGACATGGGCCTTGAACTAGAGCATCGGTCATGGCAGCTGATACAGAAGCAGCAGCAGACAGGGTTCGCATTCAATATCCAGCAGGCCCACGTTCTTTACTCCAAGCTACGGCAGGAGGAGAACAAACTACAGGAGAAGATACATGAGCAGTGGCCTCCCGTTCTCGAACTCATCAAGTCGTTTAAGAAACCTTACAAGAACGATGGCGAACCAACTGCTAACTTTACCAAGCACACCGAGCAGTATGTCCGAGTTGATGTTATGGACGGAGACCGATACGATTGCTATGACTACGTTGCTTTCAACATCGGAAGCCCTGACCAACGAGCTGAGAAACTTCTTGGACTCGGTTGGATTCCTGGAGAGTTCACTAAGACAGGCAAGCCCAAGCCCACTGACAAGGGAAAGCTAAGCCCATCACTTGAGAAGTTTGTAGAAGAGACTGACGACCAAGGCGCCCGACTTATAGCACGATGGATTGAGTACAACTCTCGGGCCAACATGATTAACACATGGATTGAGGCATACAATGAAGAGACCAAGTGTATTCATGGCAACCTGTGGTACGCTAATACTCTGCGCTATCGGCATAGCAATCCTAATACCGCTAACATCCCTGCCGTAAGAGTAGGGGCAGACGGCCCTCTCAAGGGACAGGACGGCGTCTATACGTATGAAGCCCGTGACCTATGGACGGTCAGGGATACAAGCAAACGAGTACTGATTGGTGTTGATGCTAAGGGTATACAGCTACGAGTCCTCGCTCACTATCTTAACAACAAGAAATTTACGGAGGCAGTATTAGATGGAGACCCACACTCATACAACCAACAGATGGGAGGCTTTCAATCACGAGCTGTTGCTAAGACTTTCATCTATGCTTTCTTACTCGGAGCAGGAGATGCTAAGGTTGGACAAATCATTGGCGGAACGACACGAGATGGTAAACAAATTAAAGAAAGGTTTATTGGAAACTTCCCAGGTCTTAAGCAACTACTCGACAGCCTTGAGCGACAGGTCACGCGAGGTGGGCGCATTAGACTTTGCGACGGGACTCCCCTTATCGTCACCACAATGCACACTCGGCTTGGTTACCTCTTGCAAGGAGATGAGTCAAGACTGATGAAGAAGGCAGCTATCTTTACAGCAGCCGACGTACGACGGAGACGATTAGATGTACTAAAAGTAGGAGACATACATGATGAATGGCAGAACGATGCACTTAGAATACACGCAGACGAATTTGCAAATGACGTTTGCCCTAAAGCTTTTAATGCTAGCGGTGAGTTCTTTAACTACCGCCTTCCTATTGACTGCGATGCTAAGGTCGGCATGACTTGGGCAGAGACACACTAATATAAAATAAGTGTTGACATTTGAGTATAAACTTGGTATAATATGTTATAGGGTTAGGGAAACTCCCTCCCTATTGTGAAAGGTAATTGATTAGACATGACTATTAGTAAACCGCAGACCGCAGTATTCCGTGGCAAAGCACAGTATGCAAAGATTCTTGGCGAACCGATGTTGAACTACAACAAGGATGGCAAAGAGTGGAAGATAGACGTATACTTTACAGATGAAAAGGGAATCAAGGCGGAGGCCAAGAAGCTCGGCATCGCTGACCGAGTGAAGCAGAAAGATGAGTACGTGGACGGCATGCCGTACATGACCTTCAAGCAAGCTGAGTATAAGCGCAATGGCGAGGCTAATGAACGTATTAAAATTACGGACATCCTCGGCAACCCTTGGTCACAAGACAAGTTGATTGGCAATGGCTCAGACATTGACGTTAAGTTTGTTGTTGTTGATTACGGGCCAGGCAAGAAGCACGGCATCTACATCCGTTCCATTCGGGTACTCAAGCTAGTAGAATATAACAAGCAAGAGTTTGATGCAGTCTCCGATGACGACGAGTTCGCAGCAGAAGCCAAGGCTCTTGCGGAACAACGCGCCCGTGAGTCAGCCCAGTTTAAGAAAGACTTTGACTTGGTTGACCCTGAACCACCCTTCACACCTGAAGGAGACAAAGTGGATGAGCTAGACGACGACATGGACGAATTACTTTAACCAGATACCTGACTAAGGTCAGGCTCCCCGCCTAGAGGGAGTGCACTGAGGGAGGTCTCTTGTGCTGGACAGGCTGAGGAGCGGTACGTAACCTCCCCAGTGGGTGAAAGGCCCACACCATAGGAGCCCACGAATGGCTAAGAAGAAGCGCAGATATTACTTCTCTTTTGTACATACTACAGAAGTACGGGAGACAGGGTACATGTCAGTAGATGCATACAATGACAGCGATGCACAAGACCAAGCCTTGCAAGGATTATTCTCAGAGTATCTTTGTCAGGATAAAGAGTACTCTAACAGCAGCTGGGAATTCACCCCAGTAGAAAGTCCACAACCATGACAAAACAAATAGAGACGTTAGTAGCTGACATCTATCAGCTGTTCGACCCTAAAGAAACACACGTCCCGTCCGAGGAAAACCTAGACGAGTTTGCAGACAGCCTCAAGGATATCTTTCGACGGCGACTGGCTCGAGGCGAAGAACGGACAGGAGCCCTGCGGTTCTCCGCCCTAGGCAGGCCAGACCGACAGGCATGGTACGCTGCCAAGGGATACGCACAAGAAGAGTTCACAAGCAAGACATACTTCAAGTTCCTATATGGTGACATCATTGAACTGATGCTGTTGTTCTTAGCCAAAGAGGCAGGGCACAGTGTCGAAGCGTTACAAGAGGAAGTAGAAGTCGACGGAGTCAAGGGTCACATCGACGCCATCATTGACGGCGTGGTAGTAGACGTCAAGTCTGCCTCACCCTTCGGCTTCAAGAAGTTCGAGAACAACAGTGTGGTACAGGACGACCCGTTCGGATACACACAACAGCTAGCAGGATACGCTGACGTACTAACTCCAGGCGAGTCCGCTGCATGGCTGGCTCTTAACAAGGTAGACGGCGACATGTGTCTCGCTACACTATCTTCCTCCATCATTGCAGACCACAAGCCTGCTCCCCGCATCACTCACCTCAAAGAAGTTATCGCATCAGACGAGCCACCCGAACGCTGCTATCCCGCAGTCGAGGACGGCAAGTCTGGTAACATGAAGCTTGGCACAGGCTGCTCTTATTGTACGTACAAAAAGGAGTGCTGGCCAGGTCTTCGTGGCTTTGCTTATAGTGGTGGCCCTCGTTACCTTACTCAGGTATCTAAGACGCCTGACGTTATGGAGTTTGTTGTTTGAAGAAAGATAAAGAGCCTGCTTTTCGTTCAGGCTTTGAGCGTACCATATGGGAAGCAGCAAAGGAGAATGATGCTGGCATAGAGTTTGAGCCAGCCGACCTCAAGATAAACTACGTCATACCTTACAGATACATAGCCGACTTTCGGCTGTCTAACGGCATCATCATTGAGGCCAAAGGTTATCTGCGGCCACGAGACCGGACTAAGATGCGTAAGATTAAGGAGCAGAACTCGGAGTTAGATATACGCTTCGTGTTTCAAGTAGCAAACAAACGTCTCTCGAAAGCTAAGAACAGCGAGACGTATGGGGAATGGGCGGAGCGACTGGGGTACCAGTGGGCTGAGAAAACTATTCCCCTCTCATGGATATTAGAAAAAGGATAGTACATGCAGTCTTGTTAATGAGACGCTAGCCTCCGCGGCTCTCTGCTTAAGCTCTGTGATTTATCACGAAGCTAAGGGAGAACCACGGGAAGGGCAACTAGCGGTGGCCAATGTCGTAATGAATAGAGTACAGTCAGGCAAGTTCCCTCGCACAGTATGTGGCGTAGTTAAACAGCGCGGACAGTTCTCTTGGTATGGCAAGAAGCCTATGACTAATGAGAAGCAGCAACTAGCTGCAGAAGTATTGAAGGGTAAGCATCGCAACAACGTTCGAGGGGCTCTGTTCTTTACTAACTTTAGTGTTACATTTAATAAAACAATCTTATACATTATTGGAAGGCATAAATTCTATGGATAACGAAGACTATGAATCTGGTTACCGCGAGGGTGAAGAAGCTGCCCAAGCAATTATAAAGAACTACTACTACCTACTAGAGACGCAGCAAATACAACCATCACATTATCAAAAGAAGGGCTTTATCGAGGCCTTCAAGAACACGATTGGCCAATGGCATGCAGAATAAAATACTCTTCCTAGATATCGAAACTAAACCGGCAACGGTGTATACGTTCCGTATGTGGGACACGTCCATAAACCCAGAACAAGTCATCGAACCAGGCGGCACGATATGTGTTGGCGCTAAGTGGCAAGGCAGCAAGGAGACACTCTTCTACTCGGACTGGGATCATGGGCACGAAGAGATGTTACGAGGGGTTCATGCCCTGATGACAGAAGCAGATGCAATTGTTACATACAACGGGGACAAGTTTGATTTACCTAAGTTACAGGGCGAGTTCCTTCTCAACAAGATGAGGCCGCCTCAACCTCCGACTTCTATTGACGTTCTTAAGGCAGTGAAGAAGCTAGGCTTTGACATGAATCGACTGGCCTACATTGGCCCATTACTTAAGATTGGCAAGAAGCTGAAGCACGAAGGCTTTGGTCTCTGGCGGTCAGTCATGGAGGGCGATGCTAAGGCACAGAGGCGTATGGAAAAGTACTGCATACAAGACGTACTGCTACTAGAGAAACTATACGATGAAGTCAAGCCTTACATTCGTAACCACCCTCACCTTGGCGAGACAGGCAGCAGTGCGTGTGGTGCATGTGGTTCTAAGCACGTTCAAAGCCGGGGTTACCGCCGTACTAAGTCGTTCAAGATTCAACGCCTTCAATGCCAAGCCTGCGGGTCATGGTCAGAGGGAACAAGAGAGAAAATAAAAGTCGCATGAACAAGATGGAATACATAGCCATGGGCTCATGGCCAGTGATGGTAGGGTTTACCGACAGTAAGAAAGCTTTTGCCAAACTAATCAAGGATATTGATTGTAACGATTGGATGGCAACTGACACAGCAATGGCCACAACTCACGGCTTTGTAGACGATTCGGGTACTAACGCATTCATTGTAACGTACAACCCAGACATTCCCCACGATAGTCTGCCTGCAATTATAGCCCATGAAGCATGGCATATAGTGGAGGGTATCTATGAGTACCTAGGAGAGGACAAGGCGGGCAGCGAGGCTACTGCATACCTTATACAGTACCTAGTAGAGAGCATGTATAAAGGATTGGTCAATGGAAGAACTGCATAAAGCAATCCTCGACCGCCTTGAACCTTGGGAACTAGTAGAGTATTTGCAGATACCTATGGTCGAAATCATTGATGCGTTCGAAGAGTTAATTGAAGACAAGATGATAGACCTGCAGGAATTTGTAGGTCTTACCTTAGATGATGAAGAAATGGATACAGACTACAATGGATGACAAGCCGATGGAATTCTTTTTCTGGCTAGAAGATGAGGGGCTGGCGCAATCTTTAACAGAAAAAGATTTTAGTGATAGGATTGAGGCAACTCAAGAAGCTGAAAGGAAGTGGCGAGATGTTGAGCTTAACTAAACAAGTAGGAGGAAGTCACTACAAGAAGTACAAGGTACAGCCAATAGAATACGCCATGGCCAACAACCTAAATTACTGCCAAGCCAATGCAATTAAATATGTAACCAGGTACAAAGACAAGAACGGTATTGAAGACTTGCGTAAAGCAATTCACAACATCGAACTTCTGATTGAACTAGAAGAAATAGAAAGCGACAGCAATTGATAACCAACAGTCCGTTCAAGAATCAATTTCAAGAATTTATTTATAAGAGCCGATACGCAAAATGGAAACAAGACGAGACACGACGAGAGGATTGGGATGAAACTGTTAGCCGCCTTGTTGAGTACTACAAGTCACAGATCTCTAGCACAATCAATGTTGATAAACATGCGGGAACGTTTAGAGAAATTTACGACGCAATCTACGGACTAGAAGTAATGCCCTCAATGAGGGCGCTGATGACATCAGGTGCTGCGTTGGACCGATGCCATGTACCTGCCTACAACTGCGCCTACCTACCAGTAGATAGTCCTCGGTCATTCGACGAGGCAATGTACATACTGATGTGTGGCACAGGAGTGGGCTTTAGTGTAGAGAATAAGTATGTTGAGCAGCTGCCCAAGATAAGCGAGCAATTTGAGAAGACAGAAACTGTGGTTAAGGTTGCCGACTCTAAGGAAGGCTGGGCAAAAGCTTTCCGAGAAGTCATAAGCCTTCTTATTGCAGGACAGATTCCTGCATGGGATGTATCTACTGTGCGCCCCGCAGGTGCTCGACTTAAAACCTTTGGGGGTAGGGCAAGTGGGCCTGCTCCTTTAGTTGATTTGTTTCAGTTCTCTGTTGACACATTTACCAACGCAGCTGGTCGTCACCTTACTTCGCTAGAGTGTCATGATCTTATGTGTAAGGTAGGTGACGTTGTAGTTGTAGGCGGTGTCCGTCGGTCAGCTATGATATCATTGTTCGATGTGACAGATGACCGCATGTCTACCAGTAAGATGGGTGCGTGGTGGGAGAAGGCAGGTATACGCCGACTAGCTAACAACTCTGCTGTGTACGAACATAGGAAGCCAGACGTTGGTTTCTTTATGAAGAAGTGGAAAGAACTGTACGATTCGAAGTCAGGAGAGCCCGGCCTATTCAGTCGATACGCCTGTCAAAACATTGCTGCTCGAAACGGACGTCGAGATAGTTCACATGAGTTTGGCACGAACCCTTGTTCGGAAATTATTCTCCGGCCTTTCCAGTTCTGCAACCTTACAGAGATTGTTGTTAGAAGCACAGATACAGTTGAGAGCCTTGAACGAAAAGCTCGGGTCGCTGCAATCCTTGGAACGGTCCAATCGACATTCACAAATTTTAAATACTTAAGAAAGATATGGCATGATACGTGTAATGAAGAGCGTCTTCTGGGAGTTTCTCTCACGGGAATCCAAGACAACCCTAAGCTTCTGGAAGACCCCGAAGTCCTCACTCGCATCCGAGATATCGTCATTGAGACAAACAAACTCTGGGCTGATAGGCTTGGTGTTAATCAGTCTACTGCCACTACTTGTGTTAAACCTTCTGGCACAGTTAGTCAACTTGTTGACAGCGCTTCTGGTTTACACACTCGTCACAGTCCTTACTATATACGTACTGTTAGAGCGGACAACAAAGATCCTCTTACAGCCTTTCTCAAAGACGCAGGAGTCTACTGGGAAGAAGATGTAATGGCGCCAGCCAATACGTCTGTGTTCTACTTTCCAATTAAGTCTCCGAAGGGGGCCAAGACACGACACGACGAGACAGCTATCTCTGCATTGGAGGGATGGAAACGCTTGCAGGATAACTGGTGTGAGCACAAGCCGTCTGCTACTGTGAACGTTCGTGAGCATGAGTGGATGGATGTAGGCGCATGGGTCTACAACAACTTTGACACACTGTCAGGGGTAGCCTTCCTGCCGTACGACGGAGGCACGTATAAGCAAGCGCCGTACACAGAAGTGACAGAGGAAGAGTATGAACAGTGGATAAAAGAAAAGCCCACCCCAGTAATTGACTGGAGCAGGCTTTCGGAATATGAACAAGAGGATAACACCACAGGTTCCCAAGAGCTAGCTTGCTCTGGCGGAGTGTGTGAAGTTATTGCTATTGGTTCTGTAGCAGACTGACAATAAAAAACCCCCCTCTAAGCGTTGTGCCTGGAGGGGGGTTTTGTTTTATATAGTAGGAAAGCAGTTAGATTTCTGCACAAGCAGACAGTGCCGCTTGTAACTTGGTCTCGTAACCAATACGCAATTCTCGTTCCGCAAGTAGCGCCTTCACTCTTTCAAATATACCTGCATCTTCTTTAACAATAGGGTAAATAGGTTCCGGTATAGTTTCAGTAATACACGGCACCGGAATAGGTATTCTTACTTCTATTGTTTTAGTAGAGCAGGCAGTCAACGCCAAAAAAATCAAGGGGAAAACCCAGACACGCATCATTGATACTCCCGCAATAATTCAAGAGAAGCTAGGCAGTCGTCATTAGTCTTGGGAACAGTAAGAAGAATGCGGTTTGCTTTATTAACGTGGGCTTTATCAATCACCTTTGCTGAAGCCATAGCTTTTTCAGCTATGCCTTTGCGGCGTTTGGCCTCGTCTTCGAACTGAGAGACACGCGCATTTTGTTTGTCTAGCGCTGACAACATCTCTGTGTTAGCAAGCTTTGCTTTAAGAACATCTTTCTCCAGCCCGGAGTTAGCAATCCATAGCCATCCAACGACAAGCAGAAGGGCCACGTACCCATAGTATCGACGGAAGCCCCAGATAATAGAAAGTACATTAGTCAATGTCTGCTCCTTTAATCTTACCCCATTCACGAACTGCAAAAGCTGCAGCCACTGACGTTACAAGCAACGACAGTCCTGTCATATCGCTTGGCGCCTCGCCTCTTGCAAAGAGCATGTAGAGAGGAGCCACTACGCCGTGCACCGCCATGGTTCCTGCAATCCACATGCAAGTGACTGGTCTCCACCACTTGCGCATTACACAAAGAGCAACGGCTTCAAACTTTAGTAGGCGCTCCCTTAAACTCATGCTTCATTCTCTGAGACAGGAGCATTTGTTGCAACTAAGATAGGGCCACCAATTACGGGGACACCTTTGGGCCAGCGAATAGCGACACAGCGGCTCTTAGCAATACGCATAATGTTGACGCTGTTCTTCTGATTGCCACCAAGTACACGGTAATAGAAGCGGTCTTCGCCTACGTAGAACCCAACGTGACCACCGCCTTCACGAGCGAACACAAGAATTGCTCCTTCACATACATGAGTAGGACGCAGGTTAGAGCCGTACTCTTTCCACGCCAGTGCACGATACCATTGTTGAGGGACAGGCTGACCAGATTCACGCAGACAGTGGGCTACAAAAGTTCCACACCACGGCATCTCATCATCTTTCCACCAAGCGCCAAGCTTAGAGAGCCACGTCTGAATTGTCGTATTGTGTTTTGGGCCTACGACTTCTTTAAGGCCGATAGACTCACGAGCAGTCTGCATCCAGTTCACGTTTATTATCCTTTGAACCAAGCTACGATTGTAGTAAACATAGTAGCAACGCCTGTTCCTACTATTAAGGACGCAAACCAGAACGCCCCCATCCCTTTGTACTTTAGCTGCAACAACTGGTCTATTTTGCCGTCCATGTTTTTGACATCCTCAACCAGCTTAGACACCTGATGCTCGACAACAGCAATTCTTTCTGCGTCTTTAATTGCCATTGACATTTCTTATTCGCCTTCCTGAATTTGTAGTAACTCAAGCATGTCTGCTTTAGCTTCCTTGCGGGCGTCTGCCCGAACATCTTTGATGATGTCTTTCTTAGCCTTGTTGTCAAGTTTCTTCCAAGTAGGTTTTGCCATCTCGTCTTTCATCCACTCTTTGTAGTAGAAGTTCTGACGCGATGCCCACTCTTCTTTAGCCCCAGGTTTCAGAGTTATCTTTCCGTCCTTTGCAGTAGCAAACGGGTAGTCACCGTCAACTGCATCGACCATGTTGAACTCATCAGGAGCCTCTAGCTTTTCATCTGTTTGGGTAGAAGCAGGCGCATAAGTCTGCGTACCAACGCCGAACAAACCAGGAACAGACATAGCTAACCCAGTAGGGATGCCTTCCTCTGCCATGTTTTCTTGCATATCAGCAAGGTACATCGGAACAAACCGAGACATTACAGCGCTATCCATCTCAAACTTTTTACCTACGGCATCCGTGCCGCGGAAGTAGTCCATTACGAACGATGGAATAGGGGCCGCTTTGTTGGTAAGAAACTTGCCAATAGCGTCCAGCCGATTAGTCTGACCGAACTTAGTGCCATAAGGCTTGACTTCACCATCAGTTGTCTTGTATGAATCCGCAGCAATACGTGCTGCTAGGGTAATGTACTGGCCTTCGCCACCTAGTATATCATACCGAGTGTTGCCGAACTTAAGCTTTCCAAAGTCTGACGCTCGTGGATCTTCTTCTGTCTCGGCTCCGCCCATACTAGCAAGAGTATTGATAAGCAAGGCCAATCCGCCCACTGTTAAGATAGACTTAATGTACTCATTACGAGCCGTCTTGCTCATTGTGATATAGGTACGCGGGTCAATCAAAGCAGTCGTCATCTTAAGGCGCGAAGCCATTAGACGAGGCGAGAAGAACAGAGAGTTGAGAACAGGAGCAGCCTTGTTCAAAGCTTCCGGCATATTGCCGCGACCACTAGCTGCGTTAATAAAACCTGCAATATCTGTCAGATCTTTTTCAGTATAATTATCACCAAGCTTTGTTACCAGTTCGGTAAAGACATCAGCCCGTAACTTGTTAAGGAACCCTACATAGGCTCGTTCCGAACCTCGCACAAACCTGCCGACAACAGGCAGTTTTTCTGCCCACGTAGACATGAAGTCTTCTTCACGGGCACTAAGCTTAGAGCCCATGTTAGACAGGGCCAGCTTAGAGTCAACCATTAATGAGTACATGTTGCTGCCAGCAATGCCCTCCATTAAATCGTCGAACGCTTTCTGGTCACCAGCATAGCGGAACATCTGGAAGAAAGACCTCCACCACGCTGCCTTATGTATGAGGAAGATACCCTGACGCAGCGGTGCACTAAGGTCCATCGAAGACATAAGCGCACGTGGCAGGTTCAGGGCGTTGCCCAAGTATTCCTTGCCAGCGTCCTTAGCCTTCTGCTTGTTGGCCTCAATCTCCGCTTGAATCTGTGAAGCAAACTTGTAGAATACTTCTGGGTCATTGAGAGAAGCGTAAGGCGTTCCTTCCTTGAACTGCAGCAACGTTTCCTGCATGCCCTTAACACGACGACGGGTATACACAAGACTCTTATAAGAGGCTAGTGCACGGGCTATTTCTGATTGGTCCTCGAAGATACGAGCAGCCATTTCGTCACGCTTAAAGAGCCCGCGTAAGTAGGCGTCCTTGTCGGCCATCGTGAACTTGCCTGTTTGTGTCTTTTCCCACAGGGTAGACAGACGTTCGTTCATCTTAATCATAGCGATGTCGTACATTTGCAAGCGCTTTACTAGCTCACCTGCGCCGATACCGTTCTTACGGATAATCTTGGAAGGGGACAAGCCACGAGCTTCTACCTCTCCCTTGAGTTCGTCAAGAGACATAACAGTAGGCGTGTAGCCTTCCATCATACCGTTGAGTATGTTCAATGCGTTCTCAGAATCAAACAACTCTTCGGGAGTCATCGCACTGATTTCATCTTCAGTGTACAGCACCTTGTCAGGTGAGGACATACGCATGTACTTGTCGTTCGGATTCTCCTGCGACAACTTAACAGCAGATGCATTCAGCTTTGCGTCAAGAGCAGCCTTAGCTTCGTACCTAGCATTTCTTGCGTCGTGTAAGGCTCTGATCGCAGCTGTCTCCCTAGCTTTAGAGGGGTGCTTAGTTACTTTCTGCCCGTCAGGAGTTGCCAAGTATCCGTCAGCAGTACTACGATTTGCTGCGTTAGCTTCTGCAAGAATGTCGGCAAACTCTTGAGCGGCTTCAGTGTATTCCGCTTCAGCTGCCACAACCGCCGCATCAGCAAGGTCATATGCTTCTCTGAGCTGTACAGTTTCAGCGTCGTCCGGTTTAACAACACCGCTGATTACGTAGTTGTCAGCAGGGACTGTGTCGTTCTGCGATGTGTAAGCAGGAGTCTCAGCACGTTCAGCATCAGTCATGTACTGACGAGCTTGAGTGTCACGGGCCTCCACTTCCCCAAGCAGCGATTCGTATGCTTGGAAATTAAGATTCTCGTCTTTCTTCAATTGTATCTTTATGAAATCAGTTTTATTGTTCTGGATATCTTCTTCGAGATAGCCAAGCTGCTGCTCAGCTTCGTAGAGGTCCTGCTCCTTGGTTGCCATGTATTCAGGACCAGCTTCTAGGGCATACTTTAGGTCACCCCATTCTTGCTGGTCTTGCTTAGATGCTTGGAAGTATCCTTGTGGGAACAAGGCAGTCCGCAAAGCCTTTCTTCCAACTTCCTGTACGCCAAGAAAGAAACTTCGGTATTCTTCGTTAAGTTTATTATATTCAAAGTCTTGCAGAAGATCGTCTCTAGTCAGACGATTGCCAAAGTTAAACTTTTCGCTTTCTTCTTGTAAGAAACGCTCACGAGCGTCCATCTCAGCGTAGATTTCCCGAGCGACAGCAGCATTTTCAATTACTTGCCTGCCTTCTGGCATGTCACGAGCAGCTGCTATAGCCCCTACTTCGACAGCCAATTGTTGCGTCTTCTTCTTGTTATAATCAAGAAGGTTCTTGCCAGCCCGTAAAGTCATCTCAGGATTTAGCGAATCAACAGCCGTCTCGGAATTGCCGCCTTTGGCAAAGCCTTCAATCTCTTGAATGTTGTGCTGAATTTCATGCAAAATTGTGCCAAGCTTGTCAGGGTTTGTAGTAGATACAGCAATAAGATTCTTGCTTGGGTCATACGATCCCAGAAAACCGGGCGCCATGTCCCTCATTACAATACGAGTGTCTCGTAGTTGAGGGTATTGCTTGAACAGTTCTTTGTGTTCCAGAACTGCAGGCAGATACGTAGCAGTACCCGCAAGTCTTTTGAGGTCATCCTCAAATAGCTTAGCGTTTGCGTCAGAGAACTCAAAGCGAGCAAGACCGTCAGGCCCAGAGAACCAACGCTTCTCGTCACGCATGCCCAACCAAGTCTTAGGCGGATTAGCTGCGTTAACACCGGCGTACATAGTACGATAGCCATTGTCGCGGACATCACGAGCCGGACCCTTAACTACAGCAGCATGTGCCATACCAAGGATAGTTTCTACTTCACGAGTAGAGTACTGCAGGTCAAGGCCCATTCGCCGACCGAAGTCCTTAATCTGGTTCTTGAAGATGTTAATGATGGACGCAGGCATGTGACCTTTCTCACTACGCTCTGCTAGGATTTCTTCTAAGGCAAGTATGTCACGGTTGTCGCGGCCTGGATATGCGTTAGGATTCTTAGCCATCCAGTTGTTTACACGTTGCTGGTAGATAGTGCTGTTGGCTAGGATTTTAGACAGGGTAGTGTCTAGCGCATCCCCGAACTGCTGAGTAAGACCGTAGTGACCAAGCGCTTCGTGGTAGGTAACCGATGACACGATGTCATCAGGAGTAACGTCACGTTGCTTGGCTTCAGCAACGATAGCTTCTGTGTTTAGGTACACCTTGCCGTCACGGTACACGCCAACGGTGTCGTTAGGTATCCCGTCTACGTCATTGAAGTTCTTATATACTTCGAAGACAGGCTTGTTCTCCCAGGTCTGGGTAAGCTGGTCGACACGAGCAACTACTTCATTCTGAGTCTTGTCAATCTGGCCAAGGTACTTCTTGCCGTCACGCTTGCCCCGTGTGGTAGGCACACTGATAGGGTCCCCTTCGAAGGCATTCTTCGGGGGAGCCGCTTGAGCTAAAGCCTTATTCTGTACGCTGCCTTCATAGGCACTCGATGCGCCACCAGCTACAGACCCGCCAAAGCCACCAGACAATGCCGCTTCTACTACACTATCCCAGTTGATTGACTTGCCAGCAGGCAGATTTTCGATAATAGTTTGAAGGGCTTCTGTTCCGCCCTCCATTAGGAAAGCAGAGGCGGCGTCCTTGCCAACTTTCTTAACAAGACTTTGTGCAATAGCTGTGTCAGCGACAGCGCCGTTGAGGCCAAGACGCTTGGCTACAATAGCGGGAAGAATGGCATCAAGGCTACCAGCAGCTGTACCAGCAAACAAAGATAGCCAAGGACTGCGTTCTCCGTTAGCGCCATAGGTGTCGCCATAGATAGAACCAGACGATTGAGCTACGGAAGATGCAGTAGTACCAGCAATAGCGCCCCGTGCCGCCTTAGCTTGCACAGTCTTGAGGACCATCTGCTCAGCGATTTCTTTTTGTATACCGCTTTCTACTAGGTCTATGACACTTTGCTCGACCGTACTCATAGCAATTTTCTTAGCAGCTGCCGTGCCGATAAGACCGAAGCCGACGGAAGAAGCCAGCTGTGGAGTCAGCTCACCAAGAATGGCGGCAGCTTTCATGCCCGCGTCACCGAAAGACCGTATGTCTACAACGTTCTTAGCGCCTGACGGATAGGTCTGGTTAATAGCAGCTTGGTTGTACAAGTAACCATCGAGCAGAGCTTCTGCTGTTTCATCAGCGCCTACAATGTCAGCTGCTTGTGCAGTCAGACCAATGGTGCTGTTAGCCATGTTAGACGCAGAGCGGACAGCTGCGTTACCAAACTCTCCCAACATTGAGTCAGGAGTTTTTTCATCAGCAACACCAGTAGGACGATTAACAGGAGCAGCTACGCCATAGGTATCGTAGAACTGTTTGTCTGTTGGGTTTGTGGCGTACCGACGACGAGCTTCGGCCCAGACAGCAGGAGTAGTAGGGCCGAGAGGGATGCCTTCGAATGGCTGGCCTGGAGCTGACATCTCTGCCCACCCACGTTGCAGTTCTCCAAAGCTTTTATTCCCGAAGAATGCTTTGTTAATATAGTCTTGAGCACCGGGCACAGTCTCGAGACTACGAGTCACATTGTTATAGGTATCTGGCAAAGCCATAGTAGCAGTTGATTTGTCTACACCAGGAGCACGGATAGCCGGGGCTTGCTGTTGGGTAGGCGCAACTTGTTGGGCAGGGGCTGGAGAAGATTGGCCGAGGTTTTGAGATAGAACAAATTCTCCTAGCTCATCAGCAGTAGCTCCTTCGGGGCCTTCTACATCGTAGATTTCTCCGGTTTCGCTATCTTCTACTTTATAAACGAATAGCTTCTCGGCCAATTCTTTTCTCCAGATTACTTAGGATTTAATATACGGAATCTAGGTGAGGGCTCAGGGGTTACCGGCCTGCGACCATTGCCGCTTGTGCGTTTGCCTACACTCAGAGAATTAATCTCTGCTTGAGTAGCTGTACCGTTAGCAATCTTACCTCTAATACGTGCTTCAAATTCGCTAGCGGATTCAGGACGAGGAGGAGCACGCCCAGCAGGGGCACGGTTAGCCCTGATGCGTGACGAGAGCGCTTGGCTTGTCGTTGCGTCAGCCCTTTGCTGTTGAATTGGTAACATGAACTGCTGATTAACAGTCATATCCATTGCACCAATTTGACTACGTTGTTCATCGGTCATGTCTGGCGTTATGCCCAGACCATTCAACTCTTCTTCAGTGATGCCATAGTTTGCAGCAGCAGTTACTAGCTTAGGATACGGAACACCGCCAGCAGTCCACCGAGCTATGCGATTGAAGCCTTTGTCTTTATTGTCAAACGCACGGTCGTTTGCAAGTGATTGACGTCCGGCGTTTTGGCTTTGTAAGTTTGCCGTATTATACTGATTAGTTTGGGTTTCTTTTAGAAAATCAGCAGCCTCTTTACCATAACCCATCATAGCCAGACGTTCTACTGCCGCCATAGGATCATCGGTGGCGCCATACAAAGCGTCAGCTATTCGTTCTTGGTCACGAAGATTCCTGTACATGGGTTTCTCACCGCCCTGTACAAGAAAGGCATCGCTAATTGTGCCCAGGATATCTCGGGCTTTACCCGTAGTACCCCAGTAACCCCTCTTACGAGGAAGGAGTTCTCTCATCTCTTCTTCGGTAGGAGGCATGCGGTCATCGGTTGTGACGTACCGCGGAGTTACTTCCGGCCGTTCAGCAGGATCTGTGTACGATGGATTCCGAGACTGTGGGCGAGGATCGGGTTGACGGTAGCTAGGCGGGGGAGGAGGAGCTTCTTCAATAACTCTTTTACTACCCATTACATTAATGCCGTCTCGCTCCATCTCCGCTATTTGCTCGGGCGTCAGTTCATCGTCATAGTTTTGGTTATTGCCAGAAGCGCCAGGAGCTATGCTTTGCAGCAGCAGATTAAGAAAGTTCATTTACAATCTCCCGGAGTTTGCCGTAGTCTACGGTCATGTAACCACCAATGACTGGACCAAGTGCTTCAGGATAATGCTCCTCAACTTCTTGCGCCATTACCCCAACGTACGGGCCTTGCCCGCTGATGTAGTGGTAGCGGTACATGCCAACGTCTCCGAAGTCACCAATCTTTTTGATGTTCTGTTTAAGACGCTCATCAGAAGCGGCTATCATACCAATGTATTTAGTGATGTCTGGCTTCTCAGATGAAGTTCCCTTGGTATAGTTACCAGCGCCGCTAATCAAACCACCGGCTTTAAAGCCCATCTCAGCTTGACTGCCAAGACGATCCATGTAGTCCTTGGCGTATTGGTTATTCATCTGATTGCCGTAGTTCATCAAGGCCCTGCCCGACGAGCCGGAACGCAGGAGGCCACGAGCGGCAGCATTGCCTGTGATACCACGAGAGCCTTGCTCTGACATAAAGTCATAGCCAGTAGACTTTTTAAACTGGTCAAAACCAGTTGTATCCCCGGACAACAGGGCGTTAAGAGAATTTGCTCCCGTCGTAGCGTTACTTTGCAGGCCGCCAAAATCCTGTTTTAGGTCAGGATACGCAAGGTTCTTTGATTCTTGCTTTGACCTTTTACCGCCAAAGACAGACTGCATTATCTTACCCATGAAGCAATTCCCATTCTTGTTTTGTTAGTAGTACGAAACGACAAGGCCCCGCTGTTGTAAATACTTCTTCTTCATGGCTGAAACCTAGTTGTCGGTTCATCCAAAGAGCGCCCCTCTTTTCAATAGGCGTAAGGCCTGTGATGGAAGTAACATCATAAGGTCCCGTAAATATTTCACGTATCATTTCTTTTGCAGTAGTACGCGCTTGCTTGCCACGAGAGTGAAAGAAGTAATGGCCCATTACTGTACCAGCTAGTTCCGCTTTTCGTTCGAACAAGGCTACGTCGCCGTACTCATTAGTTAACGCTACGTTAGTAGGAATACAAAGCCAGAAGTCAGGGACAAAACCTGTTAGCTCGTGCTTGTAATCTTCAGTAGCTTTGTTAATAATGTCGATGTTGTGTGTGCGAGTTACTGTCACTCGGTTACCTTGCAAACAAATATATTGTCCCGGAACTGATGTTTCCTCCGGCTGACGGGAACAATGTAATTGCGTTTATTGGGGACGAGCTGCCTAAAAATAAAACGCTTGAGGTGTCGTCACGAGTAATGCGGTGGATTACTTTAACAGGACTGGTAAGGCTCGTACCATAAAGTCTAACGATTGATGACCTCGCCGCTGATGAGTTTGTGCCTGTAAGCCCGATAAGGTTAGCGAGTGTCTCCGCGCCTGAGGAGGGAAAAACCGTGTAATCGCCAGTGGCTGCAAAATAGCTAGCCCCGTTATCTACACTTACCCGCATTGACATAGTGCCTGCAACGCTGAGTACCGCACTCCTTGTGACAACCATTAGGTCGCTATATGCACCTAGGCCTGTAAAATCTACGTTTGCAACTGGGGTAGAAATAGTATTAGTATTAATAAGCGCCCAGGAAGAACCCCCGCCACCGCCGCTTCCGTTACTAGCGGCAGTCAAACGTCCTTGAGCATCAACAGTTAAATTGGTGTTAGTATAGCTACCAGGAGTGACCGCAGTGTTCGCAAGACCAACACTGTCTGCCGCAACACTAATGCCTGTACCTGCTCCAACGTTAAGGGTTACGTCTGAAGACAATGCCCCGCCGCCAGTAAGACCTGCGCCTGCAATAACATCTCTATCAGCAGCAAACGCGTCTATCTCAGTTATTGCAGCGGCAGTTGCTTGCGGCTCGTCTATCGAAGCACCTATTTCGTTTTGCTTTTCTTGCATGAAACGAATAAAGTATTGAGTGGGCCTGCCTGCCTCATCTACAATCTTTTGGTCACTCATTAAAGGCTGGAATGTTCCTACCATATTTTATCCTTCAGACCCTAGCGACATATCAAAGTTATTGATTCGTTTGAGAGCGCCGGTATCCTCAATTAAGAATAACCTGCCAGGGTCTCTAATTTGACCAAGGCTTCTCCAAACAAACTCTTGATTATAGTCGTCTATGGTTGCGGTAATAGTGCCCTGATCGTTGTATGTATTACCGTTGTCGTCACTGGTGTACAGAACTATGTCACCCGATGCGTATCCTGTATCTGCCGATAGATATACTTCGTAGCAAGGAATAGCTTGCCGCATAGGGACAGATACTTGGCCGATTGCCTTGCGCGTGAAAGGTAACTGGGCGTCGATATCTGGACGAGGGTCGTCGTCATAGACTGCATTAGGATCTAAAAACCAAAGAACTCCGTAGGTGTCGTCTCCTGCTACAATGTTAGAACCATACCCTGCGGCGTAAGCCCCTGCCCCTAGCCAGTTAATGCCTTGGGTAATGCGTAGTCTAGGGCTGTCCGCAGAGTACCAATCCATCCACTGTTCTGAATACACATCGTACACCAGAGTAGAAGTATCTCCTAGACGTAAGACGTAGAAGTCGTGACCGTCTAGCGTAAAAGTCCAGGCTTTGACCTTAGGAGAAGCTGCTCGTGATCTTACAAGAACCATGACATTGGCTTGTGGTATTTTCATCTGAGAGTTCTGACGAATTGCCGCATTAACTAATGCCCCCTCTGTGTTTAAAGCCTCGGCTGAGATGCTATATGCCGCTAAGGTAATTGCCTGTAGGGTTTTTAGCGCTGGTGAAGTTGTCAGAGTTGTGACAAGTCCAACACCTTCTGTCGCTCTAATGTCGCCCATAGTATTTCCTTAGAGTGTTCGGTTAATCTTAAGCTGTGCCGCATCCACTGCAGTAGGTAGCCACGCGGCACTGGTTGCAGGATCAATCTCAAAGATATCTCTCCAGTAGGTTTGCGCTACAGTGATTGGCCTATTTGTTCCGTTACCCGTGCTGGCCCCACTAACAACCGATATCTGTAAGCTGCCATCTCCGCCGTCTGTCTTAGCTGCCCGCACTATTGTCATCAGTGCCTTGACTGACGTAACGTCTGGCGGTAAGTTAGTTAGTGTTGCTTGATATGGAGCCGGAGGCGGAGTAATTGCTGTAATAAAAGCGGCATCAGTCGGCGGGATATTGTCTAAGATGCTATAGCCGTTTGCCGCTCCTGTTGGGGCCCAGTTAAGGGCGACATCAGAGTCGGGCAAAAGCGACGTAACAATTACGGAGCCAAGAAAATTATTGTTAGTTGAACCAAGTCCATCCCAAATTACATAGTCTTTAACATAGTAAATAGTACCCGCGGAAGAAGCGTCAGGGTCGTTAATGATTGACACGCCTGCAATATTGACTGCGCCAGTGTTTAGGGTAACGTCAAGTACAGTGGCGCCTTCGACGCGAACTTGAACGTTTCCGCTTGCTCCTGCGATAGTAAGTCTTGATTCTAGGTGGAGCCAGGCGTTTGAAATAATAACAGGGGCTGCGGTTGTAGCGAGAACCGTACCAGTGTGGTTGCCTGATCTAATTTCAAGACGACCTGTTGGGTTTATTGTAATAGCAAAAAGCGGGTTGTTTGAAGCGTCTCGCCAGTTTACAGGGCAGACTTTTCGACTAACATCGTCAGGCGGTAAATTTTCAAGCCACACACGTTGAGCAACGCCGACAACGGGTTGAGGAGAGCCTTGCAACGCATATCTAACGCGGGTGTAGTTGTTAAGGGCGCCGGTGGTCAGGGTCATTTTGAGAACTTTCCCCCCTGAAACACCGTCTGGGTCGGCAGACAGAGCTGGAGCTGACCCCGGACCTGACTCACCACCAACTTCCGCATAAATACCATTAAGCATTAAAGAAGTGGTAGTGCCGTAGATTGAGAAGTTGTCCATGTGAGAAATTGACATTATATAAGCACCTTAAATTAAGTTAACAATTCTTGCGTCATAATAGCCTTACGAATACGCTCCTCAATATCTGGAGAAGATATACGTTTGACTCCTCCCGATACCTGAAAGACTCCGCCTTCGTTGTCTACGATAATCAAAGAGTCCTTAACTTGTACAGCAGTTCCTTCCCAAATACCGCGACTAAAGGCAACCCCTTTGAGACGTTGCATTGGCGCAGCAGGATCTCCGCTAGGAAACCATACTTCGGTAGTTGAAGAACCACAAAGCCAGAATTGATCTCCGTATCCAATAACCTGTAATATAGAGTCTGGCGCAGATTCAGCAGTAGCATAGTTCAGCGGATCAATAGAAGTTTCTCCTGGTTCAATCCAATAGAAACGCCCGTTAATTCCCTCGCTTTGAGCAGGTATGACAATAACATAAGAAGCAATATGCAATACGTCAATAACACCAATGTCATCAGGCGTAGGTATTTGTAGGAAGGAAGGAGTGCCGCCGAGCGTCAGAGTACCTGAACCCCAAGCAATATTAGCGCCTGTTTCTGTAGTAACAATACCATTACCGACAATGCCCGCGGCTTTTGCCCGTACGACAAGACTGCTACTGCCTGCAAAAGTTGATGTGCAAGTAGGATGAATGGTAAGAAGTGTACTGTAATCTGTACCAGGAATACCACTATCATTAATAGCTTTGTACATATTAGTCAAAGCTTCTGCGTTGCTAGCTCCCAAGTGTACATGCCAAGGACTTGCCAACGTACCCGCAGGAGTACCTCCATCAACACTTCCACTTTTCCATTGATAATATACAGAATCAATAAGAATTACATCGTTATTAGCAATCAAACCCGAAGCTGTAAGAGTTCCTCGAGCAAAGCCATTTTCTGTGTATACCCAAAGAATAGCGCCATCTGCAATAAACAGATGTTCAGGAATTTCTTCTCCGATGTTACCCGTTGCTGCAAAGGATACAGCAGCCTGTGTTTCAAAGCCTGTGATAGTCCCAATATTTGTATCGACATTAGTCGAACTATTAAATTCGTGTAATTCGTTTTCGCTTACAAAAAAGAGCGCATCGTCAAATACTCCGGGCTCACTAAACACTGCCCGTACTGGGCCGGGCCCGCTTTCAAGAAACTTCCTAGTACCGGGTCGTGCAAGAAGAGCTGTGCCCTCATCGGTTAGTACGGGGTTTTGTTCGTAGTACCGATTCTCAAGAGGCAGGTTAGCCTGATTGGCTACACCACGACGATAATCTCTTTTGTTAAAGCTGATGCTTACCACGGATAACCTCTATCAAATATTGTTTCAGGGTCAGACAAATAGTTGTGTTCGTAGAAGCGCGAATTGCCAAAGATACCAGAGAGACGAAGTAACCCTTGTTCTGAGTTAGTTTGGATTGCGTTGTGGTATCGTGCACGAAACTGAGAGCGGGCTCGTGTATACAACATGCTAAGCTGCTCATCAATTGATGCGCCATATGCCGGGTTTATTGACATGGCCAACAAGGTGATAAACATCTGGTCGAACTCTAACGGAAACGGAAACTCATCCGTAAGGATTAGGTCTGTAATCCGCATCCAGTTGCCAAGGTCCTGCCTGTAGAACCATTGTCGTTTTAGACCGTCTGTGTCAAGCACTATACTTGAGACGCCTTCAATTGTACGTCCGTTACCAATAACTGTTACTGTGTTAGTGGCTAGGTTAGTAGACGTATCTACTACACCAAACCGCGCACCGTCTGAAGGCATTGGGTGCAGGGGAATCGTTGCTGATTGTGTCAGGTTTAGCATTACCCGTTTGTTCATTGGCAAATACCAATCACCAAAAGGTGCTTCGCCATACCAAGGATAGCCCGAGGGAGCTTCAATGTTGTTGCCGCCTAAAGCAAATGCTTCTAGGTTTTCCCCTGCCTCGTTGCCTAAGACTGAGACTACGATACGGTTGACGTAACGCAAGGCTTCAGTTTGTTGGTTAGTGGTGGGACTAGAGCCAATGGCTAAAAGGTTGCTCTGCCTAAAAGCGTCAGTAATGATTTCAGAAACAAGAGTCATCTTTTATCCTTATCGTCAAATTTTAAGCCCCTGGTAGAGTTGGCCACACTATACTTCACGTTATCGCCCAAATGATTTAAGACTGAATGGACGCTCATGGTCTGCCCTTACTACAAAATGCTGAAAAAGTTACCAGTGTTTGTGTCGGGTGCTGCTGCAAAAATCCAACCCGTGTTGCCGCCGTCGTCTGTACTGTTGGCCCCTGCGTACCAAGCTGCGCCGCCTGTTGCGATGGAATTGGTCAGTGATAAAAAGTTAGATGACACCGTTCCTGATGCTTTTGAAAGCGTGTGTGTAGCTACACTATTAATTCCAACATTGCTTCCAGAGAAACCCTTTAGATTGAAGTTATTAAATGTGTTAGTAGACCCATCAGCGAAACTTACACTAATTGCTGATGTAATGAATGAGTTGGTAATGTCGTTAAAGGTATTGTTGCCCGTAATCGTAGTGCCAGTTCCATTACCACTCAAATTTAAAGTGCAGTTGAACGTGGAACCGCCGCCGACGAATGTTCTGGCTGTAGACGATCCTGATGCCATTGATATTGTGCCGGTGCCAGTTCCAGCGGTTGTCGTAAAATTAGTGGGTTGCAGGTTGTTGAATGCTATAGCCGAAGCCGCGGGGCAGACCAAAGTACCGCCATTAAACGTCAGATTTTTGGTTCCAGTAGCGGTTCTGTAATCTGAGCCAACAGTCAGCGTCTTACCGTTAAGGTCAAGCGTCCCGTTAGTCTGTGATAGCCTTCGCGTTGACCCCATTGTCAGCGCATCTTGCAGTATCCATGAACCTCCAACGCCGTCAAACGTAATGGGAAAGTCCATTGTCTTGCCATTAGTAGTGATTGTCTTGCCAGTGGATGTAGCCGCAAAAGTCCAAGAGGATAGGCCACCCGTGTAGGTAGCCGCTGCCGCCAGTGTGAGGTTGCCGTAAATGAACTGCGCGGCGTTACTGACTGTTCCTGCAAAGCCTGTGAAGTTAAGGTTGCGCTGTGTCCCTGATGAGAGCGTCAGCGAGTACGTGCCAGCCGTGTAATTAAAGCTGATGCTGTTAGCTTCGTTTAGCGAACCAGACGTTATCGTTACTGCGCTTGCGCCAGTGTACGACACATTGACTACTTGAGTGCCTGTGGTTGATAGCCCCGCAGTTGTAGATGTTGTCCAAAGCGAACCGTTAGACAAGAGCGTAATGTTTCCAGTGCCAAAAGCAATAGTGCGAGTGTTAGCGTTGCTAGAACTGAACGCACCTATTGTCAGCGTGAATGTGCTTAGGTTAAGCGTTCCTCTGGTTAGCGTGAGTGAGCGTGATGCTGTCGTTGTTAGTGCGCTACCGAGCGTCCATGAACCGCCAACGCCGTTGAATGTTATATTCCCTGACATAATCACGCCATTTGTTGTGACTGTCTTACCTGTGGTTGTAGCGTTAAACGTAAGGTTGCCTGTGGCGTCCCACACAGTCCCCGCCAGCAACGACATAGAGCCACTGATAGCTATCGTACCAGTGCTGGTAAACGTATATGTCCCGGCAGAAACCGTAATATCAAGGCACAGTAAAGCGCCCGTCAGGGTAATAGTGAATGTTCCCGCTTGGTCAAAGAAAACGCTATCGGCAGCGGTAGGCACAGAAGCGCCAGATGCTCCGCCCGATGTAGCAGACCAAACTGTTGTGGACGTAGTGTTCCACGTTCCTGTGCCGCCTACCCAATATCTATCCGCCACGGCTTACGCCTCTGGTTCTGGCGCTGGCTCTTCTGGCGTTATCGGCGCTTCAATGAGCGCAATCCAGTTATCAAGACGGCGCTGCTTCTCAGTGGCAATCTGCTCTTCTGTCATAGGCTCATCATCTGGAAAGATAATTGCGTCAGAGTATTTGCCGTATTTTGTCTCAAAGAAAAAGTCGATATTTGCCATATTAACCTCTTAAAGCGCAAAGATACCAGAGGCATTCCACGTAATATCAATGTTACCACCATTTGGTGTTACAGGTAGGCCGGTTACGCTTGTATCGATGTACGCCACCAGCGGAGATGTAGCGGACACACCTGTATCAACGTATATGATCAGCGCCTCAACCGAACTGCCAGTTACCGCCGTGAAGGTGACATCTGCGCCGTCGAACACCCCATTGGTGAAGGTCTTGGAGCCAATCGTCTGGGGCGTGCCTACAGCGGCAGCGGACGCAGCCGAATAAAACTGATCCGCCGCGTTGTAAGTATACACGCCCGTGTCAATCAACGCCACCTTAACGGTGCCTGCCGATAGGTTGTTGTTCGTCGTGAACTGGAGCAACTGCTCCTTCCACTTTTGATATAATGCGTTAGCCATTTAAGCGTCCCTAAGCCAAAAATTTGAGTTTATACAAGGTTGAATAGTACAACCCAAAAATTTCGTCGATAATGTTTTGGATTGGAGTGCAATCCTTATCTACTACTTTATACCGCATTTCTTCAAGTTCGTCTACTTGACCCTCAAGAAACGCAACAATGTTGTTAGTTTTCTTAGCTGACATAAGCGAAATAGGGCCGATTAGTCCATATTTACCTTGGTAAGCTTCGGCAAATTTATCCGCTAATTCAATTACTTCGTCGTAAAAAGTGTTTAACGCGGAATGCTTGGCAAAGCTGCGTGTGTTTAGGTGCGTTGAATGAGCCACATCGCGCGCTAGAAACAGTGTGCCTACAAAGTCAGCGCATTTCATAGTGATGGACTTTCAGGCCAGACAATAGCAAACGGATCAGGTTGAGCTGTTACATCGCGTAATGCTTGGCGGTAGGGCGTCCATGCAGCGGCGTCTACAGGCGCGTCGGCAAGTTGTGTCCAATCGCAATCGGCCAGAAGTTTGTTGCGCTGAATGCGGATAGCTGTCCAACGTGCTGCAATATCGGCGTTGGTTGGCGGCGCAGGCGCAAACTCTGCAAAGATTTCTTCGCCAGTTTCACAGTCAATGATAATTTGGTGTGTCATATGTTAGCGCCCTAATAGCGTGATTGTTCCAGCGTCGAGGTTGTCTGCGTTTGAGTTTTCGACACGAAGCCAGTTAAGTGCCGCTGCAAGACGGAACGGGACAGACCTTCCACTACTGGCTGTAGTACCAAAACCGTAGTCGCTGCCAAAATCAGCGGCCCCAGCAGAGACAACACCATAAAGGTTTTTATACCCCGTCACCAAAAAACCACCATGTACAGAAGCAGACGCCGCTGTAGATTCCCCAACAAAAACGGTAAAGGCGCTGTTTATGGTTGTTCCGTTGTCGCTGCTAGATAATACCGCCAACTGCGTACTAAACGCCGATGTGTGGCTTACGCCATTAAACAAAAGCAGTACGTCGTTATAGGTCTGTGGGATGCTACTGAACGTGACGTTGGCTACGGGACTGCTTATTGTTGTTGTTGCAATCTGCGTCCAAGCGCCCCCCGGAGGGACCGCAGAAGTCCATGTCGTGCCGTTGCTGGTTAGCACATTTCCTGAAGCACCAGAGGATGTTAAGCCCGTGCCGCCGTTAGCGGCAAGCACTGTAGTAACCGCTAATGTGCCGCCTGATACAGACAATGCAGTACCGACGCTAAGTTCTTCAGCGGCGCCTGTGCCAGCGGTAGCGCGGCCCAGCAATTTGTTAGTGGCAAGCGTTAATTCATGCTCTTGGTTCCAGTTGGACGGCTGGATAATTGTTACGTCGGTGCTGTCAGTTTTGGCTGACTGAAAGGTGTGTTTGAGGCTTACAGTCATTACATCATTCCTTCAGGGGGCATCTCAGGCATACCGCCCATATCTTGCATTGGTTGCTGTTGAGGCATTTCTTCGATCATTTCAGGTTGCTCACGCATTTCTGGTGATCCGCTAATTAAATCGCCGGTATCTAGCGCGCCAGCAATCGTACCCATGACAATATCCTGAATTTGCTCTTCTGTCATCCCTGCTTGCATTGCGCTAATGCGTTTTGTCTCAGCATCGTAAGCGTCTACCTGTGCCTTAAACTCCTTGATGTCTACTTCGCGTTTTGCAACGTCAGCCTGAACACCTTCGATAATATCGACCATACGGTTCAGTTCTTCAGCCATAACTTCCATTTGCTGCTGCGCCGCAACCATTTCAGGCGATTCTTCGTCTGTAGCCAACACTTTAGGGTCAAGTATCTTTCTAAACCGATTCGCCATTTCCTGCGCGCCGGGCCAATCCATGTTCTTGACAAACAAATCGCCAGCAACGGACCAAAGTTGCGGGTTGGACTGCAAAATCTGGCTCATGGCATCCAAAGCCTCTTGACGCTTGGTCATGTAGCCGGGGCCAGTTGTAACCATAACGTCGTATGTGCCTACGCCGGGGTTGTAAATTTTTTCGATCAAACCGCCGTTTTCGTCACGCACTTCGCGCACAGGTTCTTCCTGCGACGGGTCCATTTTGACCATGCTGACTTCGCCGTCAGCACCAATAATGCGTGCAATGCGCTGCGTGTCGTAGATTTTAGGGATCATATCGACAATTTGGCGTGTGATATAGCGAATTGCCCGCGCAAGGTTGTCAACATAGTGATACGTGCCAACATCGCCTTGCTTTTCGCGTGCAGTAATGGCTTTTGCAGACCGTTCGTTGCCTTGCATACCCAAAGAAGAGTCGTATTGGCCGGTAGTGGACTTGATGTCTTCGCCAGCGCCCATTTTAGCCTGTATCAGACCTGTTTGGGGTAAAGGTGGCTGGGCGCGCTGCGGAAGCGGTAGAACGCCGCCAGAGCCGTCTGTAACGTCTGGGTTGACTTCCAAATACGGCCAGTTGGTCGTGTTGGCGGTCTTCCATTGGTTCTCGTAGCCTTCAAATTGGCCGCCGTAACCGATAAATGGTGCTTTAGGGGCCAAAGCAAGCATTTCTGCCTCTTGGCTGGTCCAATAGTTATACATACGCTGGGCATCTTTGGCATTACGCACAAGCCCAGAAATGTATATTTGACCGTCAACTTCAAATTCGTTGCCGATGACGCGCACGACAGGGATGTATTTGCCTGACCACTCGCGCTCGTCAAGAACGTCAAAGCCATTGGTCTTCATCCACATGACTTTTTTACGGTCTACTTTGCGTGTGCGAAGTGGTTTGCCGTACATTTCTTTAAGCTGCTTGTCTTCTGGCGAGTTAGCTTTTGCAGTCTGGTTATTTGGATACAGATGCAGCGTTTCAGGCTCGTAGACGTTGTAAAAATACTCTGCAATGCGGATCGTGTCTTCTTGCAGCCACGATGACATACCCTGATCACCAACGCCTTGGCTATATAATGTGCTAATTGGCGATGCGTCAGGGAACAAACGCTCATATTCTGACTTTAGTATATCTTCGGTGATAAAACACCATTCGGCGTCTGAGCCGCATGGGTCTTGGATGGTTGGGTCCATGTAAACGCTAAATGCGTTACGGACGCGGCCAATCTTGATGTCTTGGTCA
>Ga0209353_10000088_pt1 | contig 51550 bp, 72 predicted proteins | sample LauGreSpBDMM15SD_2_FD_187561 | JGI IMG/M metagenome (GOLD analysis project Ga0209353, IMG submission 187561) | Freshwater lake microbial communities from Lake Michigan, USA - Sp13.BD.MM15.SD (SPAdes) (version 2) | ecosystem: Environmental > Aquatic > Freshwater > Lake | place: Lake Michigan... | reverse complement strand
TCGCTCATACTTTGCAGATTCACGACAGGTAACACACGTTTTTGGGTTTGGCGTGTAGAGGCTGCTGCATTTGCTGCTGCACCATTTGTCACTTGCGGTTTAGGAGCCACCACACGGGTAGCTACTGGCGCATTAACAGATGCAATAGTTTGCGTAGGCGCATTTTGCACACCTTTGTTGTTTGGTGCATTTAAATTAGTAAACACACCGCGAGTATTCAACTCATTACCTACACTCAAGTAAGCTTGAATGAATGGAGTACCCGCAGGAATCTTGCCCAACATTGCCTGACGGTTGATTTCAGCGGAGATAGTATCGTAGATACCATTTTCTCTTTGCTGTTGAATCGTAGCCATTACTTCTGGAGCTTTCCACAACTCTTCTTTAGAGGCTTGATCCCACGATGAGTTAATCAATGAGATGGTTTCTTGGCCAGTTGGGGTGGACTGTAAGTCTTCCAACACTGCACGAAACGCAATCTCACTGTCACTCACTGCGTGATTGCCTGCCTTATAAGCGGGTTCACTGCTCACATCAATATCCAGCGGATCAACACCTGAATCTTTAATCAGTTTCTTGAGGGCTTCTGGATTCTTTTTGTCCAAGTCAATGAAGAAAGATAACTTCGCTTCATCGAGCAGACCATTGTTTTCCAACATAGCAAGAATCTTGCGATGCGGGGCGATGTCTTGCATCTTCCGGGTGAAGTTTGCACCCATTGAAGCAAGCTGTCGCAATTCATCCATTGACTGAATCTCAATGGTCTTGCCGTTAGCCTTCAAAGGAGCCATAGCTTCTTTGTACTTGGCTTCAAAGTTCACAACTTCAGGCACTGCCTCAGTTGCAACAACGGGTTTAACCACAGGTTCAGTAACTGGAGCATCAGCCTTTGGAAGACTGATAGCATCATCTGCTTCCCCATTCTCTTGGTTCGGCAATTCAACAGTCTCCCCAGAAGCAGGTGTTTCTGCTTCTGACTCCACTGCAGGAGTCTCTACTACTTCTTGAGTCTCAGGAGTAGGAGTCTCTACAACAGTCTCTGGAGTTTCAATAGTTTCAGTTACCTCTTGAGTAACTGCAGGGGGAGCCTCATTCAAGAAAGCTTCATCATCGAGAATAGCCATGTTGGTTACTCCAGCACGTCTGTAATGTCAGCAGTCTCTGCACGAGCTTCATCCAGAGCATTGTCAATGGAGCCAAGCTCATTCTCTGCAGCATTACCCATCTGGATAAGCACGGACAGGTAACGCTTCAAATGTCCAGCAGCTTGAGCAATAGCCAAAGCATCTTTCTGATTGCGCTCACTTAATGCAGGATCAGCAGAAGCTTGCACATAACGTGCACATTCTTTCTCCATGAACTGCTCGTTGATTACTTTACGGAAGTCTGCATTCTGTGTCAGACGTTGAACTGCTTGACGCATTTCAACTGCCTGTTTCATGGCTTCACGTTGAGTTTCCAGTTGTTGTACGGTGACTTCAGACATGCTGAATGGTCTTTCTATAAGGGTTAAAGGGAGAGATTTGAACCAAGAGAAGAATAACCTTGCCTTGGTGCATCATTAAGTTTATCACTAACTTGGTTGAATCCAATGGCTGCAGCTAAATCAGGAGCTTGTTCCCCTTCTTTCTTTGCTGTAGTTAGTGCTTTAGTAATCTGAAGATTCTGATTACCCTCTGCTTGTGCTTTCATGCGTTCCATATCACGAGCATGGTGTGTACCAGTATCCTGTTCCACATAGTTCAAGTCAAGAGCATCCTTCTTGGATTTAGATTCTTCAGCCTTGGCTTCATTCATGGCAACTTCAGACATGATCTTAGCAACCAAAGCACGCTTCTCTTCCACCTCAAGCTTAGCCAACTCTTGTTGTTCTGGTGTTGGTTCTGGTTTGTAGCGACGAAGTTTCTCTGCCAATGCAGGCATACGTTTCAAGTCAGCAATTTCAGCCATCACCATGAATGTAATCTCTTGGCCTGCATTGGGACCAATCGTTTGAATCATGAAAGCCAAGTCTTTAGCTTTGGCGTCATCAACTTCAGCCGTGGAAATATCCACCTCAAGGTCGAAGTCACCAGCCAGATCATCACGTTTGATTTCCACAAACTCAGTGTTGGTCACACGAACCACTTCTTTGTCTGACAGAAACACCGCATTCATCTTGATGATCTTGTACCCAACATCAGCAATTGCTTTGGCCAAACGACGAAGAATTGCCATCTCACGTTTGGAAGCTGCATCCAATACTCCACGGATGCCAGCAGCCACATCACCATAAGCAGCACCAGAGATACCACCACCAAAAGATTTCACACCAGTCAGTGCTTCAGCTTCTTGGTTCTGAAGATTCAACATCATCAAAGCTGACTGCGGAAGTTCAGGGTATTTGTGCTCAATCAATCCTGCTTGTGGGGTAACTGTCGGGTTAAATTCGTAGTCTTGACCATTCTCATAACGGCGACGATTCAATGGGTCCAACATACCCTTAGCAAAACCTTGTTGACCATTGGCTGAACGGCCCAACAAATCAATCATGCCACGAGATACTGCCCCCAAGATTGCTTGGTTATCTTCCAGCAACTCAGCATCAGGCTCACCGTACAACTCACGTTTGACTGGGAGATACTTAGAGATAACAAAGGGGAGTGCTTTATCAGGATATGGATTTTCTTCCATACGAATCATGATATTGCCAATCCAAGTAGCTACGATACTGGTCAGTTCCCCCTTACCATGAATATCATAGAAACCCCAATACTCATACGCTACAACCTTTTTGCGTGGTGCATCTTGGAATTGAAAGTTAGTCGGTGTCTTGGTTGCAAACTCACTGTCAGACAGTGGAGCAGCATTTGCCCAATTCACTTTATCCAAATTGGTGTAACGATCCTTCTCAGATTCAAGGTCTGCTTTACAAGTCTCAAAGGAGACTACAGCAAACTTTGCTTTAAGCACATCACCATTGCATGAAGGATCAATCACCACGTTCTCGGGGTTCATGACTTCCACAGTAGGGTGATTAAAGACAACCTTTTCAACTTCAACTTCCTGTTCACCAGTTTGTTGAGCCATGACTGTTTGGCCAGTCTCTTCGTAGTAGTCGAGTGATGCTTTTAATGCAGGATCAGCCTCTTCCTCATACATACGGGGGTCAGTCTGTTTCATCTCCATGCCTTGCTGAAGAGCTTGTATCTGTTCCTGTGTTTGCACAGGGAAATACGAGTACACAGGGGCCATCTCTTTGACCATGACGGTCTTGCGATTCCAACCCACACGAAGGATACAAGTACCTTCATCCACCGTTGCACGAACAAAGTCATCAATTAAGTTAACCCTGTTGAGCTTGGTGCGGAACTGGTAATTCAACAACAGTTCATTTTGCTTGGCAGATCGAGCATCTTCAAAAGTCTGGGGACTGATTTTGTAGAGTTTGTTGGTCCCAAGAAAAGGTTCAGTCAAAGCAGAATAACGCCACTCAGCCTGACGCCGAATAAGTTTAGGCTGCACTGACGAACGACCTTTTACTTTGGTAGGACGTGCCTTACCCTTCACTGCCATCAAATCATTCCAAGCACCAATCTTCAGCATTTGGGCACTGTGTGCACCAGCAGCTTGTTCCATGTCGTACTTGAGTTGAGCAATAGAAGGTTCCTTCTTCCAAGAAGTAATCTTGGCAGACTGGTTAGGGTCTAGAGGAACATTACCAATTGTTTGTTTTGGTTCGTCATGGTTCAAAGAATCATCAGTCATATTCAGTACTCAGTTATTATTTCTGTGGGGCGCTCTGTGCCAAAAGTACATCTTTGTTTTGTGAACCTCGACTGGAACCAAAAAAGAAATTTAATACTGCACCGAAGCCAGCACTTAAGGAACCAAGAAGAATAAGCAATGCTTGTTGGTCAGATACTGTTAGCAATCCCATCATCATGGCAACCAAGATACCAAAGAATCCAGACACAATAATCACAGCCAGAATATCTGGAGTATTACTTTTCACGGCCATCTGCATTTCCCGTGCACCTTGAGTGTTTGTCACTTCAAGTTGAGCAATGGTAATTTCATTTTGAGCCAAGAACTTAGTGAAATCAATCTCTGCAAGTTTAATGGCAGTTACTTGATCAGCAGTCATCTTGCTGTCACCCAATGCTTTGGTTACAGCATCAACAGTCTTACCTTCAAGACCAAGCTTCTCTGCAATGAATCCAGCAGCAATGCCACCAAAAGGGCCACCCAATGCAGTACCCAACATGGGTACAAGTGTCTTCAGAAATTCCATTACTGCCACTCCCCTGTAATCATTTGTTTAATCAAACGGTCAGAACGCTCTGGTGTTTGACTGTGCCATTTGCTCATTTGCATATTCAAGGCAGCTTGTGCATAGTTGCCATTCTTAATGAAGTTCAGAGTGTTCTTAAAACCAAGCAAACCCTCTACACCCATTTGAAATGCCATGTTTTGTAGCACAGCACGGCGCACTGGGTCCAATTGTTCAACCCAAGGAATAGAAGCAACCAGCCCAGAAGTCTTTGTTGTAATGTCATTACCCAACAGATATGCAGACTCTGCAACAGTAATACCACCACCTTTACGCTTGTCAATTAAACGACCAACTCCCATTGTCCAGAAGCCAAGATGATCTTGATAAGCGTGAAGAACTTCACCTTCATCACGGCGAAGTTGTTCAGTCAGGTTTGTAATCACTTAATTTCCTTGGTTTGCACAATAGCTTGAATTCTAGTTGTAATTCCAGAAGAAAAGAACAACACTATTGCTGCCATAACAGCAGCAATGACTTTGTGGGTGGCAGTGATCTTGTAATTCTCCATTACTTTGGCTGCTTCCTTGCGAATTCTGTGGTCACTTCGGTGGCCATCAAAGTCAGGCAAGTTCAAATCATTCAACACAAACGCTGATTTAATCAAAGTAAGCTCACGTTCTACAGTAGCTAAACGTGTGCGTACATCTGAGGAAACAGCACAGTGTTCTGGATCAAAGGGTTCATTACTCGACGGACAAGTATCACTTTGTCGGATGCGAATAGCCTTTGATTCACGGGGGTCACGTTGTTGGTTGGTAAGCACGGCGGTATCCTTTAGCTAATATGTAAGGACGCAACCAAATCCAACAGGCAGAGAGGGCTAGAGCAAGCTCCCCACCAATAGCTGCAGGAGGTGGATACACAGATGCCATTATAGAATACACAGTGTATATCCATAATCCTGCATTCCAACAAGCAAAGTATCGGGCGAATGTTGAGTGCATATCATCCATCAATACGATGGTTACTTGCGTCATACAAGACACTAGGAAAAGAACAGCCCACATTTCTTCATTCATGATGAGCGCCATGTGGTTGTACGCGGGTCTACTAAAAGTATTCCCTGGCCAGAACAACATGACAGCCCAAAAGAACTCACCAAAAGCAAGCGTCAAACGAGAACTGATCAGATCAGAATCCCAGAGTGCAGCACTTAACGCTCTGAGCATTTTTTGTGGACGTGTCATTTAACGCTTTCCCCAAAACAGCTTGATGTCGATCCAGATTAAGAAGTTAAGCATGGTTGCACCTTAGATCACGGCTAGTTTTCTAACCACCCCAGACGCATCCTTGATTTCCACGTAACCTGTAATCGCTGCATCTGCATTGGCGGTATGTGTTCCAAAGCGCATACGTCCCGCACCTTTTGGCACAAACCGTAAATCAATATCAGTATCAGTACCTTGCGCCTGCAACTGTGGTGGCTGGCCTGCGGTGCTTCCAAAAATCTTCCAGTAATTTACTGCGTTTGCAATATGTCCTACCCGGAATTGCTCATATGTCGCAGCGTAATTACTACCGTCCCAACCGGTGCAAAAACTGAATTGGTTTCCAACCGCAAACGAATGATTGGCTAATGTTCCGGCGGTTGAAATAGACCATGAAATAATGCCCTGCGCACCTTTGTTGTCGCGGATTTCATGGTTCCGGTTGGTATCCACGCTGATGGGTATGGTGACGCCAGAGATAAAGGTGTTGCCAACAATACTGCAATTACCAGAACCTGATGTACTTGTCACAACGCCAGTGGTCACTGTCGTAAAAGTATTGCAGTCAATGCGTGCCCTGGCCTGCACAGACGACACGCCAGTTGTGTTGTTGAGAAAGTCAATACCTGTTACTCGGCAGTCGTCAGCACCTGTGAACGGATAAACAGAGGTAGTTGCACCAACTGTTTCACGCAACTCCACACCGACTACTGCCCCGTTGATGGTGCCTCCAGATACACTGCAATACGGCTGCATAATCCGCACGCCACCGTCAAGCGCGCCAAGGATGTGGACATTGCTGATTTTGGCGTAAGGCATACGCACCTCAATGCCATGCATGATTCCTTTTGATCCGGCTTGCTTGTTGATGTAGATATTGGAGATCAGTGCAGATTGCCCACCAATACCACGACCAACACCATCCCCATCAATTCCCGGCTTAAGACGCAGACACGCATCTGTGATAGGTTGCCCAGCTTCTGCACCCGTTTCATGAAAATGAATGTTGTCAACAATGACACCAGGACTCATCAAATCCAACATGGCAAATGCAAAACTTGCGTCACCACCCCGGCAGCAATTGTTGAATACAAGGTTCATGAATTTCAGGGACTTGCCAACAGACCCACTTGAACCCTCGTTGTTCTTTACGTCGATACCATCGCGGAAGGTATTCTCAAAGGTGCAGTTTTGCACTGTCGTGCCAATATGCCCACCATTTTGCATACCAAGGCCGTAATGGGCGCTGTTTTTGACAATCAGATTGTCAAACAGGCAGTTAACCGTACCAACTGCATAGATCAGTGGAACTGCACCAGTTGTTGCGCCTGAGTAATTTCCATCTATCGTCATATGCTCAACAGAGCTATTGGAGATTGCCGGTGTGCCATTCACAATGGGTGTGACCACCATTTGCAGCACACCATAAACACCTAGCGCATCTTTTGCTTTAAGGATTGTTGAACCACACCCAGAGCCGACCAGCCTGACATTTGAATACGGGTTTTTTAAAGCACACGCATAGTAAGTTGAAGCATTTGTATTTACCGAATCGAGGTGCACCAAATAAGTAGCAGGAGGAAACAACAAGGTGCCACCAACCAAGCCAACTTTGTCGATAGCTGCTTGAATGGCAGGGGTGATGCCTGCATTAAAAACACCAGCTTTTGCATCTGCGATCTGTGCGGCGGTCATGGAATCAAACACGCTTACCTGCTCACGCAGTTTGTCCTGCACTGTGGTTGCTACTGCGCCTGTTCCAGCAGGTAGATAGCCCACTAGAGATGCACCAATGGGCGAAGCAAGTTCTTCTTTCGTGGCACCTTGATGAATACCTACTTTACCTGCAGCCAAGTCAGCAGCCACACTGGTAGAGATATGAGCCAAGATCACCACATAGGCAATACCTGCATCTACATACACATCTTTGATGGCATAAGCAGTACCAGTAGCCCAAGCACCACGTTCGTTGTATGCCTGCATGGTCAGAATAGCAGCAGGAATATCAGTGAACAGAGCTTCTGTCTTGCGTGCTTCAATAGTACTTACATCAGCATCAATCAGAGACTGGCTGGATACTTTGTGAGCTTCCAATGCAGCAGTGTCTGCGTCAATCAATACCTGTCCTGCAACACGGTAAGCATCTAGTGCTGCTACGTCAGCGTCAATGATGCCTTGTGCAGTAATACGGTAGGTATCCAGTGCAGTTACATCAGCATCAATGAGTGCTTTACCAGCAACCTTATGTGCCTCCACTTCTGCTACCTTGGTATTGATAGCAGCAACAGCTACAGCTTTTTCACCCACCACATTGATACTTGCAGCCACTGCCACAGCTTGAGCCAAGACACCAGCAGCATCCACGTTGATAGAAGCATTCAGATCAGCAATCAATTTGGCTGGTGAACGTACCGGACCAGAGTCTGTAGTGATGGAGGTAGTTGGACCTCCATGTACCCATTCATTGACCAGATCACTATCTGCGTCAAATTGGACTACTTTATTTGTTAGTGACATTTGTTACTCCTTGATTTCAGATGGTTTGTAGGGGTGTGAGGGAGCAAGTAAACGTACATTAGTTAATGCTTCTCGACACTTCAAGCCAATTTGACCCTGCCTTTATCAAATGCAGTGTGGAATAACTTTGATATGCAAAATTTCCTACCAGTTTCAGGTTACTTCCATCAACAACGCCAAGAGATGCCGCTGCCCCTGTGAAGTACAAGACAATTTGCTGTCTGTCATATCCGCCACTTATTGTTGTTATATCTGCTGTGCCAGTGACGCCATACACACCAACGTCCCCTGTAATCGTTATGGTGGCCGCTGATGTAATGTTTACAAGCGTATTTGAACTTCTAGATACCTCGATCCAGTTTGCGGAATTTTTACGAAGTGTGATGATGCTGTCCAACATGTAGGGGAAGTTGCCTTGCAAACGAAGGTTTCCTGTCGCGTTAACTAGCCCGTTACTTGCAGCGGTGGCTACGAAATACAGACTTATTACGTCCCCATCATTACCGCCGTTGATAGTTTGTATGTCGGCAGTACCAGAAACATTATAAGTAAGCGCGCTGCCAACGCTAATCGTGGCTGCGGAGGCAATATTAGGCCCCTTAGTGCCGCCGTTACCTAAGGTCCAGGCTGTGTAATCTATGCTAATGGCTCCACTAGAGTTGCTACCTATAGTAGCTGTGGAACCTGTAGTGCTATTCGCCGTGCAGGTTAAACCTAGACTTGTATTACCTAATAGTAAATTGTCAGAAACAAGAACGTCAGTTATCGTAAATGTCGTAAGTGTATCTGCTGATTTTCCGGGGGAAAGGAGTACCCCATAAAAATTGCCAGTGAAGGTGTTGCCGATGATGTTTATATACTGCGCTGGATTTCCAAGTGCAGTGGAAATGGCACAGCCATAGTTTTCATTATCTGCACAAGTATTTCCAGTAATAGTTACGTACTTGCCGCCCTGTGAAAATAAACCGCTTCCATTGCTTGTACACCCCGTTACCGTGTTGCCGCACACACTTGTGTAATTCCCGGTAAACCTGATGCCATCACCTGCTGCGCCATAAACTACGTTACCAGTGATTGTCGCGTAAACATCTCCACCTGTCGGGGTGCTATTTACTGGTTGGGTTCTAATACCGTTCTCCGTACCGGTAACGTTATTGTCTGAAATGACTTGCTGGATACAACCATATGTAAAAATTCCAGTAGCAACTGATCCATCAATCTTATTTCCACTAATTTTTACCCCTACCATATACGCCACAATAATACCGAAGGCGTTATTATTCGCATACAGGGTTCCAACGTTTGAAACGCGACATCTGCTGACAGTAGCACCTGTGCCATCGCCGGGTGCGCTGCCGTTTTGTAAACGGATGCCCGACGAAGTGGTGTTAATAACTGAAACACCCTCTGCTGAATTGTTATTTCCAAGGAGATACAAGCCATCGCGGAATGTAATCGTTACATCTGACAAATTTGTTTTATCCCCATTAATACAAAAATCCCTGACAACGTTGTTGCTCCCCGTTAGCTTAAAAATGTAATTCGAGTTTGTGGTTGTGTCTGTTGTCTTTAAAACTGTAGCGTCACCATCCCCAAACACCACCACATCGTCTGCCGAATAGTGGAAAAATCCAGAATTTAAGTAGGTGCCTTTAGGGATATAGACGCGCCCACCCGTTGCAACACTAAGAAATGCTGCTGAAAATGCCGCCGTATCATCCGCCACCCCGTCGCCAACAGCACCGAAGTCTTTCACGCTTACACTCTCGCGTAACTTCGCTTGGATTGTGGTAGCTACAGCACCAATGCCTGCAGGCATATAACCACCACCGGGAAAACCACCAGCAGTAGCTCCATCATGTGTAATAAGTTCATTGGTGTCTGTATTGAAGGTCACTTCACCATCTGCACCAATAAAGCCAGCATGTGAAACAGTGGAACCACGGCGAAGTTTTAGCAAGCTTGACATATTAAAGTGCTCCAAGATCAAAAGTATTGAATGGGGTGACAGGATCAACAATAAGACCCAAATCCAAAGGGAAGGTAATGCTAGTAAGAACAAGAGCATCTACAGATATAGCTATATAAGCTGCAGCCTCTGAAGCAATAGCAGCATTGGCAGGTGATGCTTGGATGTAAGCAAGGTTATCAACCACAGCATTCACATCTACCATGTTGTCAGAGACTGTCTGCACCTTGGCAATACTGCTACCCACTGAAGCAATAGTAAGCAAGTTGTCTGCTGCTGCTTTAATTTCAAGCAGCTTGGTGCTGACAGAGTTCACCTGAGTGATGTTGTTCTTGACAGTCGTAATGGTGGCAATATTGCTATTCATGGTGCTGATAAGCGGTAGGTTATCCACCACTGTCTGAACAGCAACCAACTTGTCAGCTACTGCATTCACATTGCTGATCTTGTTTGCTACTGTATTCACAATGGCAATGTTCCCACTAATAGCCAAGTTAATGGCTGCAGTGGTTGCAGCAGTTACTTCCAGAGCCTTATCAGCAATTAGCTTGGCAGGTGTACGAACAACACCACCTTCAGTGATCACTGTTCCTGTGCCATGCACCCAACTGTGCACCAGATTTGAGTCTGTAGCTAATTGATTTACTTTATCAGTCATTAACATAACTGTCCTTTAATTTGTAAGAGCAGGTAGCTCTGTGTGAAGCCAAGTATGTAAAGTAACCAAAGAGAACTCAGGTTGAATCGTGTCATGGATGATCAAGTGCAGTCGATCTACTGAAGCTTCAGTGCTTGCATAACCATTCAAGAAACCTTCCAGTACCAACCACAACCCATTGGCAAATAACACCGCATACATGTCAATGCGGTGCATTTCTGCAACTTCACTCTCGATGAAGCTAATGGAAGCTATCTCAATGCTCATCCCAATTCTCCACGAATACGGAACTTCAGCTTTGCAGGTGTAGTCTGGATACGACCATCAGGCCAAGTCACTTGAACTTCACCATAGTAAGTGCCTGTAGTATCCATTACTCCAGATGTTCCTGCTGTCCAATCCAACATCACTTGCCCCAATGCTGCATTTGGCCCCGGAAACATAGGGATCACTGCTTTGGTATCAGCACCCGGACTGGTAGCAAAGTTGAACTGAACTTCAGTACCCAAACGAGACAAGTTGAGGAAGTCACCCGTATTGGTATCTTTCAATGTCATCAAGAATTGTGGACCAGTGTCGTTCTGCACAAGCTCAGTGAGTGGAAGACGGGAAGTCTTCACAGCATCTTGTGGTGTTGAACAACTTGATACTGATTGATCTACCCGGCAATCTGGAAAGAAGGGTTGAAACGCCATAATTATCTCCATCCACCAAGATTGAAGCGTGTGTTTACACCGCTGATACTCAAGTTTAAAGCATCTGCCTCAGTTGTGTCTGCACAAATATTGTTGAACATGGCCAGATGACCTTGTGAAATAGTTTGAGATTCTGGCGTGTTCATGTTGAAGTACACCTTGTAAGCAATGAATGCTGTCAGAGCACCATGCAAAGTTGTTGGTAGCTCAATCTCTTGGTTCGTCCCATCAAGTGTTGGATGCTTTGCTTGATAAGTAATCGCCAACAGTTCATTGGCACGAGGAAAGTTTACCTGTAGTGTTTTAAAGGTGGGTGTGTTGACTGACCAACAGTTGTTGGGATCATTCAAGGGACGATGACCACCTTGATTACTGTAAACCGCCAAGACTTTAAGCACATCATCTTGAAATGATGCATCAACAGTGTCACGAATGTATGGAGCATCTACCACTGAACTGTCAAAACCTGTGGTTGAGTATTCTGGTGTCAGGCGGTATATCGTAATACCCTCTTGCAATTCAACAACGCAATCTTTTTCTTTGAGTATGAACTTCGTGTACAGACGCACAAGTGCTTCGTTAGCGTAATGTACGATCTGTGGTTGTTTGGCCAAGGCCAGAGTACCATCACCAGCACTGGCCATGTGATGATTGGATAGCTCACCATAGGCGAGCATATTGAATAAGTCGTTGAGTTGCATGTGTCTGAACCTTAAACAATGTAAGAGGCAAGTCCACTAAGAGCTTCCACTTCCTGTTGTTCTTCCCAAAGACTGTTCTCATCAGGAGTAACAGGGGCAGATTCAGAAGGTTTCCACGGCGTAAGGTAGGAAAGCTGTGAGATTGTATCAACACAGTCATCTTTACCCTTGATGCCTGACTTGGTTACAAGTCGTAGTTGTCCCATGAAGATGCCCATGATAACGCTTCGTTTCATTTCTTCAGGGAAATACATCTTTCCAAGCTTGAACAGTGGGAGTACTAAGTTGAATCGAGTCAGCTTATCCCCTTGTGAACGGATACCTGCTGCACCACTTTTCTCTGACGAAGCTAAGTTGAAGTAAGTGTTCTTGGATAGCATCTCTGCCTGTATCCACTTAATGAATGCACCCTGTTGGCCAGAGGTTTCAATGCCTACAGACTGAGGTTTGTAAATCTGAACCAAGCGAAACAAATCAGCAAGGGTCTTGTCCATCGTTTGACGTTCACACACACCATCAACCCAGAACCAATCCCCATTGGAGTTATAGGCCCAGACACTGATCACTGAGAAGTCAGCCGTTTGTTTGGCTGATGTAGCAAAGTCAGTGGTGATGTAAAAATTGAATGTGGCTTTCTTAGCCAACAGCTTGGCACGTTCATACCAGCGAATCTCCCCTTCCTGTACCAGACGTTCTTCTTCAGATGAAATCCGAAGCATTAACTCTTGGAAGAAGCCAGCTTCTTTGCCCGTCTTCACAGCCATGTCATACTGGTTGGCCACGTATTCAAACGTGAACCGATCTTCCCATGCTCCCACGAACTCTTCCTTTGTGCAAGGAAACCGTTCACACACAGGCCACACGTTTACATCCCAAGCACCAGATTCCACAGCTTCAATCAAGATGTCATCCTTGTTGAAGGGTGTACCATTGAAGATCACTTTGCGTCTGGTTGGGTCAAGTGCATGGTTCACCCCCTTGTAAACTGTATCCTTGATCGACTCCATTGCCACCTTGGATTTGGAATCATCATCACTCACCAAGTCATCCAGCACACACAGCACAGGACGCTTACCAAAAATCTTGGTTCCCCGTAGACCAGTCTTGGCACCAAACATTTTGACGCCCAACATCATGCCATCTCTGTTCTTGAACTCTAGATAGTTGTCTGTGAACTTGGCATCTGGAACCCAGTACTGTAGGAACTCACTGTTGTTGTACCTGAACTCAATGTTCTTTCGTGCAGACTTCACACCGTTATCCATTGAGTCTGACACGTAGATCATTCCCTCAACTCTTCCGAAGTTAGGCAAGTAACCAAACTGAGCCACGAACAGTGTTAGATACTCCATGAACAGAGTTGTCTTTGCTGCACCACGGAAGCAAAGGTTTGCAATGTAATCACTCACCCCTTGTGCAACTTTGTCCAGCATGGCCAGATGTACAGGTGGAGTCTTGTGTGACTCCCCTGTTCCACCGTTGACCAACTTGATCCAATTCATGAAGATCAATGCAAACTCAGTTGGCATGTAATCAGGACTGTTCAGTATGGTGTAGTCCACACTGTCCAGCCAAGCATCAATCTCTTGTTTAATTAGAGCCATCCTTGACCTCCACATCAATGATCACGGCTGCTGCAATGTCTCTGGCTGTCACACCTTCTTTGATCAACCCCTGCTGTTGTTGTGCCATACGGACCAGTAACTCTTTCATTTCTTTCATGCCTGACGTGTCACGCATGTCCAGATTGATCAGTGGCCCTGCCTCTTTTGGTTTGGCCAAGTGGGTCAGTAAACTGTTGGCTGCATCACTTCGCACCTTGGGGCTTACGTCCGGGTCACGCATCAGACTGGCCTGAGTGTTGATTGCCTCCTGAAAAATGTCTTGGTTCAGCACCCAACTTGGAACCATCGTCTGTTCCATGATTCGGTTGACCAATTTGTTTTTACTGTACGCATACACATACGAGCCAATGTCCTTGGGCTTCACCCCTTCTTTCACCATACGCTGATAGCGTTGGGGGAACGTCTTCACATAGGCTTCTTCGTTGCTGCACTTCATCAGTTTGAAGCTCACGTACTTCACAGCATTCAAATAATCCTCTGTCTTGTACTTCCCTTCAGATAGTACAGCCGTGTAACCCAGAAAGTTTTCACGGATCAGTTCAGCTTCTTGTTGGTTGCTGCTCACAGTGTTGAGCATGTCCACCAAACCTTGTGTGGCTGAAGTTCGCAGATTGGAAGGTAAAGTCTTCTGCAGAAGTTCAACGGTAAATGTCGTCATGGCTTTGGTTCCTTAGATTTATGTTTGCGCGCTGGCGGTACGGAGTCTACGCTGTAAGACCCAAGCGTAGCCTTCCATGTGATAAAGCTGTTCTCTCAAATCAGCTTGTGACCTGTCAGGCAAAGCACTTGCTTTGCTGGAACCAAGGAACAAACGGAGGGCATCTACCTTTTTCTCAAGCTCTGCCCGTTCATCAAGAACGCGGTGCACCCATGAGTCGTTGTTTTGGTTTGAGGATGTCATGAAAGATTTCCTATGCTTTGGTTGAAATAGGCTTATACTTTAACCTACCTTTCAGTCTGATGCTTCCTTTTTAAATCTCCCTTAGTAATAAGAGATAGAGATGGGGACTCCTATTGTTCAACGGTTACTGCGTAACCGGAACCAAGAACACAGGGGACTTCCCCCTACAATGAATCAAAACCCGTTAGCAGTGAGTGGGGATGGCCATGTAAACCGCTGCAGTCAAAGTTCTCTACTCCACGAGAATGATTTGGCAGAATAGGGAGAGCAACCACTGCTCTCCCTATTTTTTTGTCCATAACTCCCTACTTGCGAATTATCAATAAGCGCCCTACCATTCTTTACAGAATGCAGCTTTATTCACAACGGAGTTAATCACATGGCAAACACCCTTTCTGTTTACAGCGAAGCAGGCACTGTACTTGGCACAGTCGCCCTTACTTCTCACACCATCAATCTTCTATCTGAGTGCCATGTACTCATCATTGAACTTTATGGTCGCGCCCGTACCATCTGTCAATTGCACATCAAGCAAGCAGATAAGCTCTTACTCAAGGTACTTAAAGGTGAACCAGAAGTAACAGAACGTCTGGACTATTCTGTTCTAGCTACTGCTTTAGAAAGAGCACCTGTTACTGGTTGTCCTCTACGCATCTACTTCCAAGATGTAATCGAGGATCACAATATAAGAAACATCTAGTCTAATATTTTTTAGACAAAGTTATATCTAGAAAGTTTTAGATTTTTTAATATGTATGTTTGGTTGTAGTATTTGGGTACACCTACCCCCCGTACACATAAAGTACCCCCCCGGTACATACACTGTGTACACCATACACTCGCTCCTGCGTCGCTTAAGGCACATCGCCTCAACTACTGGAGCTATCATGGCATCTACTAAACTCGCATTCGGTTCTATCCTTACAACCGTTGCAACTACTGCTAACACTATCACTGCATCCATCGGTGCTATTGGTGTTGGCGCAGATATGCTCACTGCATTTGTTAACAAACAAAGCAATGAACAAGCATATCAATATAAACTTGAAGCAAAAGCATTCAAGCAAAACTGCAGGGCTGAAATAGCACTGCAATTAGCTACTGCTGCAGAGCAAGTTACTAAACAAAAGGCTAAGTCTGCATCATTTGCAGCTTCCTTTGACCACTTCTTCGCTCTCCTTGACGAAGATACTGAGTAATCAGTGAAACCCTACGGGGTTTCTATCCTCGATAGTTAAACTAAAGATAGGTCTATTAATAGTAGACCTGTCTTCAACTATCACTCCAACTTAATAGGAACTCCAATGCTGCTACGTCAACATTACAAACTCCCAATCAATTGGGAACGTACACGATTTACTCGTGTCATTAAAGCTATTCTCAACTGGCTGTAGCCTGTGGAGAAGAAGCTCCTGCGTCGCTTTTGGGAATCATCCCTTGTTATTCAACCTTCTGGAGTACTACCATGTCCAACGCAATCAACATCACCAAGCCTGTCTTCGCTGCTAAAACTGCTGCTGCACCAGCTACAGCACGTCCGAAAGCACAGATTTGGATGAACTTGGGTTATGAAATCCAAGTCCCTGCAACCGATGGCACGCTTGAAACTCGTTTCATCAACTTGCCAATGGGCTTGCCACTTGACACTATGGAAGAGGTTGCTACAACTTCTTCCAATGAGGTGTTCGCTGCAATGCAAATTGCCAAGAACGACCTGCTCAAGCAACTGCTCGCAGCGGCTGCTGACCTGCCTGCTGGCGGTGAACGCATCGTCAACTTGCAAGTGCAAATGCGTCGTGTCAACGATGCTGCTGCTAACGTAGCGTTGAGCGACCCTGCTGTGAATCCGTTCCTCCGCAAAATCGCGCTGTAATCGTAAGGCACTGCTGTCCCCAAAAGGGATGGTAGTGCCTTACTTTTTTTAACGCTCGATAGGCTAATATAGTTCTAATTAAGTAGAACCCAAAAGTAGAAATACTAAGACTAACTGTTGAAGTATCACCACTTTTGGCTGAAGACTACCGAAAGACTATCAAGCTCTTTTAGGTACTAGAAATAGACCAAAGATAGACCATAAATAGACCAACAAAGTTGGCTATTGCTCCTGCGTCGCTTCTGATCTTGTTCAACAATTTAGGAGTAACTCATGATACTTATCAAACCACGTCTTGTGATCAACAGCAAACCAACAGTGCAGCTTATTCAATGGGCTAGACGTGGTGGCTATGAGTGCTCATCCAAAGGTGACGCACGCTTCAGTGCATTTCGTGCTGTTATGCCTGATGGCAGAAGCATTGAACAACACTACCAATGTGATGTGAAGGGCTATCAACCCGGCGGAACAAATTGGAAATTGGGCAAAGGTAAACCACCTATTGACCGAACCAAGGATATGTGGGCTGAATATCTGAAGCTCTGGCAAGTATGGGCAGAGACACATCAAATACTGCTCAGTGAACTGCGTGAACATGCAGAAGCTCACAACAACACGCTAACAGATATGTTTGCGTCTACTCCAATCAATCAAGCTCATGCTTTATCTGAAATACTGAACCAAAGGAACTAATCATGTCAATATTTGTCTTCGGATCAAATCTTGCTGGCATTCATGGTGCTGGTGCTGCTCTGTATGCACGCAAACATCATGGTGCAATATTTGGTCAAGGCATTGGCCTGCAGGGAAACAGTTATGGCATCCCAACCAAAGATGCTCGTATTGTTACTTTGCCCATCAAAGACATTACAAAGTATGTCGATCAGTTCATTGAGTTCGCAAAGCAGAACTATGAAATGACCTTTGAGGTTACTCGTATTGGTTGTGGATTGGCTGGTTACACAGACATCCAGATTGCACCACTGTTCAAGGGTGCACCAGAGAACTGCATCTTGCCTATTGAGTGGAAACATTACATCAATTGAACCAAGGAATCAAAATGAGTATCAAACCTATTGGTCATGTATCAACAGACCCTGAAGCATACGAACGTACAAGAGAATCTCTTGGCAACATGTGCACTGCCCGTACTGAACCTATTGTTCATCCTGAATATCCCAAGAATGTGGGAACACATCTCTGGGAGATTAGTGAAGGAGTATTCGACTTCACTGATGAAACAGAAGACTTCGCTGGTGGTCAGTATCCAACCATTGAAGCTGCTAAAGCTGCTCTCGATGAATACTGTGCTTGGCTTGATCTGGAATCAAAATGATCTGCAACCAATGCTCTGCTTGTTGCGTTGAAATCTCCATCAGTTCTGCCATTCCGGGTATGCCCAATGGTAAGAAAGCTGGTGAGAGATGTATTCATTTGAAAGATAGCCTGTGTTCTTTGTTTGGTCAAGTAACTCGTCCACTGGTCTGCTCAAACTTTCAAGCAAATGCAGACATCTGTGGTTCAACTTATGAAGAGTCTGCAAAGAAGATTCAATGGTACGAAAGACAAACATCATGAAAGAATTCAAACTGCTCATCATGGGCAACGATGGCTTCAAAAACGAAGAGATTCTTCTAAGAACTCTTGCAGTCATGCAAGAAACTGTCCTTAAGGATAGGTCTATTAGTTTTGTGAATGCCATGTTACCCGGTGCTGATGCACTAGCGTACATGCTGGCTAATCAGAACAGCGTCAAGTGTTATGAGTTCAACCTCAATCGTAGATTGGCGGGTGATCCCGTAATGCGAGTACATGCAGAGATGGCAGACTTCTCTGATGGTGCTCTGATCTTCTGTGCACAAGATGATGATGTTGATTACATGATCAGCTATATGCAAATGCAACATAAACAAGTGGCTGTAGTCCACTACTCAACTTAAGGGAATATCATGGAACTGAACGCTAAATGGAAAAAATGGGCAGAAGAATTCATTACTGCCAAGACAGAACGCATGTCTCAACAGAATACCAAAGTATTCATGATGTGTTGCATGGCTGAAGCACAGAACAAAGACATTGGGCAAGAACTCAAAGAAGAGTTTGTGTACAAAGTACTGGACAAGCGTGCTGACTTCATTGGATTGACCATGACTGAACCAGTCAAGATGATGCTGTGTGTACTCTGTAATAGTCCGGGTACGGCTGTTATGTATGTGTACGCATTGCGTTACTTTCAAGTGAATGCAAAGCTAGGTGTTATCAGTACTGAAGACATTGCTGCACTGTTTCCGTGGGGCTTCCCAACAGAAGCTGAATTAAGCAGACTGTGGGACTTGCAGAAGGATGATGGTGGAAACTTGCTCGATAAAATCAACCAACAAACAACTGAAGAATGAAAAACTATCAACAGTCTGTGAAACAACGCCGTGTCAAGCTGGATAAGCTGAAGCACGGTTATGCAATGAACCAGAAAGCTAACTGGCCTGTCAAGGAACAGAAAGACATTCTGGAACGTAAGCAATCAGCCAACATCAAATATTTTTACTGGTACTAAATCATGAACTCACTCGTTGTCATTAGTAGTACTCTGGCCAAACTTCAGGAACACCTAAGTGTTGCGCCTCAAGAACTTCATCCGGGCATCTGGCATAAGGACAATGCTCCTGTGCTGAAATGCAAGGATGGCACCACTGCTTCCATTCAGGCAAGCCAGTACCATTACTCAACACCTCGTGAAGACTTTGGTCCTTACACTGAGGTGGAAGTGTGGAATGTTCGTGGTGCTGAAGTCACTGAATTCGATTATTCGGATAGTGATCCTTCAGCTTATGTACCTATCGAACAGGTTGTTCAATTCATTGACAATCATGGAGGCATAGCATGAAGCTGGCTTATGCAGGCATTGGCTCAAGAGAAACGCCTACAGCCGTTTGTGACTTCATGAGGGGCATTGCCTCTACATTGTCACAACGTGGCTGGATGCTTCGCTCTGGCCATGCTGACGGGGCAGACATAGCCTTTGAAGAAGGTGCTATGTCTGTATCTGGAACCAAGGAAATATACATTCCGTGGCAAGGCTTTCATCATGCAAGGCATGGACACAACGATGCTTATGCTGTGCATGTACTGAAGAATCATCTAGAGGCAATTGATATTGCTCAACAAACACACCCAAACTGGAAAGCTTGTGGCAATGGTGCACAAATGATGCACACCAGAAATGTTTATCAAATACTGGGGATGGACCTAAAGACACCTGTGTCAATGGTTATCTGCTGGACAAAGGACGGTCATGCAACTGGAGGTACTGGTCAGGCAATTCGTCTTGCTGAACGGCTATCTATTCCTGTATTCAACTTGTTTCAAGATGATGCAGTGGATAAATTACAAGATTTTGTCCTCAAGACAGAATTAATCGAGTAACATCACATTCTTTTTAAAGGAGTCTTAAATGTCCACACTGAAAGAACTTATGGTTCAAAAACAAGCACTCGATGCTCAGATCGCTGAAGTCACCAAAGCTGAACGCAAAGATGCACTTGTGCAGATTCGTGAACTGATGACGCTGCATGGCATCCCTGAAGTCAAGCTTGAAAAAACGGTTAACAAGGTTGCCCCCAAATGGAAAGACCCTGTGACTGGTACAGAATGGTCAGGCCGTGGCCGTACACCTGCTGTATTTGCAGCAGCTAAAGCAAATGGCACCTTAGAAAGCATGGCTCTGTAATCATGAACAACGTTACATCACCACGTACTGACGATCATGGCATTGAAGCAGAAATTCAAGCTAAAGGCTTGACTGCTCCACGTATTACACCTGCTGATATTCAAAGCAATATCACTGCAGAGTATTACTTCACTGCTCGTGAAGGTGCAGACGGTGCTTCAATGGGTGGTGGTGTTTATCCCATCGAATTGGGCATGTTGACCTTTTGTGTCTTGGTTCTGAAGAATGGCTTCACCGTTACTGGTGAATCTGCCTGTGCTTCTCCTGAGAACTTTGATGCTGACATTGGTCGCAAGATTGCTCGTGAGCAAGCAGTGAACAAGGTGTGGCCTCTTATGGGCTACGAACTGAAGTCTAAGCTCACAGCTTAAACATCAACCTCAACAACAAAGGCTCCACTAAGGAGCCTTTTTTACGTCTGGAGATAGTCATGGCTACTGAAAATAAAGACTGGCGTGATCAGTGGGGTTACTACCACACACCCAAACCATGTTGTGTCTGTGGCTGCACAGTGCAAATTGGCCTTGAGCCTCGTTATGGTTATGCAGTGTGTCAAACACACTCAACCGTACCACCAGCGTACATCGCTGAAATCACAGGAGAAAAGAAATGTCAAAAGTAATTATTGGTTGCAAGTACACAGGTAAGCCTGTGATCTTCCTGAACCAAGGAACTGGGGAGTACTACGAAGTGCTTCCTTATGTGGATACCCGTGTTCAAAATGCCGTTCTTAAATTGGGAAAAACATCATGCAAATCAGCAACAAAGACATTCTCCAAGCCACCCTTGAAGACCTCTTCGACAAACACCAAATGCTCCCAAGAATCCGAAGGGAATTTGCAAGCGTTGATGCTTTCACTGAGGTAATCAAAGCCAATGGCATTGATCATGACTTCGCTATTGATCTTCTGACACAGATGGCTATCCATCGTCGCTGCAAGATCAATGTGATGGTGGGTATCCTGCGTGGTCACTACAACGATACCCAACGCACTGCTGATGAAATCTGCAAGTGTGCTGAAGCTGATCTGGTTGACTTTGATCCACAGCTAGGCATACTGGTTACTGTTGCTCAAATTGGTTCTGATCTTCAGGATGAGATTGATAAATATCAATATCCACTGCCTATGGTAGTGCCTCCTGAATTCATCAAGAAGAATACTACTAATGGGTATCGTATTCACAATCATGGCTCAGTGATTCTCAAGAACAATCATCACACAGATGATGTATGTCTCGATCACCTTAATCGTGCTAACAAAACAAAGTTGAGTATCAATCATGAAGTGATGAGCATGATTAAAAACAAGTGGAAGAATCTCGACAAACCCAAAGATGACGAGACTGTTGACGATTATCGTAAACGTGTCAAAGCTTTTGAAAAATACGATAGAGCATCACGGGACGTGATGAAACTGCTGTTGAGTGAGGGCAATGAGCTTTACTTGACACATCGCTATGACAAACGTGGCCGTACATATTGTGCTGGCTACCAAGTCAATTACCAAGGGACACCTTGGTGTAAAGCAACTGTTGAATTTGCAAACAAGGAATTAATATGACACTCTGGCTAACTGTATCTATCTGGATCATCTTCGTATTCTGGTCACTCATTGAAGTGCACGGAATGTATGTGTTCTGCACACACCAACACATTCGTTACAGCAAGTTTGCCAGTAGGGTGACACTACTCTGGGTAGTGTTCTCTGTGTTCTGGTTCAGTTATCAATTCATTGGAACGTGACTTAGCTAACATTAGCTACTTGACAAATTCTGTCAGGTAGCTAATAATACCCTTTTGACAAAAGGAACCCACATGAAAACTTGTTCTATCTGTGAAACAGAATTGCCACTTGAAGCCTTTGATACACAGTCAACAGGTAAGTTAGGCAAAAGGGCTGACTGTAAAAAGTGTAGGAAACGCTTTATACGCAGCAAAGTTGGTGTTGTTAAAGCTATTCATTCTGCACAAATAGCTAAATCTAGAAAGAGAAATCATCCAGCACCTAGCTACACAGAGACAGACTTATTTAACTGGTTCTGGCAACAACCTAATGCAAATGCTTTATACGCAGCATGGATAGCAAGTGAGTACAGCACAGACCTACATCCTTCAGTAGATCGGCTAGACGATTACTTACCTTATACACTTAGTAATATTCAATTAGTTACTTGGAAGGAAAATTTAAGTAAATTCTACAAAGACATGCAAGAAGGTGTTAATACAAAAAGATGTATTGCCGTTGATCAATATGAATTGGATGATACGTTTGTTAAAACACATCATTCATACTCTGCTGCTGCAAAAGCAGTTAATGGATTAACTTCAAACATACGAAATGTAGCTGAACAACTTGCTATTAGAAAAGTTGAGAAAGATGGCTCAATTAGGTACTGGACACCTAAAAAGAGTTATGGGTATATCTGGAAAAAACACTAGGAGTATTTTATGCAGACCTTCACAGCGCGTGAATATTTGAAAATAGATATTAGTAATTCGTTCGGCAATGACAAGAAAGATTGGAACGAGCGTATTGATTGGTTCAATGCCAACGAACATCAACTGGACTCCTTGCTCAAACAAGCAGAGACTCCAGCACTGTATTACGCTGGCATTACTGCATGGCGTGATGTGAACCAAGGAATACCAAGTGGTTATCCAATCTCATTAGATGCTTGTAGCAGTGGACTTCAACTGTTAGCTTGTCTGACAGGTGATGAACAAGCTGCCAAGCTCTGTGGAGTTATCTCCACTGGTCATCGTGAAGATGCCTACACCAGTATCTATGAAGATATGTTGGTGGAAGCTGATACATCCAGTCATGTGACACGACCATTGGTCAAACAAGCTGTGATGACTTCACTCTATGGCAGTACCAATGTACCCAAAGAAGTCTTTGGTGAAGGTGCATTGTTGGACATCTTCTATCAGACGATGCAGAACAATGCTCCATACGCATGGAACCTCAACCAGATGTTCTTACAGATGTGGGATGCTGATGTGACCAAGTACTCTTGGTTGCTTCCAGACAACTTCCATGTTCATTGCAAAGTGATGGCCAAGGTAGAGGATACATTCCACTACCTTGATCAGCCATACACAGTGACTCGCTACGAAAATCGTGGCATTGCTGAAGGCAGATCACTTGGTGCCAATGTATGTCATTCATTGGATGGCTTCATCGTAAGAGAGATGACACGTCGATGCTCTTATGACATGGCTGTAGTCAGTGCAGCACTCTATGCAGTGACCAATCATGGCCATGATGTAGCTGTCGAGTATGAAGGAGTGCCTGACAAAAACACTGAAGTGTTACTCACATTGTGGGAGCACTACATCAAGAGTGGCTACTTGTCTGCACGCATCCTTGATCACATCACAGATTGCAATGCACGGTACGTGGATCGTCAATTGATCATTGATCTGATTGATACGCTGCCTCAAGTGCCATTTGATCTGTTGTGTGTCCACGATTGTTTCCGTTGTTTACCCAACTACGGCAATGATCTTCGCAAGCAGTACAACTTACAGTTGGCTCTGATTGCTAAAAGTGACATGCTGGCATTTATTCTCAGTGGTGTATTGACCAAGCCAATCACCATTGAAAAGCCGAACCCAGAAATGTGGTTGCAAGTACTGAACGCTGACTACGCACTCTCATAAAATTGACCATCTGTTTCCTTCGGGGAGCAGGTGGTCTTATTTTTTTAACTGACTCCTCTATTTGTTTGTTTGGTTCAAATTAACAACTAGGAAATCACAATGTATCCATTTCCCTCTATCAATCAATTCCGCAACGTAGTCAAAACCATCCGTGAGCAGGCTTGCTACATGGGCAAGAATGACGCTGGTGAAGCCATCTTCAATCCTGCACCTGTCTACCCCAAGTTGACATTCACAGGCACTGTCAAGCTGCATGGAACCAATGCAGCCATTGCATTTGATGACCGTGGTTATACCTTCCAATCTCGTGAACGTGTCTTAACTCGTGAAGCTGACAATGCTGGTTTCATGGCCCACATGGAACAATGGTTGCTTCCTGTCTCTGTGATGTTTCAAAAGATCGCAGACTTGAACAATCACAATGAAGTGGCAATCAGCAGCATCGTTGTGTATGGCGAATGGTGTGGTGGCAATATTCAAAAAGGTGTTGCCATTACTGGACTGCCAAAGATGTTCGTCATCTTTGCTGTCAAGATCAATGATCAGTGGGTGGATACACCCAATGTGTCATGCCCTGAAGCAAGTATCTTCAGCACCAAACAACACACAAATTTCACCATCGACATTGATTTTGAGCATCCTGAAGAAGCTCAGAACCAACTGGCCAAACTGACTGAAGTGGTGGAAGCCTGCTGCCCTGTCGGATTGGCTCATGGTATTGAAGGTGTGGGCGAAGGCATCGTATGGCGATGTGATTCCAACCCATCCTCTGAATACTGGTTCAAGGTCAAGGGTGAAAAACACTCTGCATCCAAGGTGAAAACATTAGCCTCAGTCGATGTTGAAGCTGTGGAACAGATCAATGACTTCGTGACGATGGCTGTGACTGAAGCTCGTCTTGAGCAAGGCTTGCACAACCTGATCAATGAACAGTTGAAACCATTCGCCATGACCAGCATGGGTGACTTCATTCGTTGGGTGCATCAAGATGTACTCAAGGAAGAAGCTGACACACTGCAAGCCAGTGGCATTGACTACAAGAAACTTGGTAGTCCCATTGCCTTGGCTGCAAAGCGTTGGTTCGCTCAAAAACTCAGCGAGGAAACATTTAAGTGAGTGCTGATCGACAACAAACCAGCTACGGCCATGCCCATACAGGTGTGGGTGTGAGTAGCTATGGCCCACCCAAAGAAGTCTATGAACCAAGCAAACACAATGGGACAGTACCTTTGCGTCCCGGTTCAATGGATGCTTTCAAACAACCCAGTTTGGATCACACAGGTGAACGCAAACCTTACTGGGGTAGTACGGAGTGAATCATGGAAACACGTATCGCTGGAATTCCTTGTACCGTGGACTACACGATACGAGGCAAATATGTACCTGCCAAGATTGATGCGCCACCAGAGTTCTGTCATGAAGCAGAGTATCCTGATGTCGAGTTCACAGTATGTGATCGCAATGGGCGTCCTGCTCCTTGGCTTGAAAGGAAAATGACAGATGAAGATCGTCAACGCATTGAGGCTGAAATACTGGAGGACGCACAAGATGACTGAATGGGACAAAGCTTACTTGGAATTAAAAAAGAGTAAGCCTGAACCAGAAGTAATAAAAGTAAATGACAGCATCTATACCTTTGGGTATATTGCAGGCTGTGTACTGGCTTTTGTCTTCTGGATTTGGTTCATTATCTGGGTCGCTGGAAAAGTATGAGTAATTTAGACACACTTCTCAAATGCTTGCCTAAATCACGATTCACAGATCAATTAAATGTTGAAATCAATACATTAATCTGTGAGCGTAATAAGTATAAAGCTGATGCAAAGAAATTTGAATGGTTGCTTAGTAACTCTACTAAATGGAGTTGGCAACCAAGCCAATACAACAAAGATATTGTTAGTGGATTCTCTGCTAATGGTTCTGGTTATCTGGGCTACACTTTTAGTGCTGCTTTGAAACTAGCAATGAAAGCAAAAAAATGATCAGCACAATAACTTTTGAACACGGTGAAAAAACCTGTGCTGTAAGTCCCGGTGTCTTTTGCCGTTGGCAAGGTGCAATGGGCTTTGGAACAAAACCTGTCTGCATGTTGTTCCAAAATGAACCACTTCATGACAAAGATGGGTGGCTTCAGCGTTGTAAACAATGTGTCTCCCAATTTGGGAACTCTACTAATGCACCCCCAAGAGAATAGACGATTAACCATCATCTCCAAAATAGAAGCCCGTTGTTCCATTGTGGACACGGGCTTTATTCTTGATGGGTCAGCCTCACCCTGTCACCTGTGGACAGGCCCAACGTCAGGTACTGGCCGTGGTGGTGGCTATGGACGCATGAGTTTGGATGGCCAAACAGTAGCTGTCCACATCGTTACCTATACACACTACTTTGGTTTTATCCCCGGTAAAAAGCAAGTAGATCACCTGTGCAATCAGCGTCTGTGCTGCAACCCTGCTCACCTTGATCTGGTGACGCATCTTACTAACCAACGGCGTCGTGACGCCAGAACCAAGGAAAGAATATGAAATGGCTCCAACGTATTAATTACTGGATCGAAATACTCTTTCGTCGGGGGAAATAATCATGAGACAAGTTAATCTCAACTTTGAACAAGACGATTTTGAAGCCTTGGCCGGAGTTCTTTATGCTTTAGGTTGTGAAGACAATGCGCTTGAAAAAGCTATTGGCTATCTTTCTACTTGGGGCTACGCCTATCCTTTTGTTGATATTTATATCACCAACCACAAAGAGGCTGAATTTACAGCCTGCTATCGTGCAAAAGCCAACAGTGAAGGTGATGCACCTGCTTTTGTATTGGGTGCTGTCTTTAACAAACAATCCAAGAAATACGGATTCCATTCCTAGAAAGAAATCATGAGCAACAGTCTTACATCAGCAATGCGTGTCACACCACGTAAACTTACATGGCTCGTTGCCATGACTCTCACGGCAGGGCTGGTCCCTTTCATCTCTGGTTCACCCGGTACGGGTAAATCTGCAATCGTGCACCAGTTGGCCAAGGCAGGCAATCTCAAACTGATTGACCATCGTCTGTCCACCAGTGACCCAACTGACTTGAGTGGCTTGCCTCACTTCGTCAATGGTGAAGCTCACTTCGCCCCATTCACAGGACTGTTCCCTATTGAGGGACTGTCCAAAATACCTGAAGGCTATGACGGATGGCTGTTGTTCTTGGACGAGTTCAACTCTGCTGACAGAGACATTCAGAAAGCAGCCTATAAACTGGTGCTTGACCGTAAAGTAGGCCAGTACAACTTGCATCCCAATGTGCAGATTGTTTGTGCAGGTAATCTGATCACTGATCGGGCTATCGTTACTGAACTGAATACTGCCATGCAGTCACGTATGGTTCACTTTGAACTCACTACTGACTTCAAAGAGTGGCTGCAGGATGTGGCTATTGCCAATAATTACGACCACCGTGTCATTGCTTACTTGTCGCGTCATCAAGACAACTTGATGAACTTTGATCCCAATCACAATGACAAGACGTTCTGCTGTCCCCGTACATGGGAATTCACAGACAAACTGCTCAAAGTCTGTGGTGACGACAAGAAACTTGACCCTGCTTTGACTCCTGCATTTGCAGGCACCATCTCTGCTGGTGTAGCCGTAGAGTTTGTACAGTTCACTGCTGTCTATGATCAATTACCTTCAATGGCTGACATTCTGGCAGGCAATGCACTGGTCCCTGCTGGTCTTGATTTGCGATGGGCAACTATCTCCATGATGGCTTCACATCTGGAACCAAGCAAGAAAGAAGACATTGGACGCTTGGCCAACTTTGCCAATCAATTCGATGTGTCGTTGCGTGTGCTGTTCTATCGAATGGCACTGGGACGCTTCCCCAATCTTCGCCGTGAACCTGTGTTCTCTGCTGCATTGCTGACTCTTCAGGAGTACATGTAATGGAGCCAGAAAATGAGCCAAAGGGAATGACACCATCAGAAGCTAAAGCTAAATTTGCTGCTACTCATTACATAGTAATGAATGATGGTATTACCCCACAGCTTTACTACAAGAAAGAAACTACCCAACTTAACGATGGAACCAGTTTTACTTGTTGGGTGTATTTATCCTACTGTAATTTATGGCAAGGATCAAATATCCCAATTGGCCACAGTACTGAAGCAAAATTAATTCCTATTGAATAAAGAGGTTCCAAATGAATCTAGCTGAGATGGAGAAAGCACTGGACAAAACCAAGATCACTATTTTTCTTGGTTCTACTGCAGCATTACTGGGCAGTGTGATGTGCAGTCTGGACATCATGTTTGATGGCCGTATTGATACGGCCTGTGTAGGTAGCAAAATCATTCGATGGAATCCAGAGTTCTTTGAACGCTGCACACCCAAAGGACGTGTGTTTGTTCTGATGCACGAACTCTGGCACATTGCCCGTCTGCATCGTGTACGCAGGAATAACCGTGAGCATCAACGCTGGAATCATGCCTGTGATTACATCATCAACGAATGGCTGTTCAAAGAAGGCTATGCCTGTACTGAAGCTGACGTTGGTGGTATTAGCATCCTGCTGGACAAACGCTACTTCGGTAAGTGTGAAGAAGAGGTTTATGACCTCCTGAACGCTGACGATTTTGAATTGCCAGATGCTCCATCCATGAATGACATGCCACCTTCAGATGAAGCTGACGAAGCTTCTGATGTGCCCATTGTGGTACGTGCAGTTGAAGCTGCAAACCAAGCAGGTATGCCGGGGAGTATTCCCGGTGAAGTAACTCGGTATCTTGCTGAGTATCTTAATCCCTTGGTTCCTTGGCAGAATCTATTGCAAAAGTTCTTTCAGGACTTGGCAGAAAGCAGATTCACATGGCGTAAACCTAAACGTCGCTACCCAGACATGTATCTACCAACACGCTACAAAGATGAAGGCAGGCTTACCAAGCTGAACTATTATCTTGACGTGTCTGGTTCTGTAACCAAGAAAGACATTCTGCGATTCAACTCTGAATTCAAATATGTCAAAGATACTTATCGCCCTGAAGAAATGCTTCAAATTCTATTCAACACGGAAATTGTGGAGGAAAATGTCATATTGGAAAATGAGCCATTTACTGATGCCATCTACGATACCAATGGAGGGACTTCCTTATATTATGTGCGTGAGCACATTATTGAAAGTAAGCCCACTGCTGCTGTGATCTTTACTGATCTAGGCTGCTCTCCTATGGCTGCATTGCCTTTCAATATTCCAGTCATCTGGATTGTTGTTGGCAAAATTAAAACCCCAGTACCTTTTGGTACGCCTGTGTATATAGACCTATGAATATTCGTCCTATCAATGAAGCAGATTACCCACAAATTGACTTGTATATCAAGCAGCGGTCATGGGAACGTGCTGGCAAGCAGTGGGTGAATCTGATCAACCCTGCTCTGATTGAAAAAGTTGCCAAGAATAAGCATCCTCACATTCACACAATGATTGTTGAAGAGACTTATGCTGTGCTGTTCTCTGTTGTGAAGCCTTGGTTCACTGACAGTACGCTCATCGAAGAGAAGTTGATCTTCAAACTGTTCGATGGTCCCGGAAAGTTTTCAGATGTGATAGCCGCACTGGAACACGTAGCTAAAACTATGGGTGCTGTCGGCATCCTTGCTGGTACTGCACTTGCACCTAAAGATGCAGTGATGGTACGAATCTTGGAACGCCAAGGTTTTGTTGTGAACCACGTAGGTCTTTTCAAAGATACTGCTATGTCCGATGACATAATCGGACCATGAACCAAGAAAACAAACAACTGATCCACGCTGGACCATACAAACTTGACCTAACTACAACCAATATTGTTGGTATCCGTGGTGATGGTCAAGCTGTCATTGGTAAGTTCGCTCCCGGTATTTACAACAGAAAGGACACAACTCAAGTTAACTACAAACAAGCAGAAGCCCATGCTGCTTTAATGCTTGAAGCACTACAAGTGTTTGCCTTGACAGGACAAACTCCGATGGAAATGCACATTACCCTGACAAAGATATACGCATGAACACCACTACATCTGCTCCAAGCTATATCACTGCAGAGCAGTATGTAGCTGACTTCATTAAGAAATCTGATCAAGTAGACTTGTTCATTGCTAATGCTCCGTTCATGAGTCTCACTCAAATGACTAAGTTGTTTAAGTGTTATGACTACGTGATCTTGGCAGTAGCTAGTGCTCTCAAGATTCCCATCAACACAGCTTATGCTGAGATACCCCTTGCTTGTATCATTACTCGATTGAAAGTACTCCCACCAAATGCGGTAATCAAATACACAAGCAAAGGTACTCTTGTTATTCTTCCCAAGGATAAGAAGTTTGTACGCACTGTGCACCACTTCAGTGATGGTCGCAGAGATGATCGTTCTGCCATTAAAAGCAGAATCTCCGATTTACCCCCACACTTGCAAACAAGACTGTGGTCTGAAACAGTTGAAATTTAAACATGCTTACTTGACTTTCATACATGTAGAAGTTACACTAAGCTTTTACAAGGAAAGTAAGTATGCAAACTAAAGCATGTTCAAAATGTAAACAAGAACAAGACATAAGTCTTTTTCAGCTTTACAAAGGCAAACCCAACGGGCAATGCCGACTATGCAAAACGGCATCTGAAAGATTAAGACGTGAACGCATTGGTATACCAGTAAAGAAGTTGTCAAAAATAGAAGACAATCAGAAATTGTGTTTGTGCTGTAATTCCATGAAAGCACTGTCTGATTTTTCACCTACACCACGAGGACTTAGGGGACTATCAGCTTATTGCAAACCTTGTCTAGCCCTAAAAGCAAGACAAAGAGGCGCTGCAAAAGAAACAACTGCAGCATACAGAGCAAGGCACCCTGAACGCTATAAAGTTGCACATAGACTTAACAATTTTGAACGACATACTTTTAAAAAAGTAACTGCAGATGGTAGCGTTACTGATAAATTTTTAAAAGAACTTCTTGAACAGACATATTGTTTTTATTGTGTAGAAGAAGTAGTAAAAAATAAAAAGACAGTTGATCACCGTATAGCTCTCAGTAAAGGAGGCACACATACAGCAGGTAATTTAGTAATGGCTTGCTGGTCCTGTAACTCCAGTAAAAAAGACATGAGTGAAGAAGATTTTATTAAAAGGATGCAAAATGACAATCTCAGCAAAAATAATTGAAGATTCTACTAGTGAAGCTGGTGTAAGGCTCACAACACTACAACTAAAGTACCAACGGTTTTTTCATAGTGAATTGATGACGCACCGGGCATTTTCCCGTAATGCTTCAAGCTCACGGGCTATTCCAGTAGCCAAAATGATTGAACAAGTACGTACCAACCCCGCGATGCCGATTCATTGGGGTAGTAATAAACCCGGTATGCAAGCAGGTGAAGAATTAACAGGTAAAGCATTGGAACGAGCAAAAGAATTGTGGTTGATGGCTGCTCAATATGCAGCCGACTGTGCCGATGAAATGCAAAATAAAGATATTACTTTGCATAAACAAATTGCTAATAGAATTCTTGAACCCTTTCAATGGATACATGTCATCGTGACAGCTACCGAGTGGAATAATTTCTTTGAGTTGCGTATTCATCCAGATGCACAGCCAGAAATTCATGAGTTAGCTTTGCAAATAAAAACAGCAATGAATAATTCTGTCCCCACGCTTCTGAGGGATGGTGAGTGGCATCTACCTTACGTCACAGACATTGATCGCAGTGATGTACGAGCAATGAACTTGGATAGTAATGTCTTACGTAAAATATCAGCCGCCCGTTGTGCCAGAGTTTCATACCTGACACATGATGGACAGGAACCAGATATTGACAAAGACTTAGCTCTTTATGATCGTCTGATTACTATGAAACCAGCACATGCTTCCCCAATTGAACATCAGGCTACACCAGATAATTCCCCAGAATATGCTTACCTGCGAGGTAATTTTACTGGGTGGATTCAATTCCGTAAGCTTGTAGAGAACAATCTGCTGTAGCCTGTAATTTTTGTTTTGGTTCAGTAACTCACAAGCCACCAGTAAGGTGGCTTTTCCTATTCCTTGGAGTATCCAATGTCAAGGACACCTGTGCATGGTGATGCTATGGGCAAAACCACACGCTTATACAACATCTGGCGTGGCATCCGACAACGCTGTAGCAATCCCAAAGCAACAGGATACTGTGACTATGGTGGTCGAGGTATTCAAGTTACTCATGAGTGGGATCATTACATTCATTTTAAGAACTGGGCATTATCTAACGGATATGCAGAACATTTGTCTATTGAGCGTAATAATGTAAATGACAATTATTCATCTGCTAATTGCATCTGGGCAGATACTACAGTGCAAGCCTGCAATAAAAGAAAAAGACCTAAAGCACTTAATAAGTATATAGGTGTTGGACGAAACAGAGAATTATGGAAAGCCTATTTAAATTACAAAGGTAAGTATTATCACCTTGGTTCATACAAAACTGAACTAGAGGCAGTGTACATAAGAGATGCTTACGTTAAGGCAAATAATCTCCCACACAAATTAAACTTTTAAAGTATTAAAAATGCAAGTAACTCATGAAAATAACTTTATAACCCATGCCGTGATCAGTGGTACAGCCCAGATTGATATGGGCATCAGCAATAGTGCTGAATTCTTCCAGATTCTGTCCAGTACCCTGTATTCAGACCAACTGCTTGCTGTTGTTCGTGAGACTACCTGCAACGCATGGGATGCTCATGTGGAATCAGAGCGTACCGACAAACCTATCCAAATCACTGTGGACAGCACCAAAGTTGTGATCCGGGATTTTGGGCAGGGTATTCACCATGACCTCATGGGACCAATCTACGGCATCTATGGTGCCAGCACCAAGAAGAATGATGGTCTGCAAACTGGTGGTTTCGGCCTCGGTTGCAAAGCTCCCTTTGCATACACCGATCACTTCCAAGTGATTTCAAACCATGCAGGAACCAAGACCATTTACAGCATGAGCAAATCATCTGCTCAAGTTGGTGGCAAGCCTGCAATTATTCCAATCACTTCTTTCCCCACGGAAGAAACTGGATTGGAAGTATCCATCAACATTAAACGTGAAGACATGCCCCGTTTTCTCAAGTTGTTTCAGTTGATCATTCGCAATGGTGAAATGAATGCTGAAATCAACGGAGAACCAGTAAAGACAACACCATACAGCGAAGCCAAGAATGGTTTTGTGATCCTGTCACGTAGCCCAATGCACGAAGAAAAGACTGGCGACAGTATTTGTGTTCGCTATGGCAATGTGATTTATCCGCTGACACAACATGCTGATCTGGTTGGTTACAAGACACTTGTCAACATTATTGAGAAGCTGCCCAGAACACACCATTATGGTAGTGGCACCAGTACGCTGGTACTGATGGCCCCACCACACAGTATCAGTGTGACACCAAGCCGTGAAGCTCTGTCTATGCAAGAGCACACCATCAATACGGTCAACAAGTTGATGCAAGCCTTCATCACCTACATGAGCCAAAAAGATGAACACTTGGAGAATATTCTGCTCAAGGAAAGTATTACTAAGGCTAAACCAGATGAGTTAATGAACTTCAGTGCCAAACTGAATCAACACTCATTTAACTTGGATGCTTGGCAACAATCCAAGATGCTGATTACTGAATACAAAATGTATCGTCGTGCTGTGCGTTCACATCAGCATACTTATGGCCTGAACAAGAAAGATGTTCTGTTGCGAATCAAAGCAGCAGACGATCTGAAATTGTTTGCCAGAGGTAAAGCACATTCCTTGTTTCGCACAATTCAACAGACTGACGAAAGTGATTTGAACCAACAAACTACATGGGTTGCTCAACACATTGTGAATCCATTGCTGCGGAAGATGAAACTCAATCCTGAGTTAAATCTTTCTCGTTTGTTTTTCACCACCTATAACGGTTGCACCCCTGTGAAAACAAAGGATGCATCGCTGTATTTGTGTGATTGGCAAAATGCTGCAAGACATGCACGCCCTTATGTAGTGATCCATTACGTCCGTAAGGAAGTAGATTACCGTATCCAAAAGGAAGGCACACTGAAAGGAAACGACAAACGGGATGTTTTGTTTTATCACGTTCCTCGTGTAGCAGGAAAAGTTCAAGCTGCTGTTGATTTCTTTACTGCTGAAGGTTATCAGGTCATTGACCTGACCAAACCATTGGCAGGAGAGGCACCAGACGTTGTTGCACCAGTTATACGAATGACTGGAGGCACACGTCAACAAGGCTTGATTGCACTGTCTGCTGCAGCTAAACGTGGTGCTTTCGACGCTGACACTTTGTACAGCGAAGAGGCTAAACGTATCAGCACTGCTGAATGTATGTTCCTGTGTACCAACACAGATGGACAACGCAGAAGTAATGACCTTGCGTCATTTGCTGGTATGTCCAATAGCATCATGAATCTTTATGGTGATGTTGCTGGTGTTGCCAAAACTCAAGATCAATATGATCGTTACAGTGAGAAAGGAATTAAAAATGGTGTGGAGTATGTCACTGACGATGTGGTTACTTACATCACAGAATCTGACATTATTTTGCAGCACATGACTGCAAGAAAAACACTACTCAAATACCGTTTCACAGAACGTATCTTTGATTACGTGCTTAAATCCTCTGTCGCTTGCGATATGTTTAATCTTCCGTTCATTACAGAACAGGAAGACAAGACTTACATTGAACTTTGGGAGTACCTAAAGAGAAACAGAAGGTCTAGTGCCGTTACCACTACTGAGCGAGACATTGATAGTCTCCCAGACCACCAAGCTACTTTGGACATCTGCAACAAGATTAAAAACTCAAAGTATTATGTTTTTTTGGAAACAGGACTGTATATAACGCAGACTGAATTCGATGAACGCATTGCTGATTTCCTCAACTTTATTAACCAGTGAAAGAAAATATGACTAACATCATTAAAATTGTGGCCGCTGTTGTGGACACAACTCAAGTGACCTTCTACAAACAAGACGGTTCCACCCTCAACATGCTGCAAGGTGATCCTCGCCTTGCTCACATCATTCGCCAGATTACTCCCGTGTGTGCACGGGGTGAAGTCGCTGAAGTGGACTTGGATTCATTTTCCAATGACACTGCCAAAATCTTCACTGAATACGAAGATCGTAGCTCTGGTGTCGTGAAATTCTTCCGCATTGCAAAGAACAAACTCGCTTCGTTCTTTGGTTCTGTGGCTGAACTTGTTGAACCTGCTGTCATTGGGACAGTTGGTGCTCCAACACCAGAACCAACACCAGTACCTGATGCTCCCAAAGCCATCACGAAAATTGCATCAGCCATTGAGGAAATCATGGCCCATGCCAAACCTGTCTCTGCAGGGATTGACCGTGTTGCTTTGGAGTCCACAGGTAAAGATGCTGAAACCATCGTGGCTGTCATGGGGAACACTGTGATCCCTGATGCTCACAAACTGGAAGCACAGTTCAAACGCTCCAACGAACAAACCAACACTGTTGGTATGCAACGCTTCATGAAGCGTGTGGCAGCTACTGCTGACAAGCGTAGCCATTCGGTGCAAGACCTGATGCGCTTCATGCAACGTGGCGATCTGCCTGTAGCTGAAGACGGTTGCATTGTGATCTACAAGGTTCTCCGCAAGCAAGTCTTGAGTGGCCACCCAAAATTCACTTACGTGGATTGCCACTCAAAGAAAGTGCCTCAACGTGTAGGCACCTACGTCCACATGGATGAAAACATGGTGGACATGAACCGTCGCAACGAATGCTCCAACGGTCTGCATGTGGCTCGTCGTGCCTACATCAATGGCTTCTCTGGTGATGTGGTGACGATCTGCAAAGTTCGTCCTGAAGATGTGATTGCTGTCCCAGAATATGACGCCAACAAAATGCGTGTCTGTGGCTACCACATCCTTTCTGAACTGCCAGAGAGTGATTACACCCTGTTGAAAGCAAACAAACCAATTGCCTCTGCACAAGGTTTGCAACTGCTGGCTGAAGCTTTGGCTGGCCAACATTCTGCTGCTGATACTGAAGTCAAAATCACATCCAGTATGGGTGGTGGTATTGTCATCACAGAGCGTTTGGCTCCAACGCCTGAAGCTGTGGCAGAAATTGAAGCACTGCCTGAAGTGGAAGCTACTGTCTTGGAAACAGAAGAACCCATTCATGTTGCTGAGAAAGTGGACATTAAGGCTCTGTCGGCTGAAGTCTCTGAAGTTGTTGCCACAGGCAAAGGACGTGCAGAAGTTGCAGCCGACTTGCTTGACCTGTGGAAAACAGCCAAGGGTGCTGACAAGATCGTGCAAGCGAAAGCTTTGCGTGACTTCAAACGCAGCAAAAAAGTGGGTTGGGACAAGCTTGGCATCACTGCCAAGGAAGCTCAAGCTGTGGAAAAAGACGCTGCCAAGTAAGGAAAAACCATGAACACACTACCAAAAAATACACTCATGCTGGACATAGACAGCCCAACATTCACCGAGGATTTTGCGAATGCAGTTGGGTTACAGCCGGGGGAAGAATTGGAAATTCTGACTTCACAATTTGAACGCACTGACGGTGTACAAGTGCCTGTACTTGTTGATTTCAATGACTGGGAAAACCTGCACAAAAAAGACGAAGCAACACTTCTTGCACTTGGCTTCGGTGTGTGGAATGACTCTGAAAAGGGAAAGCATTGGCTGTTCCCAAAAGAATGGTATGACATCATTCCAGACGGCCACCCAATAGTTTACATCACAGGTGAACAAGGTGAGTTCAAGCGGGGTGAAACGGATGATGACTATCGTTTTGGTTGTTTGGCTTACGGATTCATCCAAAAACTGTGACTAGATAGCACTGGAGCGAAGTTATAATAGATGTAACTTTGCTTTAGGAGCTATCATGGCCCGCCCACGTCGAACCAAGAAAACAATCCCTGACTCTGACCTTGTAAGGCTCAACAGTCTGGGGTTCTCCCTTGCCACCATTGGTTCATCTTTGGGGTGTCACCCAACTACTGTGACACTTCGCCTCAAAGACATTGGGGTGACTCCTGCAGACACACGCCGTACCTTCATGGAAGACGTGCTGATGAAGATGCCACCTGCTCAACTGGAGTGGGTTGAAACTCAACTGGGACCACACTATTCCATCAAGGATTACGTGCGTTCCCTCATTACCAACGCTTACTTGAAACAGAAAAATGCAAGTTAATTTCAAAAAACTGGACTCATCTGCTTACGTTCCTACCTACGGTACGGACGGTGCTGCAGCTTTTGATCTGTATGCCTCCACCAAAGTCGTAGGCACAGGCCGTGTCATCGTGGAGACTGGACTTGCTTTTGAGATTCCTCATGGTTATGCCATGATTATCAAACCTCGCAGTGGCTTGGCTTTCAAAGACAGTGAACATGCGTTCTCTGGCACGATTGACAGTGATTACCGTGGTGAAGTCAAAGTATTGATCACTTCTGAAAATCCAGAACAAATGATTACTGTGCACCCCGGACAACGTATTGCACAAGCAATCATCCTGCCTTTGCCACGTATTACTTTCCAAGAAGTCTCTGAGTTATCCGATACTTTGCGTGGTGCTCAAGGCTTTGGGCATACTGGCTAAGTACTCCCTCAACCAATATACAAACCCCTTAACCAAGGGGTTTTTTCATTATGAACCCAAACATCAAACCTCTCAATGCTGGTCAACAAGCTGCAGCCGATGGATTCTTTCAATTCCTGTTTTCTGATCAAAAGGAATTAATCCTGTCTGGTGCTGGTGGTGTTGGCAAGACTTATCTCATGGGGCATCTGATCGACACGATCATGCCCAACTATTTCAAGTCATGCGAAATCATGGGCATCAAGCCTGAATATGATTCAGTGCAGATGACTGCCACAACCAATAAGGCTGCTGAAGTCTTAGCTGAAGCAACAGGCCGACCAACGTCTACTGTGCATTCGTTTCTTGGCCTCAAGGTCAAGGAAGACTTTGCCACTGGCAAAAGTCAATTGATGAAGACTGCCAACTGGAAAGTTCACACACGGGAAATCATCTTCATTGATGAATGCTCCATGATTGACTCCAGCTTGCGTCAAGTCATCCGTGAAGGAACTCTGAACAGCAAAGTCATTTACGTTGGTGATCACAGTCAGCTACCTCCTGTGTTTGAAGACTTGTCTCTCATCTACAAAGAGAATCTGCCGCTCTATGAACTGACAGAACCCATGCGTACTGATGTGCCAGAGATTCAAGCACTGTGTGCACAGCTTCGTGAAACTGTTCGCACTGGTGTCTTCAAACCCATTCAGGCATACCCCGGTGTGATTGACTGGCTCGACTCTGCAGAAGTCATGGAATTGGTTGAAGAAACCTTCGTGAATCAAGAAGCAAACAGCCGTGTATTGGCCTACAGTAATAACCAAGTCAATGCCCTCAACTCATTCATTCGTGGGCTACGTGGCTTGCCTGATGACTTTCAGGTAGGCGACAAGTTGATCAGCAATTCTGCTTTGCAACTCTCTGAAGGAAACATCTCTGTTGAAGAACCAGTGACCATCATCCGTATTGACGATGAAATCACAACCATGATGAAAGGTCGTGGTGATCTGCAAGTTCGTTACATGGACTTGGAGACAGCATTCAAAACCTTCCTGAATGTGCCCGTGCCTGTGGACAAAGCTCACTTTGACCAACTCATCAAGCACTACGCCAAGCAGAAAGACTGGATTTCGTACTTCGATCTGAAGAACAAGCACCCTGACCTACGTCCACGGGATGCTTGTACGGTGCACAAAAGTCAAGGCTCCACCTATGACATTGTGTTCATCGACTTGGACAACCTCTCCACTTGCACACAGCCCAAACTAGCAGCCCGTCTGCTTTATGTTGCTGTGACTCGTGCTCGTCAACGCATTGTTATGTATGGTCAGTTAGCTGACCGTTACGGAGGTATTATTGAATGAACACCTTTGAGTTAGGTAGCCTAGTTAAAAGTACTTTATTAGAACCAGAAACAAAGGCTTTCCAACGCAGTATTGAAGTACTTATCAATAAAAACAAAGGAGAAAATGAAGTATCCCGTTCCATGTTTATGTTTGCTGGTTCGGTATATAAACTGAAATCACTTGCATCAACAAATCACAATGCACCTTCTCTTGATATTAGCTTAGTAAGCGAAATGCAAGAGAACCTTAAAATGCTGAAGGACAGCAAACGGGAGATTCAAAATATCTGGCAAGCAATACTTCCAATAGTAGAACTGAATGGTGTTGAGAATGGTCTACCAGACTGTCTCAAAACTATTCTGCCTACTAAGTTTGGGCCTCGTGTAATCCCATTTGAAGCTGCACTAGGGCAATGCCCTGACATGGTTCGCAAGAACTGGAATTCATCAGAAAAGCTACTTCATTACTTTATCTCACTACGATTGGCACTCTAATGCAACACATTATGTTTGGCGACATTGCCGCCACCAAGACAGTCTGTATTCTTTCTGTTTATCTGAACAAGGAAGAATTAAAAAAGACATACCTACAGCCATTTGGTTTAGATGAAGATGCTTTCATGGCACTGAATCTGTATCAAGACCCAATGACCAAAAAGACTTCAAAAGCTTTGCTGAAAGAATATGTGGAAACAGATTTAATGTCTGTGCTTAAAGAGCAGAACATTAAGTATGTACTTTGTACGGATGCAGAGTATTTCAAAGTCTTGGCTGGCGTGATGAAAGTAGACACCAATGTGGGTTATGTATTGCCTTGTGTTTATGACCAAGACATTTATGTAACCTATGCGCCATCTTATAAGTCTGTGTTTTATGACCCAGACAAGGCCAAACCAAAGATTGAAACAGCCATGCACGCACTGGCTAATCATTGGGAAGGCAAGTACAAAGCACCGGGCAACAACATTGTTAAATTTGCTGACTACCCTTCTAATGTTAAAGACATTAGTGCTTGGCTGGACAAGCTTATTGCAATGGACTGTCCACTCACCTGTGACATTGAAGCATTCAGCCTCAAGCACCACACTGCTGGTATTGGCTCCATTACTTTCTGCTGGAATCAGCATGAAGGCATTGCTTTTTTAGTGGACTACGTTCCAATTGAAGGAGCAACTGAAGCCCCATTTGGAACCAAGGGCTACAACAAGGAAGTGCGTGCTCTGTTGCTTAACTTCTTCCGAAGGATGAAGCACAAGATCATTTATCACAACATCGCCTACGATGCTTATGTCCTGATCTACCAATTGTTCATGACCAACATCATTGACACCAAGGGACTGCTCGACGGTATTCGTGTCATGCTGACTAACTGGGAATGCACCAAGCTGATTTCATACTTGGCCACCAACTCGTGTGCTGGCAATGACCTGAAACTCAAAACTCAAGCTCAAGAGTTTGCTGGCAATTGGGCACAAGATGACATTAAGGACATCTGCAAGATTCCAGCAAAGCAACTGTTGGCTTACAACTTGATTGACGGTCTGTCCACTTGGTTCGTGCATGACAAGCACTACTCAACAATGGTTGCTGAACAGCAGTTGAACATTTATGAAACTCTGTTCAAGGCCACAACTGTTGACATCATTCAGATGCAATTGACTGGGATGCCCATAAACATTGAGCGTGTGGCTGAAGTCAAGGTGATCATGCAGCAGGACTTCGATTCTGCTGTCCAACGCATCTCTGATTGTGTTCTGGTTCAAGAGTATGCGTACCAACGCAAGCTCAAGTGGATCACCAAACGCAACCTTGAATTGAAAAAGAAACGTGTCAGTATGGTGGATGCTGATGCAGAGTTGCTGAAACCTGAGAATGATGTACGTTGGAATCCCAACTCATACCCACAACTTCAAGAGTTGCTGTATGAAGTGATTGGCTTGCCAGTCATTGAGTACACAAAGAACAAGCAACCTGCTGTGGATGGTGACACCATTGAGAAGCTTAAGAACCACACAACAGACCCTCGTGTGTTGGTGTTGCTTGAAGCATTCATGGATTACACGGCTGTCAACAAGATTCTGACTGGGTTCATCCCTGCAATGGAAAATGCTGCACTTGGGCCAGATGGTTGGCACTATTTGTTCGGCAACTTCAATCTTGGTGGTACAGTATCAGGCCGTTTATCCAGCAGTCAACCTAACTTACAGAACCTTCCAGCCAACAGCAAGTACGCGAAATTGATCAAGTCTTGCTTTCAAGCACCTAATGGGTGGTTGTTTGTGGGGTTAGACTTCGCAAGTCTGGAAGATCGCATCTCCGCACTCACCACGAAAGACCCAAACAAACTTACAGTCTACTTGGAAGGATTTGACGGGCACAGTCTACGAGCACAAGCTTACTTTGGTGAGGCAATGCTTGACATTGAACGTGCCCCAGAAGGGGCTAAGTGTTACAAAGCAATGCTTGGAACCAAAGAAATCTATTTCCATGAACATGAAACCATCGTGTACATGGGAAAGAAAGTGACAGGTGCTGAGTTATACCAGCTACTGTCTGTCTAGTCTGCATCCCCATGAGGGGATGTTTTTAACTGTGTACATAATGAACCAACAACAAACAATCTTTGACACGCCACAACAAGAGTACATTGCCAAAAGCAAGTACGCACGTTATCTTGACAAAGCACAACGTCGTGAAACATGGGCAGAAACCGTAGAGCGTTACTTTACTTTTGCCCAAGAACACATTGAAGAAAAATTCCCACAAGCATTGGCCAAATGGCAAGGTGTAGCAGACTCTCTGGCAACAGAAGTTTATACACTGAAGACTATGCCCTCCATGCGTCTGTTGATGACTGCAGGGGAAGCAGTCAAGCGTAACAACATCGCTGCATACAACTGCCACTATGGAGCAATTGACAAAGTACGCAAGTTCAGCGACATGCTGCTGATTCTCTTGCATGGTACTGGTTCTGGTTTCTCCTGTGAACGCCAGATGATTGCTAAATTGCCTTCCATTCCTGACACCATTAACAAAACTGATGATGTGATCGTGGTGCGTGACTCTAAAGAAGGTTGGGCCAACGCCTTCAGCATCTTGCTGCGTTACTTGTATCAAGGTTCGGTCCCCAAAGTGGACTATTCCAAGGTACGCCCTAAAGGTGCACGCCTGAAAACTTTCGGTGGCCGTGCTTCTGGGCCAGAACCGTTGAAACGTCTGTTTGATTTTGTCAGCAATCTGTTTGTCAATGCGGCTGGCCGTAAGCTTACGTCCTTGGAAGTGCATGACATTTGCTGTCTCATTGCTGACATTGTTGTAGTCGGTGGTGTTCGTCGCAGTGCATTGATCAGTCTGAGCAATCTGTCTGACCAGCGTATGCGTGATGCCAAAGAAGGTCAATGGTGGATTGGGCATGGTCATCGCGGCTTGGCCAACAATTCTGCTGTCTACACTGAACGTCCTGAAATTGAAATCTTCATGGCTGAATGGCTGTCATTGATCAAATCCAAGTCAGGTGAACGTGGCATTTTCAATCGTGCTGCTGCCAAGAAGCAAGCAACTCGTTGGGGGCGTCGCTCTGCTGATTACGACTATGGTTGTAATCCTTGCTCCGAAATCCTGTTGCGCTCCAACCAGATGTGCAACCTGACTGAAGCAGTGGTTCGTGCCGATGACACTTATGAAACTTTGGTTGAGAAGATCACTGCAGCAACCATCATGGGTGTGTATCAATCTTCTCTGACAGACTTCAAAGGTGTTGATCAGGAGTTGCAACGCAATTGTGAAGAAGAGCGTTTGCTTGGTGTGTCCATGACTGGTGTGATGGATCATGCTGTGCTGAACAACGTCAATGCTACTGCTGTGCAATGGCTGCAGAACCTGCGTGATGTTGCCCGTGAAGTGGCTACTGAGTGGGCTGGATACTTTGGCATCAATGTCTCTGTGGCCATCACCTGCAACAAGCCTTCAGGCACAGTTGCCCAGTTGACCAATGCTGGCACAGGTGGTTTGCATCCTCGCTTTGGTGAGTACTACATTCGTACTTATCGCCAAGACAACAAAGACCCCATCACTCAATTCCTGAAAGATCAAGGCATTGCTTGGGAACCTAGTGTGACCAAACCAGACAGTGAAACAATCTTCAGCTTTGTAGTCAAATCACCTGCTGATGCAGTCATGCGAAATGACCGTACTGCCATTGAGCAGCTTGAGCACTGGCTGATGTTCCAACGTCACTGGTGTGAGCACAAGCCATCCATCACCATTTATGTCAAGGACCATGAGTGGCTGGAAGCTGGTGCATGGGTGTACAAACACTTTGATGAAGTCTGTGGCGTGAGCTTCTTGCCTTACGACAATGGTTCGTATCGTCAAGCACCATTCCAAGAAATCACCAAGGAAGAGTACACAGAATTCTTGGTCAAGTATCCCGGTACGATTCAGTGGGATCAGTTCATTGAACTGGATGACCAAACTGAAGGCTCACAAGAAATGGCCTGTGTAGCAGGACTCTGCACAATCTGAACCTGAAGCAAGACCCGGTTAACTCCGGGTTTTGTTTTGTTGGTTCCAGAACCAAGGAGACAAATGCTAATCATTGATCAACCCCTCACTCAACCTGAACAAATAACTGTCAGTCAACATGATGTGTCACGTATTAATTCTGTTGAGGTTAAATACAAACCTTATCGTCAAAATAGCAAGGCACCTACTTTTGCATTAACTTATCAAGGTACTTGGTCAACTCTGGTGAAAAACTGTGGGTTTACTCCTGCTGTTGCTCATCAAATTGAAAACAGTTATCTCAAGCTTTATACCGTAAGTACAGCTTGGGTACAAAACAAACTTGATGGTGCAGCCAAAGATGGCTTCATTACTGGTGCATTTGGGTTACGTGTTCGCACGCCATTACTTGCCCAAGTTATTCGTGGCAACCGTCAAACACCAAGAGAAGCAGAAGCTGAAGGGCGTACTGCTGGTAATGCTCTTGGCCAAAGTTGGTGTCTACTGAACTCTCGTGCATGGGCAGCAACCATGAAGATTGTTCGTGACAGCGACTACAGCACAGCCATTCGGCCCTGTGCACAAATCCATGATGCTGGTTATGTCCTCATTCGTGATGACGTAGATGCACTGATGTTTTTAAACAAGCATCTGGTGCGTGAAGTCAACTGGAATGACCACCCAGACATCTACCATCCCACTGTTGGTTTAGGAGGTGAACTGTCTATTTTCTATCCGACATGGAAGGATGAAATTGGCATTCCCAACAACGCCACAGAAGATGAAATAGTCTCCATCGTTACAAAGGCAATGTCATGATGAACTTTATCAAGAAGAACCCTGTATTCTTTGTTTTGCTTGGTTCCGCTGCTATCGCATTGTTTGCTTTCGATCAAAAAATGACTGCACTCGTGATGGTTTGCGCCAGCATATTCACCCTAAAATAGACGTTTATCGTCTTACCCCACAGGAGCCAATCGGCTCCTTTTTCTGTCCCTACCGTAAGGAAATTTCATGCCAAAAACCACCCCTGAATCCATGATTCAAAAACATTACTTCCTCGTTGCTGGCAACGTGGTGTACAAAGTTGATAGTGGAAATCAAGACCAAAATCCAATGGGCATCATCACCCTCAATGGTGTCATCACTTCTGATGCTCAAACCTTGGGTGTTGCTGATTTGAACCAAGCACAACAAGTGCTGCAGCACCATTTCCGTGTCAAGACTGAAGACAACACTCTTGAAATCGCTGACGTGATCATCCTGAACATCGTCTATCTCGGATTTCAATCTGAGAATGAATTCAACAACCTCACTTTGGCAGTACCACAATAATGCCAACACCTGAACCAACCAAATTAACTGGTAGCAAAGTTAATTATTACTTGGTACAGGTGCCACACCCCCAACGTGAAAATCAAGCGCCATACCAAGCAGAATGTGAAGACATTATTCGTGCCTTGGGTATGACGTTTGATGAGGGGTGTGAATTCAAAGCCATCTGGCGTACTGCTGCTGCCCGTTTGGGCAATGGTAAACCCGGACAGACTGCTTTGTATGACGCTGAAAAGCGTGTGCACTACGCCAGTGCTTCATTACTTCAACACCAACGGGCATTCATTCCATGAAAATCACCAACACGCAGGACATTGCTTTGCCAATGGCTATCTGGTTGCTCAACGATGAGTATGACTACATCGACAACCCCAATTACATTAGTGTGACTACGCTGATGAAGCCAATCAAACAGATTGTCTTGGCTCAACGTGTACCTGCTGAAAGCAAAGGGTTTGACTTGTCAGACCTGATTGCCTCTCGCATGGGTACTGCCTTGCATGACTCAATTGAGAAGGCCATCAACACCAATATGCCCAAGGCATTACGGCTGCTTGGTTATCCCAAAGATGTGATTGGACGGATTCTCGTGAATCCAACCCCTGAACAGGTTTCTTTGGTTCAGTACCCTGTTGTGTTGTGGACAGAACAACGCACCATGAAGGACGTGGGCAAATGGACTCTGGGTGGTAAGTTTGACTTGGTTGCCGATGGCATCATTCAAGATTACAAATCCACATCTGCCTACTCATGGATGTACGGTAATCGCAATGAAGACCATCGTCTGCAGTTGAGCATCTACAAATGGCTGAATCAAGACAAGATCACTGAAGATTACGGCATCATCAATTACATCTTCACCGACTGGATGAAGTCATCTGCTGCCCAGAATCCGAAGTATCCACCATCACGGCTCATGTCCAAGACCTTGGTGCTGACTGAACCAAGTTTGATTCAACAATGGGTTGAAAACAAGCTTGGCTTACTGGAAAAGTACAGCAAGGCTGATGAGAAAGACATTCCTGAATGTACCCCTGAAGAACTCTGGATGAGCGAATCAGCATTCAAGTACTATGCTGACCCTGCCAAAACAAGTGGCAAATCAACAAAGAACTTTGACACATTGGCCGAAGCCAATTTGCACCGTGCTACCAAGAATGTTGGCATTGTCAAGACCATTCCCGGTGAACCCAAACGCTGTGGCTACTGCCCTGCTTTTGAGGTGTGCAAACAAAAAGATCGTTACAACCTCACTCCTTAAGGAAACAAAATGATAGATTTGACTGGTGTCTCACACCATCCAGCAATGGAAGAAATTGTGGAGGTACTCTGTGCCAAAACTCAGAATACGGACAAAGGATTTTTCCGTACTGAAGCAGCTTACTTCTTTGGCAAGATGGCTGCAGCAATGCGTGCCACTATCCTGACCAAAGATCGTGGTGAGATTCCTGTCAATATCTATGCGTTGGCTCTGGCAACTTCTGGTTTTGGTAAGGGCCATTCTGTTCACATCTTTGAGAACGAATTCCTTGCTGGCTTCAAGAAACGCTTCATGGAAGACACCTTCCCCACAGTGGCTGAAAAGAATCTGTGGGACATTGCCAATGACAAAGCTGCCCGTAATGGCACTGATCCTCAAGAGGAATTTGACAAGGTATCCAGTGCATTCAAACGTGCTGGTGCTTACCCATTCACATTCGACTCTGGCACTACGCCTGCTGTAAAGCAACTGCGTAACAAGCTGTTGATGGCCAATTGTGGTTCCATCAATATGCAGGTTGACGAGATTGGTTCCAATCTTGAAAGCTCAGATGAACTGCTGAAGCTGTACCTTGAGTTGTATGACCAAGGCATCGTCAAGCAGAAGCTGACCAAGAACACACCTGAAAGCCAGCGTGACGAAGAGATTGACGGTAAGACACCTACCAATATGCTGTTGTTTGGCACCCCTGCCAAGCTACTGGATGGTGGTGCTACTGAAGATGCTTTCTACAGCATGTTGGACACAGGTTATGCACGTCGCTGCATCTTTGGCTACGGGAACCAAGACCGCAAGGCCAGCCATTCCCAAACACCTGAAGAGAGCTACCAGAAGCTGATTCAGCCTCAGAACTCTGTCATCGTGGCTAAGTGGGCCAACTGCTTTCATACGCTGGCTGACCCTGCTCGCTTTGGTTGGGAAATCGAAGTGGAAGATGACGTAGCAATCGAACTGATTCGCTACAAAATGAACTGTGAAAAAGTTGCAGATGCTCTGGCTGACCACAAGGAAATCCAGAAAGCTGAACTGTCACATCGTTACTTCAAAGCATTGAAGCTGGCTGGTGCATACGCATTCATTGATGGCTCCAACAAGCTTGAACTGGTCAATTTGAAGCAGGCAATTCTGCTCATTGAAGAGTCTGGTACAGCCTTTCAAACCATCTTGAACCGTGAAAAGACTTACGTCAAGCTGGCCAAGTACATTGCTGCTGAAGGCACAGACTTAACCCATGCTGACTTGCATGAAGCATTGCCTTTCTACAAGACAGGTAGTGCAGCACGCAATGAAATGATCAGCTTGGCTACAGCATGGGGCTACAAGCAACACATTCTGGTCAAGAAGACCTATGTGGATGGTATTGAATTCTTCAAAGGTGAAACTCTGAAGGAAACTAACATTGCAGAAATGCACTTGGCCTACAGTGAGCACTTTGCTTACCACTATGAAGGTGTTGTTGCACCCTTTGATCAACTGCATACATTGACTCAAGAGCCTGACTTGCACTGGACCAACCACACATTCAAGAACGGACACCGTGCTGAAGAGAATGTCATTGTTGGTTTCAACATGATTGTGATTGATGTGGATGGAGGTACGCCTGTTGGTTTGGTTCATGACTTGCTTAAGGAATACAAGTTCATGACCTATACAACCAAGCGTCACACTGATGCAGAGAATCGCTTTCGTCTGATCATCCCCATGAACTATCACTTGGAACTGGATGCTGATGACTACCGTGATTTCATGAATGCCATTGTTGAATGGCTCCCTTTTCAAACAGATGAGGAAGCGAATCAACGCTCACGCAAGTGGGCATCCAATGACAAGGGCACCTATCACTACAACCTTGAAGGCGATCTATTTGATGTCCTGAGATTTATTCCCAAGACTGCAAAGAACGAAGAGTTCAAAAATGAAATGAAGAAGGTTGAGTCTATGGACAACCTTGAACGCTGGTTTGCTCAACGTATTGCTTCAGGCAATCGTAATAATCAGATGGTCAAGTTTGCTTTGACACTGGTTGATGGTGGCATGGACTTCTATGAAGTGCAGAAACAAGTGTTGGCATTCAACAAGAAATTGAATAATGCCCTGCCTGTATCAGAAATTGAATCAACCATTATGCAAACAGTGGCCAAGAAAATCGCTGGTAAATAACCCATTGAACCAAGTGAATTAAGTTATTCTTTTATTTGGTTCTAAACTTTAGGAAATATATGACAGAAGAAGTCGCACCCAATGACCAACTGATTGCAGTAGTGGGCTATTCATCCACTGGCAAAAGCGCTAGTCTCCGTAACATTAAAAATCAGGATCGTTGGGTTTATCTCAACTGTGAATCCGGTAAACGCTTGCCATTTAAAAACAAGTTCAACCGTATTACAATCACTGACCCAATGGAAATACACAGCTATTTTCAGGAGGCGATTGATAATCGTGATGATGTTGACGGTATCATTGTGGACTCGCTGACTTTCCTGATGGAAATGTATGAGTCACAGTATGTGCTCAGAGCAGCCAACACAATGAAAGCATGGGGTGACTACCAACAGTATTTCAAAACTCTGATGCAAGAGCTTGTGCCTCAATTCGGTAAACCTGTGATCTTCACTGCTCACGTCAAAGACGAGACAGATGAAAAGACACTGGACACCCGAACATTTATCCCTGTAAAGGGTGCTCTGAAAGGAGTTGGCATTGAAGCTTACTTCTCCTGCATTGTGTCTTGCAAACGCCTTCCCCTGAAGGACTTAAAAGACTACACCAATGACTTGCTTCCCATCACACCTGATGATGAGATTCAAGGCTACAAACATGTGTTCCAAACTCAACTGACCAAGAAAACAGTTGGTGAACGAATCCGTGGCCCAATGGGTTTGTTCACTCGTGCACAGACCTATATCGACAATGACTGCCAACTCGTGCTTGACAAATTGCATGAGTTTTACGCAGATGACCAATAACCAACCCTGAACCAAGAAAGAAAATACCATGTCATTTTTTAAAAACCTCTCTGCTGATGGCCTCGAAAAACCTGAAGATCGTATCGGCGGCGGTGGCCTCTGGGACACTGGCGTCTATGATGGCCGTGTCAAGATGGCCTACGCTGGTGCCTACAAATCAGGTGCTCAATTCATTGCCCTGACTCTGGCTGTCGGCTCCCGTGAGTACCGTCAGCAAATCCTGATCACCAATGGCAAGGGTGAAAACTTCTACGTCAAAGACGGTAAGAAGCTCCCCCTCATGGGCTTCAGCATGATTGACAGCTTGTGCATGTTGACCACTGAAGAACCTCTGGCCAGCCAAGATGTTGAAGAGAAAATCGTCAATATCTATGACTTCGACCAAAAGAAAGAAGTCCCTACTGCTGTGCCTGTGCTGGTCGGTCTGCTCGACAAGCCAATCACCTTTGCAATTGAAAAGCAACTGGTGAACAAGCAAGAGAAAGACGCCAACGGCAACTACGTTGATACGGCTGAAGAAGTGGAAAAGAATGAACTGCAAAAGTTCTATCACACTGAAACCAAGCTGACCATCACAGAAGCTGAACAAGGTCTGGAAACTGGTGTGTTCTATCACAAATGGATCGAAGCCAACACTGATGAAAATGGTGTGGGTAAAGTCCGTGATCGTCGCAATAAGAAGGGTGCACATTCCGCTATGTCAGGTAAACCACCTGCACCGGGTGCTGCTCCATCTGCTGCTGGTGCACCGAAGAAATCTTTGTTCGGTAAGAAAGCTTAAGTACTTGCTATAAATGTTAGTTGTTGGGGGTATGCTTGCGTATTCTCAACAACTGAACATGATTATGTGGGTATTCTCTCTGCCACTAGCCGTTAAGCAAAGTAAGACCAAAGTCTTCCAACTGAATTTAAACATTTATCGTAATGCTCATTACCAAACATTGAACAAAGTAAAAATAAGTTTTCAGGAGCAGATTGCTCCACTCTTAAAGAACTTACCATCACTGAAACAAGTCTCATTGTCTTATGAGTTGTATCCCCAGTCTCATAGACTGTGTGATGTAGCCAACATCTGCAGTGTGGTGGATAAATTCTTTAGTGATGCCTTGGTCAATCTAGGTTACATAGCAGACGATAACTACCAGCACGTACTTGGAGTTCAGTATTTGTTTGGTTCTGTAGACAGTAAGAACCCTCGTGTCGAAGTCACCATCAACCCTATAACTTAGGAAATCCTATGCAACTAATTCTCCCCCAATCCGAGCTTGAACAAGCAATCAAAAACTATGTCAATGACCTGATGAACGTCAAAGACGGTGCCGAACTGTGCATTGATCTGCGTGCTGGTCGTGGCGTTGATGGATTCACAGCTACTGTGGACATCATCAAGTCTGGTACTGCTGCACCAGTTAAGACTGTTGTCCCTATGGCAACACCTCTGGCTGCAGTTGTTCCAGCTAACCCATCTATGGCTGCACTCAAGGTGCCTGCACGTACTGTGGTCAAGGAAAGCCCTGAAGCTGTTCCCGTGGCTGTTGTTGTGGTTGAAGAAGTACTTGTGGTTGAGCCACAAGCACCTGCTGTGGCTGACAAAAGTGAGCAGCAAGATGCTGCTGTTGAAACCAAAGAGGAAGCTGCACCAGAAGTTACCACCACTGTGCGTCGTCCACTCTTCGGTAGTCTGAAGAAGCCTGAGTAAGAGGCATGAAAGCCACCCTGTACGTTGTACTTGTGATGGCTGCTGTGCTTGCACTTACTGCAGCCATCATTGCTGTAGCACCCTATGCAGCAATAATTTTGGTTATCGGCTTGATTGCTTACTTTTGGGTAGATAATGTAGAAGACACATCGGAATAGACGGTGCGGGTTATTTGGAACTCCGTAATAACACCAGACGATTGACTGCCGTAAGCAGTCTATGGAGATGTGGCCGAGTGGTTGAAGGCGACGGACTGTAAATCCGTTCTGTAAAAAGCGCAGTGGTTCAAATCCATTCATCTCCACCAATACGAGTATGGCGAAATAGGTAGACGCACCAGACTTAAAATCTGACGAGCATTGCTCATATCGGTTCGATTCCGATTACTCGTACCATCAAGTAAGGGGACTACTCAGTGAAAACTGGAACGGTTGTGTGTAGTACCATAACAAGTTTATTAGTAGCAAGGAGCCAGTCCCCTTACTTGATGGTTAAGTCTACTGTGACAGCAGTTAGGTTGGATTGGGGGAACCTAGTCGCCATCTTTAATACTGAGCTTGCACTTAGTATTAAGCTCAGACCCAAGCTATTAGGTAGGGGTTCTATCGGGTGCGAAGCCCGTCCAATTTTGTGATATATTTGCGTTCTGTCTGTGTGTAGCTCAGTCTGGTCAGAGTTCTCGCCTTGGAAGTGAGGGGTCAGAGGTTCAAATCCTTTCACACAGACCAAATAATGCCCTGTTGATGAAATTGGTAAACATGCTGGTTTTAGAAACCAGATTCTCTAGGTTCAAGTCCTAGACGGGGCACCAGAGTAGACTGTCGGTGGGTATCTATCTTCACGGGTGCGAAAGTACAGTCCGATGGGGGATGACAGTGAAGGAAACCCCACACTAATAATATTCCTCAATAGCTCAGTCGGTAGAGCACTTGACTGTTAATCAAGTTGTCCGTGGTTCGATTCCATGTTGGGAGCCAGTTACGGGGCAGCACGCCAAGAAGATTGAA
>Ga0209353_10000086_pt1 | contig 52134 bp, 36 predicted proteins | sample LauGreSpBDMM15SD_2_FD_187561 | JGI IMG/M metagenome (GOLD analysis project Ga0209353, IMG submission 187561) | Freshwater lake microbial communities from Lake Michigan, USA - Sp13.BD.MM15.SD (SPAdes) (version 2) | ecosystem: Environmental > Aquatic > Freshwater > Lake | place: Lake Michigan... | reverse complement strand
ACGATGCAGGCGTGTTTAAACAAATACCTTTGTTGACAGCATCACAGGACACATTGTATTACCAAGATGGCACAGACCCTGGTATATTTGGTCGAATTAGATTGATTGATCAAACACAAAGTTCTACGTTGTATATTGACGAAATTATTGGTAAAAAAAATTACACCAGTCCCAACGGTGTGGCATTTACCAATGGATTGAAAGTTGTGTTTCGTGGAGATGTTGTTCCGTCTAGTTACATCAACACAGAATATTATATCAGCGGAGTTGGCATTGCTATAAAACTGTTGCCGGTATCAAATTTTGTCTGTCCAGAAACTTATGTAGTAGATGCTGATACTAGTACTATTGACACAGAACCATCCACATTAGATTACCTGACAGTTAATCGTGCAAGCCTAGATCTCAATGCGTGGTCTAGAAGCAATCGATGGTTCCATATTGACGTTATCAACGCCACAGCAAAATACAACAACACTGAAGTTACCATTGACAATCAATATCGCGCCAAACGCCCGATCATTCAGTTCCGTCCCGGAATACGGTTGTTCAACATGGGCACCGAAGGTAAACAGCCTGTTAACGTTATTGACTTTGCAGAATCTGATGCGTTTAGCAATGTAGAAGGCAGCACTGGCTACACAGTAGATGGATACAATTTTGTACAAGGCAGCAGGGTTATCTTTGCCAAGGATGCTGATGCCAATGTGCGCAACAAAATTTGGGTAGTTAATTTTGTGTCGCCAGATTCAGTATCACCGGTGATTGCTCAACCTATTATTAACCTAACACTAGCCACCGATGGCGATGTGCTGGTTGATCAAAGTACTGTGTGCTTGGATGGAGATACACTTACCGGTGTTACCTTTTGGTACAACGGAGTTGAGTGGACTGAAGCACAACTAAAAACCAAAGTTCAACAAGCACCGTTGTTTAACGTGTACGATGCTGATGGGGTAAGTTTTGGAAACAAAGCAGTATACCCATCAACTACATTTATTGGATCAAAATTATTCAGTTACGCCCAAGGCACAACTGGCATCTTGGATCCTATTTTGCAATTCCCGTTGCAATATTTAAATTTAAATAACGTTGGTGACATTGTATTTGAAAACAACTTGTACAAAGATACATTTTTGTATGTGCGTGATAACGTTAGTACAACATCATTGATCAGTTCTGGATTTCCCAGAGAATATGCTACACGATTGTTGTATAATCGATTGTTAGGATGGAACACAGCAATTACACCATCTCAAGTCAGACAACAGTTTAAGTTCACCTACGATGGCCGCCCACTGCTGTTGGATATCCAAGCACAGAGCGATGGCATTGTTCCTGCGGTAAAAATTTATGTTGGTAGCAAATTTAAAGATCCAGGAACGTATACACTTGCAACCACCTCTAATTCATCTACTATCACACTAGATGATACTTTTGTGATTGGTGACATTGTTGAAATATTGGTATTGAGTGATCAAACAAGCCAGGTGGCATTTTATCAAGTTCCAATCAACCTAGAGAACAATCCATTAAACGGCAATAGTGATGCATTCACCCTGGGTACTATTCGCACACACTACGAATCAATCTGCGAAAATTTAATCACATTAACTGGCACAATTAACGGTGCAAACAACACACGCGACCTAGGTGCAATTGGCCCTTACGGGTTAATTATTCTGCAACAAAGCAGTCCTCTGACCTTGGCAGGATATTTTAACCGTAGCAAAGAATACAATATTTTTGCTTCACTGCAATATAATTCACGTGAATATCAAAAGTTCAAAGACTTGTTGATGAACGAAGTTACCAACTTGACTTTATACACAGAAACTCCTGCAGAAATATTGGTAGAGGCCATGGCCAACATCACACTGGGACGACTAGAATCTAATCCATTCTACTGGTCAGACATGGTGCCATCTGGATCGGTATATATCGAAAACAAATACACAGTGAGTTTGATCACAACCAATGTGTTTGATACTGTACAAGTTTACAATTACACATCAGCCAACTATTTAGGACTGTTGGTTTACAAAAACAATGAGTTGATGACTCGTGGATTTGACTACACCGTGGCTACAGATGGTCCGCGAATAACAGTGTTAACGCCCTTGGCTGTTGGTGATGTTATTGCCATTCAAGAGTATTCAGCCACCTATGGCAACTTTGTTCCCAACACTCCTACCAAGATGGGATTGTACCCTTCGTTCCGCCCAGTGATCACCACAATTGATGCCACATCTGGATCCCGACTGGTTATCATTGGTCATGACGGCAGTCAAACTCCGGTGTTTGGTGATGTTCGAGATCAAGTGTTACTTGAATTTGAAACACGTATTTTTAATAATTTAAAACTAGATGGCAATCCCGTACCAATCAATGTCAGTGACGTAATACCAGGACAGTTCCGTAGCACTGGATATTCATTTGCAGAAATCAATGATATATTAAATGTTGATTTCTTGAGCTATGTTGGATGGAACAAGTTAGATTACAACACACAAAATTACATTGCAAGCAATGAGTTTTCGTGGAACTACAGCGGCTCTCAGAACAAGTTGACCACAAGTCAAAATCTAATTGGTTCATGGCGTGGTATCTACAAATATTTTTATGACACACAAGACCCTGCAAGAACTCCGTGGGAGATGTTGGGATTCAGTATTAGACCATCATGGTGGAATGATGTTTACGGTCCAGGGCCATACACGTCAGAAAACATGGTGCTATGGGATGACCTAGAAGCAGGAATTGTGGCTGATCCGTTGGGATCATACGTACTGCCAGCATATATTCGTCCTAATCTCACACAAGTGATACCAGTTGACAATGAAGGTAATCTAGTAAGTCCATTTGAATGCGTGGTTGGCAACTACAACGAAACAACATTTCAAAAGAGCTGGTCAACTGGGGACGGCAGCCCAGTTGAAGCGTCATGGTGGAATTCAAGTGCATATCCATTTGCTATCATGCGATTGTATGCATTAACAATTCCTGCTAAGTTTTACTCATTGTACGCAGACAGAGACTTATACCGATACCGAGCTGAGTTTGGACAGTTTCTTTACAATGATCGATATCGACTAGATGCCAATGGCATACAAGTATATGGCAATGGCACAAGCAAAGCCAGTTTTATCAACTGGATCGTGGACTACAATCGCGTCACTGGTATAAACAGTACTACGGCTCTTGAAGCAGATCTTGCGAGTATTGACGTTCGCCTGTGCTATAGACTAGCTAGTTTTTCTGACAAACAGTATATTAAATTATACACCGAAAAATCTAGCCCTAACAGCTTGAATGCAACATTGTTGATACCCGACGAAAGTTATGATCTACTGTTGTACAAAAATCAACCTTTTGACCGGCTGATTTACAGTTCAGTTGTGATACAAATTGTTGAAGGCGGCTATGCTGTTTATGGCTATTCAACTACTCAACCTTACTTTGATATTTTAGTAAGTCAGTCAGCTGGCAGATTAAAACCATACACAGTTGGTGATGTTACTGTGCGGGTGCCCATAACGCACACCAACACTGTGGCACAGGTTCCGTATGGATATGTGTTTACAAATCAAACCAGTGTGTGTGATTTCTTGTTGAGTTACGGCAAATTATTAAATGAACAAGGTCTTGTGTTTGATGATAGAGTAAATGGTTACCAATTGGACTGGGATCAAATGGTTGTTGAGTTCTTGTACTGGAGTCAGCAGGGATGGGAAAACAGTTGTTTAATCAATCTCAATCCATTGGCCAGTGCATTAACAATTACCAAACCAGGTGCGGTGGTGGACAGCATTGTTACACAAACCAGCGAAAATGTTTTGCTGGATCAAAACAAGCGTGAGCTGCCTGCTCGCAATATCAATATTGTGCGACTAGACAACACATTGACACTGCAACCATTGACTGATCAAAGTCTAAGTTTTGCTGACTTACGTTTCACAAACTTTGAACACATGATTGTGCTAAACAATCAAAGTGTGTTTGGAGATTTAATTTATGAACCTATTACCGGTGCTCGTCAAAGCAGATTGAACTTTGTTGGCATAACCAGCACTGAATGGAATGGAACTGTTGACGCTCAAGGCTTTATCTTGAACCAAGACAATGTGGAAGAATGGTCTGGCCTTAAGAAATACAGCAAAGGTCAAATTGTCAAGTATAAGGATCAGTATTGGAGTGCCTTGGTCATTGTTGATCCTAGCATAGAGTTTGATTTTAACAAGTGGACCAAGAGTGACTACAGTCAGATTGAACTAGGACTATTGCCAAACATTGCCAACAAGGCAAATCAACTACAGAATTCATACAGTGTTAACACTGCCAATCTAGAAGGCGATAATGACTTGTTAAGCTACGGCTTGATTGGTTTCCGTCCTCGTCAGTACATGGCAGCATTGAATCTTGATGATGTTAGCCAGGTAAATGTTTACTCACAGTTCTTGGGTTCAAAAGGCACAATACTTTCAGCAGAATTGTTGAGCAATGCCAACCTTGGTAAAGAATCCGCAGACTATCAAATTTACGAAAACTGGGCAGTACAACGTGCAGTTTACGGCGCCAACGCTAACCGTAGTTTTGTTGAACTAAAATTAAATCGTGCATTGCTAAGTGCCAACCCAAGTCTGGTGCAGGTTATTCAACCTCAAGAACAAAGTCAAGCTGACCAAACTATCTTCTTGAGCAACGTATGGCGACAGAGTTACAAACTGACTTCTCCAGACTTTTTACCTACCACAATAACTGAAATCACAGACACCGCCTTGCCAAGTGCGGGTTATGTCAATCTTGAAGACGCTGATATTACTACGTTTGATCTTGGAACAAGATCAACTATTGCTGCCAATTTAGGACTGGTAAGTGTTGGTGCCACTGTTTGGGTGGCCAAAGTCAACAACTACGACTGGGACATTTATCGCTGTATTAACATTCCTGGATTTATTGATCACGTGTGTGATAACCTGGATGGAACATCAATTGTAAACTTTACAAAACCACACGGTCTGTCTGTTGGTGATCGACTGATCATCAAGCAGTTTGATGTGAGGATAGATGGTGTGTATCGTGTGCTAACAGTGCAAGGAATTAATCGTGTTACTGTTGCGTATACATTCACTCCTGGAGGCCAAACAGTTATCAACGGCGTTGGTATTGGATTCACCTTGCAAACTCAACGTGTTGCACAGGCCAGCGATATTATAAACTTACCTTACACAAATGATATTCAAACAGGTGCCAAGGTATGGGTTGACGATGACGGTACAGGTCATTGGCAAGTTTTACAAAAAGAAAACCAGTTTTCGGATGTGATTGAACTGTCACCTGCACTGCTAGACGCAACCGAAGCATATGGCCAAAGTGTTGCTCAAGCTCGTAATCGTTTTGCCGCATTGGTAGGTAGCCCACGCTATGGATTCAATACCGGTGCAGAACAAGGTGCTGTGTACGTGTATGTCAAAAACTACAGTGAGCAATATGCACCAGTAAGCCCTGTGGCCAATGGCGATGCTATTTTAACTCTTGATATAGATGGTGTGCGCGGATACGGCAACGCCGTAGACTTTGGAAATCAAACATGGGCTGTGGCAGGTGCCAGCAAAAGTCTAGGTATAGCCGGAGAAGCTGATGTTGGGTATGCCGCAGTAATCTATCGTGATCCAAGTCTTGGTGAACCTGGTGTAATTCCTTATGTACAATGGCAGTTGTTGATATCGCCTAATAACACCGAACCAGGATTGTTTGGACACAGTGTTGCAATCAGCACAGACGAACGTTGGTTGTATGTTGGTGCGCCTGCTGCTAACAAAGTATATGCATACGGCCAAGTTGATTGGCAAGATCAGTTTGTTAAAGCAAGAGGTGACGGTGTTACCAAGATCTTTAACTTATCTCAAACCATACAAATTAATGCTGCCACTCAGTTGCTTGTGACAGTGGATGGCACAGAGCAAGCTCTTGGTACAGACTACACAGTTGACAGCAGCCTGGCCGTGGTGACTTTTGCAACTGCGCCACCAGTTGGCGTGTTAATTGATATTCATCGCTACAACAGTAAAAATATTGACGGAGGAAATTACTACGACGTTACTCAAACAACAACATCTGGTCCAGGCACAGGTGCAGAGTTTACTATTAGACGAGTACGTAACGAAGTTGGACAACCCGGCAGTGTTTCTGGTGGAGTGGGGGTCACATTTGGTGGCACAGGGTACACAATAGGTGATACAATATCATTTGCCCCAGGCAAGTTTGGTGGCGGTGGATCAAGCCCTGCAAACAATATTGTATTAACTATAGCATCAGTTGGCGCAGGCGGCAAAGTTGAAACATTTACTATTGCATATACTCCTCCAAGTTTAATTGACACGTTCTCTTTAAATGAATTCTTCTTTACCGTTAATAACATTTACTCATTCTCTGTATATGTCAATGAGGTATTGTATCGACCAGGTATTGATTACACATTTAATACCGGAACCAAAGACATAACATTTGACGCAGGGTCTATTCCTCCGGCAGGCACTTTAATTACAGTGCAAGCCCAGAGTTATTACGAATATGTTGACACACTAACTGTTGCTGGACTAGCAGCTGATGCACAATTTGGTTATAGCGTAACTACCACAGTTGATGGCCGGCAAGTCATGATTGGCTGTAAAGACGAAGACATTGATGGCAAAGTTGATGCTGGCAGTGTGTATGTGTTTGATCGTAATGTCCAGCGTTTTATATACGGAACTGATCCCAGTTCAACTATGTTCACGGTTCTCGGCACAGTGACCGCACCAGTAAGTGTTATAGTGAACAATGTTTTCTTGATAAATCAAACAGATAGCATTATTGGAGCGCCAGATAGTTTCACAGTTGACGGTAATAACATTACAATCAACGCAGATTTACAAATTGGCGATGTGATTGACATTGAAACAAATCAATTTTCACTGATGCAACAAGTTATACAACAGACTGTTAATTTGTCCAATGCAGTGGTTGGTAACCCAATGGAGTTTACCAATTTTGGTCACGCTGTAGACATCTGTTCATACAGTTGTAGCTTGTATATTGGTGCACCTCAAGACAGTACCAACGGTTGGAAAGCCGGTAGTGTTCAACGCAATGTTAATCAAAGCAGAACATATGGCAGCACGGTAGCATTGACCAAGGATCCTGTATTAACTCCTGGTGATACATTGCGAGTCAACAATCAAGACATTGAAATTTTATTCCCCACTGCTGAACAAACCAGTCTTCAACGCCTAGCACAGTCTATTACAGAAACTGTGCCAAACGTTGTGGCCAGTGTGACCAATGGATATTTGACCATTGCTGTAGCCAATTCTGCTGCCGCGGCTCCTACAAATAAACTTCAGGTCGCACCAGGGTCAGTGGGATCTGCGTTTGATGACATTGGATTTACTACATTTGTTTACACACAAAGTATCTACAGTCCTTATCCAGTGGATTTTGCAGGGTTTGGATCAAGTCTCAGCATAGATGATTCGGCTGCAAATCTAGTGGTGGGAGCACCTCGTGGTACACTATATTTGATCACAATCTTTGATGATGGAACAACTGACTTTGATGAGAACAGCACAATCTTCTTCTCAGAAGTGGTGCAAAGTGGAGCGGTGTACACATATGACTATCTGCGCAGTGCAAACGAAAGCGCAACCAACCCAGGCAAGTTTGTGTTTGGTTTACAAATAACTGACAGCAACATTTACTCATATGATGTGTTTGGCGCATCAGTAAGCTATGTTGACGGAGTGTTAATGGTTGGTGCATCAGGAAACGATGCCACCGCGGCTGACAGTTCAGGTTCTAATTATGGTCGTGTGTTTGTGTTTGAAAATGCCACTCGCACACCGGCCTGGACTCCATTACGAATACAACAACCAGTGGTAGATATTCGTTTGCTAAATTCAGTATTCACATACGACGTACTAACCAGTGCAAGAACACAACAATTTGATTTCTTCAATCCATTACAAGGAAAAATCCTTGGAGCAGCCAAACAAAATATCAATTACATAAGTGCAATTGATCCAGCAGGGTACAATGTTGGGCCGGTTAACAACTCAGGCAATACCTGGTTGGGCGAACATGTGGGTCAAGTTTGGTGGGATATTAGCACAGTGAGATTTATTGATCCCAACCAAGATGATATTGTATATGCAAGCCGTCGTTGGGGGCAAGTGTTCCCGGGCAGTACCATAGACATGTATCAATGGGTTCAATCTAGTGTACCACCAGCAACATATACCAGCGAAGGTACACCGTTGAATGTTTACTCATACACAGTGAGCACAAGATTAGGGATTGACGGTACATTTAATACCTATTACTATTTCTGGGTCAAAGGTCTTACAACAGTTGCCGCTCAACAAGGCAAGACGTTGTCTCCGCAGACTGTGGCCAACTATATTGAAAACCCCAAAGCCAGTGGAATTGCATACATTGCTCCAGTGAATGCAAGTACCATAGCAATTTACAATGCCACTACAATCATCGAAGCAGAAGACACAGTGATCAGTGTTGAATTTGATCGTGAATATACTGACAGCAACGTTCACGTTGAATATGAGTTGATTGCGCAAGGTAAGTCTGATGCGTTCCTAAGTACCAACTTGTACCGCAAACTGCAAGATAGTTTCTGTGGCGTTGACACCGCTGGCAATTTAGTTCCAGACCCTACATTAAACGCCGCTGAACGCTATGGAGTACAGTTCCGCCCACGCCAGTCAATGTTTGTGAATCGCTTCGAAGCTCTAAAAAATTACATTGTGCGCACAAACAATGTGTTATCATTGTACCCAATTGTTGAGAACCGCAGTTTTGTGCTGTTAAATTCTAGCGAGCCAGAGCCGCCATCAACTGCTGGCGGAGTCACAAATTGGAACCTGCGTGTGGCCAACTTGGAAATTTTAAGTTTCCAAGATATTAGTATAGTACCAGTTGGTTACAAATATTTGGTTGCCAGCGACAGCCGAAACAACGGACTGTGGACCATTTACACAGTGCAGTATGGCCAAGGTGTGTTGATCAGTGTAAAAGAGTTGGTGTTAACTCGTGTGCAAAACTATGACACTCGCAGATACTGGAGTTATGTCAATTGGTATCGTCCAGGATATAACTCAAGCACCAAGGTCATTGCTGAGGTTCCTAACTACAGTGCATTGGCCACAATCAGTGTGCCCATTGGATCCAGTGTTAAAGTTATTTCTAATGCTCAAGGCAAGTTTGAAATTTACTTGTTTACTGATCTTGGCTGGGAACGTGTGGGATTACAAGACGGCACAATTGCAATATCAGCAGAAATATACAATTATGCACTGGGACGATTTGGATTTGACGTTGAAGTATTTGATGCACAGTACTACGACCAAGAGCCTGTGATTGAAACACGCAAGATTATACAATCAATCAATGAAGAATTGTTCATTGACGAACTTGCAATTGAACGTAACAAAGCATTGACTTTAATGTTTAACTTTGTGTTGAGTGAATTCTCTGCACCTGAATGGTTGGTCAAGACATCATTGATTGATGTAGACCATAACATTCGTAACTTGGAGCCGTTCCAGAACTATCGCCAGGATAATCAAGAGTTTGTGCTCGACTATATTCAAGAAGTCAAACCGTATCATGTGCAAATTCGTGAGTTCAACTTGTTGTACAACGGCCAAGATGCATACGGCGGTGACGTGACCGACTTTGATGTACCAGCATACTATAACACCAGTTTGGTTGTGCCACAATACACCAGTCCAATCTTGAATATTGACAATACTACTGATCCTCGTTATCAACAGCCCTACCTGCACAGCACACATCAACAGGACAATACACTTAGTGATACTCCACCGTCAAGCCTAGTATGGCAGGCATGGCCGTATAGCCAGTGGATCAACAATTACTTGTTGACTTTGCAAAGTATCAAAATGGTCACTGGAGGTAGCGGCTACACAGAAGCACCAACTGTCACACTTGATGGTGATGCAACAACACCTGCAATACTGCAAGCATTCCTAGGCCCAGTCTCTGAGTCAGGCACAGCATCAGTGCTGTACATTGCAATCATTGATGCAGGTTCAGGATACTATGCAACACCCACAGTGGTATTCAGCGGCGGCAACGGATCTGGAGCACAAGCATACGCGGTGATGGGCAATGATCTTGTTCGTAGTTTCCGCACAGTTATCAAATACGACCGATATCAATACCAAACAAATATTCTGACCTGGAACACAAACGGCACCTATGAAGATGGTACGCTGGTCAGATATGCTGACCAAGTTTGGAGAGCTGCCAGTACCGACTCAACAGCAGTGGTTGGTCCAACATTTAATTTAGATCAATGGCAATTGGTTCCTGCTAATGAACTCAGTGGTGTTGATCGTACCATGGGTTATTATGTTCCGGGTGTGAATGAGCCTGGAATTGATTTACCGTTGTTAATCGATGGTGTTGGTTATCCAGGAGTTCAAGTATGGAGTGATTATTTCTTGGGTAGCGATCCCAATAGCACACAACTTGAATGCACTGCAACCTCAGCAACCAACAACCAAATTACTTGCGCTAACACTCTTGGACTACAAGCAACTGCACCAATCAAGTTTTTGGGTACTACATTTGGTGGAATACAACAATATGTGAATTATTTTGTAAAAGACATTGTTGATCAAACACATTTTACTATTTGTACAGATGTAGGTGGATTTGCACTTGATTTAACCACAGCCACTGGATCTATGCAAGCCATCAGTTTGCAAATTCTAGATGCAACATACTCCAGCAGTTTTGGTGACATTTATTTGGGCACTAGATATTCAGATATCAATGTTGATGGCGGCGAATTCATTGGATTATACGAGGGACATGCGCCTGAAGAACTGGTCAATGGTGCTGAATTTGATACCTTGGACATGCGTGTGTACACTCGCCCAGGATCAGACTGGTCATTATACGATAACATTGCCGGCGCAGACGGACACGGTTTCCAAATTTCCAGTCGACGATATGTATACGAAATAGGTCAATTATTAAACTGGGACGGACTAGTAGAAAACCCAGTGCATCTTGTAGTTAGCAATGTCAATACAGGGCTGGATCTAGTGCCTGATGTAGACTTTGTTGTTGATTGGGTTAACCGCACCGTTGACATGATTGCTAGAGTTTCAGTTGGTGAAATTGTAAACATCTCAGCATACGAACTAGGTGGTGGAAGCCAGTTGTATCGACAAAATTACGTTGGTAGTGATGTTGTGGATACCCTGATAGTTCCGGTTGAGGCTACTGAAATTTATCAAGCGGTGTTATTTGTCAATGGCGTTCTTACTCCGGTAGATACCTGGGAACCATACTATCCAGGAACAGAGTGGGACCAGTTAATTGCTTACAACAAACTTGATGTAGTGTATACCACAGGGCCTACAACTTATTATCGAGCATTACAAAATGTCATTGCTGGCATTGATATTGCCAACACCGCGTACTGGCAAGAGTTTGTGCCAGCAACACTGAGTAAAATTACTCTGGATCAAGAGTACTCCAGTACTGACGCTCTCAATATCACAATACTTGGATTCACAACACCAGTACAATATTCCTGGAGTACTCTGCAAACTGAATATTTTGCAGTTACACCTGCAATCAATTCTAATAAAACTGTAAATTTAACCAATTCAGTTGCCGGTACAAACATACCTAACATGATTGTGGAAATTGATAGCATCAGATTGCGTCCATATGAAGGTATTGAGTGGATTGGTGATAACAGTTCTACCAGTTTTGGATTACCACAACGAGGTGGTTATCCACAATCGATTATTGATCCCATCATTGATGTTACAGTGTTTGTAGACAACGTATTGCAAACACAAAGTTTTGGTGCATTCACTGGGGACTACAGTGTGAGCAACTGGGATGGCTCTAACACGCCAGGCCGCCAGGTACAATTTATAACACCTCCCAATTACGGTGCTAGAATTTTGATATCAGTAAGTACCGCGGCAGCGTACTTTGTGTCAGGTTCTCAGTTGCAGTTGATCAGTCCTCCGCCAGTTGGCGCCACAATTTCTGTGGGCACATTCAATGATACATCTCAACAAAATATCTTGACTCAAGTTTATCAAGGACCTGTTGAGGGCGGTGTGGTCATTGATGAGCCATATGATACAACTGCCTTTGACACCGGAGTAATTAACAATGATCCAGGATCATACGACTACTCTGAAGGCATTCCTTTGTTATCAAATCAATTTGACCTTGGCAGATCGGATGTAGACACAAGCCGACTTTGGGTAACACTCAATGGTTATAGACTATTTGATGGCCAGGACTACACAGTGCAAGGACAATATGTAATTTTTGCTGGCGGCGCAATTGCTCCTAGTGATATTGCAGTAATACAACAGTTTACCAATAGTATTGTTCCGGAAGCCATGGCTTTCCGTGTGTTCCAAGACATGCGCGGAGTACAGGCAACTTATAGAATTACAGACAACACAACCACAGAGTTAGTACAAAGCATGTCTTCAACCGCTGACATTGCATATGTGCGTGATGCAACCCGCCTGACAGAACCTGATTTAATAAACGGGATATTTGGTGTATGCACCATTGGCGGCGAGCGTATTATGTATCGTAATCGTAATACTGCTATGAATACCATTTCAGGACTCATGAGAGGTACTGCTGGTACTGGAGCCGCTACCCACATTGTTGGTGTTCCAGTATATGACATGGGCCGTGGCAATTTGTTAGGAGAAGAATATCAAGATCGCATCATCAAAGATGACACGTTAGCAGACGGATCAACAACTATATTCTATGCTCCTAGCATTTATCTACCTATTGTGGATCCTAATGATTCTAGCACTGTATACATTGATCACAGCATTGAAGTTTATGTGGGCGGCATCCGTCAGTATCCCATAACAGAAGTTGGTACACCTAGCCAATATCGTTACACTATCTTCACTGTAGATCCATTGGTACCTGGTAACCCTTATACAATTGGAGTAGAGTTTATCACTGACAATGATCCGTATAATCCGCTATTGGCTCCGGCTGCAGGGTCTGCTGTTACTATTGCACAACGTCGTGGATATTTCTGGTACAATAATGGTGCTGTAAGTGCAGTAACCACAGCAATTGCTGGCAATAGCTACTTTATTAATGCGTTAGGAAATACAGATTTCACTATAATTGGTGCGCCAGAAAACTCCCTGGGAATATTGTTTATTGCTACTGGACCAGGCACTGGAACCGGCACAATAAGTACTGTTTCTGACGGTGTTGCGCTTCAAGAAACTGCCACACAAGCCGCAAGGTTCTTGCGTGGTTTATAACACGCATAAATAAAAGACCATGTCAAACACAACGCCAAACAAGCCCGTAGTTACTGTCCCACAGCAGGAACGCCCACGCCGTCCAAACGAGATGGGCACAATCAGTGTACAGGCACATTTCAGAATTAGTGATCCAGTAACACAAAAAACCATTGTGGAGGGACGAGGATGATAATAACTGGACTTGCTAAGATCACAGGGCACGTGAAAATACATGACCCAAAAAACGGTGAAATTTTTTACGATGATCATAATGCTATTCATTATGAAAATATTTCAATTGCCATGGCACAAACTCTGGCAGATCGTAATACAGGATATATCTATCAAATGGCGTTTGGTAATGGCGGTTCTAGTGTAGACCCCACTGGCGTTATCACATACTTGCCCCCAAACACCACAGGTCAAAATGCTGACTTGTACAATCAAACCTATGCCAAAGTGGTCAACGATAACTCAGCAGCAGACACAGACCCAGAAAATAACAAAATGACAGTGCTACATACGTCAGGCAATGTTTATACAGACATTTTGGTAAGTTGTTTGCTGGATTACGGCGAGCCGCCCGAACAACAGGCATTTGATAATAGCACAAATTACAATGGTGAATATGTGTTTGATGAATTAGGGTTAAAAGCCTGGAACGGAAGTGCAGATAACCTGCGTTTAATTACACATGTGATCTTCCATCCAGTGCAAAAGAGTTTGAATCGACAGATTCAAATTGACTATACATTGCGCATACAGACATTAAGCAATATCAATGCTGTATAAATATTGATAACAGGAACAGGTAACTGACATGGCATATACAATTAATCTTACTGATGGTGCAGTTTTTGCAACAATAGCAGACGGCACGATCAATTCATCTAGTAGCATGACGCTGGTAGGTAAGAACTATGCTGGCTATGGTGAGTTTTTAGACGAGAACTTTATCCACTTGCTAGAAAATGGATCAAACACCACAGCACCTAGTGCTCCATTAACAGGACAACTTTGGTGGGATAAAACCAATAATTTACTCAAAGTTTATAACGGTACTATCTTTAAAACTATTAGTGCTGCCACCGCCAGCAGTACAGCACCCACATCAAACGTCACTGGCGACTTGTGGTACGACACCACAAACCAACAGTTAAAAGTATACACTGGTTCAAGTTTTATTGTGGTTGGTCCTGCTTATACCAGTAGCGAAGGTACCGCTGGTGCCATTCCAGGCACAGTAAATGATGCTGGAGGTTCTCCGCACTTTATTACCAGCCTGTTTGTAAACAATCAACAAATTGCTATTGTAAGTGTTGACAGTGCATTCACTCCTGCTGCTCCTACAAACACAAATTTTCCAACAATCTATCCAGGTATCACAGTTACCAAGAGTGCTTCTAGCACATTAGCTGGCAATGTGACCAACACTGGCAATTTAACACTAAGTGCTGGTGGTGCAACTTCTGTCACTGTAACATCAACTGGTGCTAACATTGCCGGCTACTTGACTGGAACAGGCAATATCACTGGCGGTAACCTGCTGTCCGGCGGTACTGCGGTGGTCACTGGCACAATCGTTGGTGGAAACTTAGGCACAGGTGGTACTATCACTGCTACAGGAAATATCACCGGTGGTAACATTATCACTGCAGGCTCGTTTCAATCAGCCAGCATCAGTTCCTCAGGCAACGTTGACGGCGGCAATCTACGCACAGTAGGTTTGGTCACAGCTACAGGTAACGTTACCGGTGGCAACGTTATTTCGGGTGCATTGGTACAAGGTACTAACATGAGCGCAACGGCCAACGTTCAGGGTGGCAATCTACGCACAACTGGGCTGATCAGTTCTACAGGTAATATCACAAGTTCTGGTAACGTTGATGCTGTGTACTTTATTGGTAACGGTTCTGCACTGACAGGTATTAGTTCTGCCGTTTCTGTAACAAAGATTCAGAACGGTACCTCAGAAGCCAACGTTGGCGCATCAGGTGGTAACATCAACTTCAACATTGGCGGAACATCAAATGTGATGGTGGTGTCTGGATCAGGTGTTGTGCTTACAGGATTAACAACCCCTAGTGTTGCCAAATCTGGATCAAATGCTGTGGGCAATATTGGATCTGAAAGTAATTATTTTAATCAGGTGTTTGCCACAGCTACCACAGCATTATACGCTGACGTTGCAGAACGATTTGAAGCAGATGAAGTTATGGATCCAGGAACTGTGGTTGAACTGGGTGGAGCCAAAGAAATCACTAGATCTCGCACAGATTTAAGCGAAAATGTGTTTGGAGTGATAAGTACAAGACCAGCATTTACCATGAATGGTGGTGCCGGCCAAAACGATACACACCCGCCAGTTGCAATGACTGGGCGTGTACCGGTCAAGGTTGTAGGACAAGTTACCAAAGGCGATCGATTGGTCAGTGCAGGCAATGGTATTGCCCGTGCCGCACTAGCCGGTGAACCAACCCCATTTAACGTGATCGGAAGATCATTAGTGGACAAAACAACAGATGATCTAGGCACGGTTGAAGCCATTGTAAGCATAAATTAATTAGGATAAGAAAATGACATATTCAGCAGGTGGACTAATACAAGCGGTAGACTATAATGGTTTTGCCAATGACACAGGCGGTGCCAACGCCAACGGCGTCTGGGCAACTGGTAGCACAGACAGAGGATACGGGCAGTCAGCACTGGGTACTGTGGCTGCTACAAATACTGTTACTGCCACTCAGTGGGCTAGTTTGGTCAACACTATTAGTTCAATTGCCAGTCATCAAGGCACAACAATCACTGCCAGAGCCGCACCAACTGCTGGTAATCTTATCAGCATTTTTGCGGCACTAAGTACTGACCTAACAAACTGTACTACCAACCGCGGAAACGCAGTGGCCAATGGCACACAGTTTACTGGATGGACCGGTACCAATTCCAAAACAGCTACTACATCTGGTGCAAGCTGGACAATTACATTTACTAACACAGTGACATTTGCATCAGCAGATGCCGCACGTTATTTCTTCAACGCAGGCGGCCGTGTTAAAATTGACGTGAGCAAAACATCAACTGGTAACACCGGCGATCCAGAATGGAATGATCTAGCCAACACATTGTGTGGTGACATTTATATTACGGGCGGTACAGCAACCCAAACAATCGCCGGATCAAGCTATACAGGAACAACCAAAGTTGGCGGCACAGGTACTCCAACTACACTGGCAACCACAACTGGTTGGTACGACTTAACAGCTGGTGCAGGTGCAACTATCGTTTACAAACAGTTTGCTGACACTGCTCCATACACTGCTAATTTTATACAACATTCAATTGCCAAGGGTGCAGGTTCTGATACACTGGTAATCACAACACTTTGGCAGAACACTGACAGCGATCCAATTACTGGTGGCACAGCCTCAAGTGGTGCAACACCAGGCACAGCCCCAACAACTATTGTGACCTATTTTCCACCAAGCTCAACATACCTAACAACCGCTGCCTGGGGAACACCTTCGGTGGCAGCCACAACAACTTAATAGCTCTGTACTTCACCAAAAGGGCCCAAGGGCCCTTTACTTTTACCTAAAACCAGCGTATACTATCACTATGGATACTGATGACTTGATTGCTCATGCACGAGCACGGTTTGATCACGTTGCCGCAAAACGTGTACTCAAAGAAAAATACGAAGCTCGTATGTTGTTTGCCTTGGCCGGAGGCATGTGGCAAGCAGGACCTAAACTGTTGACCGTATTAGCAACATGCCCAGATGAATCAGCAGTGCTATTGGATTTGTATGAAACTCCAGTACGAGTTGATGTCAGAGAGCTCGAATTGGCAGCACAACAACGTTGGCAAGAGCAAATGAATGGCTGGCTTGCCGAGCACGAAGAACTTAGAAAACAACGATGACCCAGGGTGTTCTGATATTTGCCTTCAACAATGAAGAAACAGACTACCTTGCTATGGCTGAATGGAGTGCTGGCAATATTCGTCGTCATTTGAACTTGCCTACAAGTGTGGTTACCAATACAGAATATACAGGCACAGCATTTGATCATGTGATACGGGCTGACGCTGAGTCAGGTGGCACACGATACTTTGAAGACTACAACAGCACTGTGACCTGGCACAATGCCGGGCGTGTTGACGCATACCGCTTGACACCCTACGATCAAACCATTGTGCTGGATGCAGACTATGTTGTAGCCAGTAACAATCTAAAACGTTTGTTAAATGCCAATCAAGACTTCCTGTGTCATAGGCTAGCATTTGACCTAGCAGGACAAACTGACATGCGTGGCCTAAACACATTTGGTAACTATGACATGCCCATGTGGTGGGCCACAGTGATGATGTTTCGTAAGAGTAACACAGCACAATACATTTTTGATTCAATGCAAATGGTGCGCGACAACTGGCAGCACTACAGAGATCTTTACAATATTGATCGTGCCACATACCGCAACGATTTTGCACTGAGCATTGCCCTGGGCATTGTAAGCGGACACACAATGAAAGTGGATGAAATACCCTGGGCACTGGCCAGCGTCATGCCCAACACACAATTAATGAGATGGATTGACACAGATTCGTATATAATAACATATACAGACAGTGATCAAAAACTCAAGCACATGAGCTTTGAAGGCTTGGACTTTCACGCCATGGGCAAAAAACATCTAGGAGACATCGTTGAAACCGATCGCCGAACAAGGCTACTTGATAGTAGCAATTAACACCGCCAGTACCAACTATGTAGGCTGTGCTGAAACACTGGCTAAAACAATAAAGTATTGGCACCCTGATGCGCAAATTTGCTTACTAACCAATGCTACAGATGCCAGCAATCTGTCGCTGTTTGACTATGTGCGTGAGTTTCCGTTTCCTATCAACTTAGACAATCCCTGGGCCAATGACTGGCAAGTGTTTCGAGCAACACCGTTTCGTGAAACAATCAAGCTGGAAGCAGACATGATGATCACCAGTCCTATTGATCATTGGTGGACCATGTTGCGCAACCGTGATGTTGTTGTGTCAACTGGCTGCAGGGATTGGCGAGACCAACGTGCAGTGAGCAGACACTATAGAAAAGTATTTGATGCCAACTCATTACCGGATGTATACAATGCCATCACCTACTGGAGACTAAGCCAAACAGCCAAGGAGTTCTTTGATACTGTACGCACTATCTTTGAAAACTGGGCAGACTATCGCAAACTCATAAAGTTTCCCGAAGATGTGCCCTCAACTGATCTGGTGTATGCCATGGCAGCCAACATCATTGGCTCAGAACTTTGTACTATGCCATTTGCTAGTTATCCGCAGATCATACATATGAAACGGCACCATGCAGGCAGCCAAACTGAAGCATGGTTAAACGAGTTTGTGCTTGAGTACAAAAACTACATGACTAGAATAAACACCATTGCGCAGTGGGGAGCCTTACATTACAGGGTCAAGGAGTGGACACATGACAGATGAAGAATTTTGGCAAGCTCTAAGAGACATGCCCGAGCCCAAACCTGTGTTCTATCGACTATATTACAACGAACAAGGCGAGCCCTTATTCTATAGCATGGAAGATGTTCCAGGTACATACTTGACTATTGACGCAGATGCATTTACTCGTAGTGCAACCAATGTTGTGGTGCAGGATGGCAAACTGTTTGAAATCGTCAACACCACCACTGTTAAATTATACCCTGGCGATACGGGTATACCTTGCCACCCCGATGATGTGTGCATAGTGGTACCCGAAACACAAGAACACCAAAGATGGAGCAAACAAAGACATGGCCTTAAACCAAATTGATGTAGCAGACCTAGACTGCATTTACTTGACTTATGATGAACCGCAGAAAGAAGAATTCTGGGTAAAGATACGCAACATGGTACCCTGGGCCAAGCGTGTGGATGGAGTCAAAGGATCAGACGCCGCACACAAGGCTGCCGCTGCCGCTAGCGACACAGAGCGGTTCATATTGATCGACGGCGACAACATGCCCGATCCAGAGTTCTTCAATCAAACCATAACATTTGCCACAGCAGATTATGAACAAGCTGTGTTCCGTTGGAGAGCACGTAATCACATCAATGGACTCATGTACGGCAACGGCGGCCTGAGTTCCTGGACTAGAACGTTTGTGAACAACATGCGCACACACGAAGCCACAGACGGTCGCACAGAAACTGAAGTAGAGTTTTGTTTTGATCCGTTATACTGGCCCATGTATGACTGCTACTCTACAACATATCCCAATGGAGATGCGTTCCACGCCTGGCGGGCGGGCTTTCGTGAAGGTGTAAAGATGTGCCTGAACAAAGGCGCCAAACCCACAGTAGAAGCATTCAAAGAACAAGCACACCGGAAGAACCTAGAGAACTTGACCATCTGGCACAACGTGGGCACAGATGTTGAGTACGGCGAATGGGCTGTAGCAGGTGCACGACAAGGCACCTACATGACCATGCTCACAAACTGGGATCATCGTCAAGTACAATGGTTTGATGCTCTAGAAGAATTATGGGCCACAGTCAAAGACAGTCAGCCAAGACTGATCAGTAATCAACTTGGCGTTGATCTAGGTACGCAGTTGGATCTACCTATGGCCATACTAGAGCAAGAACAAAGCGCATTTTTTAAACGTCACTATCGTAGCAATTGGCACAACCAAGGTGCCATGGTCAGGGAAATTGATGTGATACGCCGTCAAGAAGGTTGGTAATGAGCAAAGGTGATCAAAGCCGATTTATGACATCAGCGGAGCAAATGAAGCAGGATCTTGGTCCTGCACTGTGCTTGGCAAAATGGAAACAGGTTAGTTTTCACTTGCCTACAGGACTGAACAATAGCTGTTATCACCCGCCCTTGCATCAGATCACCGCAGATGATCTATCTCGTCCTGGTGGCCTACACAATACTGCACATAAAAAACAACAACGTTTGATGATGTTGCAAGGCAAAAAGCCCACAGAGTGTCAGTATTGCTGGAACATGGAAAACCTGGACAAGCTGAGTGATCGGCATTATAGATCAGGAGAACCCTGGGCAGCCGTGGACCTTGAACGCATAAAGAACTCCTCGGGACAGGAAGATGATGTTGTGCCTAGTTATGTGGAGGTGAATTTTAATCATGCTTGTAATCTAAAGTGTAGTTATTGTAGTCCACAATTTAGCTCAAGTTGGGGTGATGAAATAGAACGCCTAGGTGCTTATCCCACATCAAAACCACACAATGCACCCGAACACTTTGTAGGAAACCGCAAACCTATTCCTGCTAGAGAAACTAATCCATATGTTGACGCATTCTGGGAATGGTGGCCTACTTTGTACCCACAGTTGGTACACTTTCGAATGACAGGCGGTGAGCCATTGATGGATCGAAACACCTATAGAGTTTTTGATTATGTTCTAGAACACGACAACCCTCAACTGCATTTAAATGTAACTTCAAACTTTTCAGTAGAGGACGCATTGTTTGAAAAATACATGGACTACGCAAAGAAATTATGCACACCACGCATTGAACACTTCATGCAGTATGTTAGTCTAGATTCTGGAGTTCCATTGCAAGCTGAGTATCTAAGGCATGGATTAGACTATGCACGAATGGCTCGCAATGTTGAAAGATTTTTGCATGAAATACCACATCGTAATAGCTTGACATTTATCATCACCATGAACAATCTCACCGTGACTGGATTACCAGCTTTACTGGAATGGATACTAGAATTACGTAAAAAGCATTCAACTACATATCAACGTGTGTGGTTTGATACTCCTGTGCTACGCGAACCGGCTTGGCAGAGTTTACAACTTTTGCCCGAAAGCTATGCTGTACAACTAGAACGAGCAAGAGACTTCATGCTGGCCAACATGGTCACAGAGTCTGATCCTTTACACGGATTCAAAGACTATGAAGTACAACGACTAGAGCGAGACATTGCTTGGATGCGTGAAGGACAGCTAAAAGATAACACAGTGGCCAAGGCAGATTTTTACAGATTTTTTAACGAACACGATCAACGTCGTGGCACAGACTTTTTAATTGCTTTCCCGGTCATGAGATCCTGGTGGGCAGAATGTGAGTATCATGCTAGGAACACATAAGATTGTTGTTGACGAATGGTCAGAAGTGTGGGACTTGCTCAAGCCCTATGCAGATGAATCGTTTTGGCAACTGCCTGATTTAAATCCTGAAAACATCTACATTGTTGGCCGGCTACTTTTAAAAGACAACTGGACAGCAATAACCACCTGGGCCACAGAACATCCTGGACGCATTGTGTTTTGCAATCCAGCAGAAGGCAGCGAAACAGTGTTGCTACAACTACGGCGGTTGCGCATTGCAGACTATGTGCGTGATGGTCGCATACTGTTAATGACATCCGGAGACCTGGAACCAGGGTGGAATCATTTCAGTACGGATTGTTACTTTTCAAACATTGTGGAATACCAGGAAAACAGAGCGGCGCAGATACAAGCGTTATGGGAGTACTCAGATCAACGACCCTATAATTTTTTGTTTTTAAATGGGCGTTTACGCCCGCATCGTAAATGTTTAATTGATGGTCTTCGTCAGCACAAACTGTTGAATCATGCACTGTGGTCTAATCTAGGTAGCACAGTAGAAATGGAATTTACATCCAAGCTCGAGCCAGACAAACAGGAGCCCATAAGATTACTGCCGCCCGAGTATGAAATAGAACGTGCTGTGACACAATTAACTACTATGAGTACCACGGGCTTTGTCAAGCATGAACTATTTGGCAACACCTGGGGAGATGCTGTGGTTAATCCACGGTGTTATACCGACACCTGGTTTAGTCTAGTAACAGAAACCATATTTGATTATCCGCACTCATTTAGAACAGAAAAGATCTACAAACCTATTTTAATGGCACATCCATTTGTGGTTGCTGCCAATTATGGTTATCTTCGAGACTTACGCAATGCTGGCTTTCAAACATTTGACAGTATCATAGATGAATCGTACGACCAAATTGATTGCCCGCATGCCAGGATCAAGCGTATAATAGAAACAGTACGTTATCTTGTGAAGGGTGACTCTGAATATTTCTGGGAGGTCAGCCGCGACATCTGTAAATACAATCAGCAACATCTTGTGGAGTACAACCAGCAACAACGTGCTCTGCTCCCACAACAGTTAGAGCAATTTTTAAATGAACGATCTAGAATTCCGTCAACAACATCTTGATACCAAGTCAGCTAGCTTTTGTGCCGCCAAGTGGTACAATGCTACCATATGGCTGGGATCGGGACAAACCACAAGTTGTCACCATCCTCCAGCACATCATGTGACTGAAAAAGAAGTAATCATTAATCCTGCTGCCTTGCACAATACTCGACAAAAACGTGATGATCGTGCAAAAATGCTAGCAGGCGAACGTCCAGCAGGCTGTGAGTACTGCTGGAAGATTGAAGACATGGGCCGCAACGCCATTAGCGACCGTGTGTACAAATCACGAATATATCCTATAGAAGCATTAAATGAAGCATTTACCACACCTGTACATGAAGATGTCAACCTACGCACCTTGGAAATTGCTTTTGATCGCACTTGCCAGCTTGCTTGCAGTTATTGTAATCCTGCATTTTCAAGCACCTGGGTCAATGATATCAAGCGACATGGACCTTATATCAAGCTGGAGTCAGATGGTCGCAACCACTTTACTCATGAGCATAATAGTGCTCAACTTTATAAATTCGGTGAGGATAATCCTTACGTCAACGCCTTCTTTGAATGGTGGGAAAAAGACCTCCATAGAACCTTACAAGAACTAAGAATCACAGGCGGAGAGCCGCTAATGAGTGGTTACACCTGGAAGTTGATTGACTGGTTTAAACTGAATCAAGGCAAGTCAAGCACAAAACTAGCCATTAACTCAAATCTTAGTTTTGAAACTGAAAAACTGCAAGAGTTCATTGAAGCTATTCGGCCACTGCCGCATGTGGAACTGTACACCAGTATGGAAGCCACGGGTGTATCAGCAGAGTATATACGTGATGGTCTGAACTATGCACAATGGCTCTCAAATGTCGACTTGTTGTTGCAGAGTAACACAGTAAAAGCAGTGCATGTGATGTGTACAATCAATGCATTATGCTTGCCAACACTGCCTGCACTGTTAGATCAATTGCTGGAAATAAAACGCACACACGGTCGTGACCGTGTGAACTTTACGTTAAATATCTTACGCTTTCCCAGTTTTCAATCTGCACTTGTGATGCCAGTTAAACTGCGGGACCAATTCCGTGTGACACTAGAAACTTGGCTTGCTGTCAATCAAACCAATCCCTTGTTGCACGAACACGAAATAAATCATACACAACGCTTGATTGATTATTTAGACATAGTTAAAACTCCGCATTCAGACACATTTGAAATGCCTAAGCTACACAATGATTTCAAACAGTTTTATTCGCAATACGACCAACGCAGAAACAAAAGGTTTGTCGATGTATTTCCCAACTTAAAAGAATGGTTTAACTTATTATGATGAACGTTGACGCCAAGCTCGCAGAACTGCGTGGCATGCACACTGTACTGGAAGTGGTAGATTTGTCTACTTGGTCCAGTGATTATGAATCAAGTTTAGCCGAGCTAACGCAACGTTGCCGCGAGTTATATCAAGACACTTATCAGGATGACCAACGTATTGTGTTTGTACACACCAAAGATTACTATGTAAAGAACAATGATCAGGCAGGATTAATTACAAAAAATCTTCAATTGATTTTGAACAATATTGATATCAGCAACTATTTTGTGGTAGTACTCAGTACCACTGCTACAGAAGACGCTGCCGCTGTAGCCCAACAACTGAGTTCAGATCCTGTGCCAATCACATGGTATTCAATTGCTGGAGAATTTGAGAGAATTGATTTAGAAAAGCATCCGCACAGTATCAAAGAAACATATCAATACGGCAGCGCAAATCCACTCAAGATCAGTTTAGATGAATTGTCAGACAGAGAAAAATATTTGTTGACACAATCTAAAACGTTCTGCATGTATCCCTGGATTCATTTACATGCCTGGCCAACTGGACAAGCATTTCCCTGTTGTCATGCCAAAGCAGGAGCAGGACAAGTAGGCAATTGCCGCACTCACACCATGAAACAGATATGGAACAGTGATCAACTGCGCAAATTACGCACAGACATGCTGAGTGAAACACCCAATGCGGCCTGCGGGCGATGTTACGAACAAGAAAACTCTGGATTTTTCTCAGGCCGCCAGTCAGCAAACAAACATCACGGACATCATATAGATCGGGTCAACAAAACTCATGAAGATGGACATTTTGATCAGTTTGAATTAACTTATTGGGATGTTCGCTTTAGTAACCTGTGCAATTTAAAATGCCGTAGTTGCGGACATGTCTTTAGCTCACAGTGGTATCAAGATCAAGCCAAGCTAACACTTGATCAATCCTGGAAAGAAAAGAACTCGGTATTAAACTATGCTGGCCGTACAGAAACAGACATGTGGGAACAACTAGAACCACACCTGGACTATGTAGAGCAGATCTATTTTGCTGGGGGTGAACCTTTGTTAATGGAAGAACACTATCGTATTCTAGACGAATTAGTAAAGCGCAAGAAATTTGATGTAAGATTGACATATAACACAAACTTTACACACACTGACTTAAAGGGCAAAAGTGTATTTGAATATTGGAAACAGTTTAACTCAGTAGCAGTTGGAGCAAGTCTAGACGATTCAGGCACACGTGGCGAATACATGCGCAAAGGCACCGACTGGGCAGTGGTGGAACAAAATCGTAGAGACATGTTGCGCATCTGTCCTGAGGTGGACTTTTACATTAGCCCTACACTTAGCATTATGAATGCCATGCACTTGACTGACTTCCATAGAGACTGGGTGGAAAAAGGCCTGTTAAAACCGCAGGATCTAAATGTAAACATCTTGCAGGATCCTGTTGAATATAGAATAGACATTGCTACTCCTGAATACAAGCAACAGATCAAACAAAAGTTTGAACAACATCTTGAATGGTTGCGTCCGCAAGATCCCTTGCAAAGAGCCACAGTGGGATTTGAGTCAGCAATCAACTACCTGATGAGCAAAGATAATTCATCACTGATTCCTGCATTCTGGAGTAAGACTGAGGCATTAGATGACGTACGACAAGAAAACATCCTAGACATTATTCCAGAATTAAAGGCATTAAAATGAATATCCCTCACGATAAATTCTGCGTACTACCTTGGATCAGCTTAGAAGCCAGCCCCATTGGTACAGTACGTCCCTGTTGTTTGGCTGATGATGAAATTGTCGACGATGCAGGCAACAAGTTTGAGCTACTCACAGCCAACTTCTCTGAAATTCAAAATTCATCTCATATGCGTAGTTTGCGACAGCAGTTCCTTGATGGTGAAAAGCCGCAGACATGTCGTAAATGTTTCAACGAAGAACGTTCAGGTAGAACCAGCAAACGCATGCACACACTCAACAGGCTCAAACACATGTTGCCTGATCAAGAATGGACAACAGATGCCAAACCCTTGATGTTCTTAGATCTCAAGCTGGGCAACATTTGTAATTTGAAATGCCGCATATGCGGATCATGGAGCAGTTCACAGTTTGCCACAGAAGAACTAAATCAAATGCACTCCAATGAGGAGAAAAAAGCCAGCTTGCCTTATCAGATGTTACGTGCAGGAGCCTGGCCTCGGGAAAATCAGAAGTTCTGGCAACAAATTGAATCAGTGTTGACTGATATTCGTTACATTGAATTCACAGGCGGTGAACCCTTTATGATTCAAGAGCACTTTGATATGTTGCAAGGACTTGTAGACCGTGGCATTGCGCACAATGTAGAAATACACTACAACACAAATGGCACACACTGGCCCGAGAACGCACCTGAAATTTGGCGTCATTTTAAACTGGTTGAGATTGCATTGTCAATAGATGATGTAGGCGAACGTTTTGAATACCAACGCAGTAATGCTGTATGGACCGAGGTTGAACAAAACGTGAGCCGTTTTGCAGAACTAAAGGCACAAAGCACCAATATTGAATTACAATGCTGTACCACAGTAAATGTATTCAATGTGCGTTACTTAGAACAGGTTGCTGCCTGGATTGATCAGCAGGCATTTGATTTTGTGTACTGGAATATGATGCACGACGCCTGGTACTTCTCTATTGCAACCTTGCCCGATGAAGCCAAAGCAGGAATTACTGCACACTTACAATCTGCACAGTTTCCCGAACGTTTTCGCGGTGAAATTAACAACATCATTGAGTTTATGAATCGTGGCGCTTCGACAGACGGCAACATCTTGAAGATGCGTGTGCGTGATCTAGATCGAAAACGTTCACAAGACATGGCGCAGATACAACCAGAATTTGCCGAGTTAATTAACTATAAGTATGCCACTTAAATTGCTGTTGCACAACAATGATCGTAATTCGTTTTCTCACAGTCATGTGCAGACACAGTTACGGAAACATTTTGATATTGTCGCTTGGCAGCCAAATACCATGTACAGCAGAGATCATGTGTTGGTCGTAGACTCATTCAAGTTACATCGTGTTGATCCTAATTATTGGTACGTATCTTATCTCAGAGACGGATATAAAGTACTAGTGGACAACATGTGGGAAATACCAAATTTTATAGACACTCATTTTCCCAGTGATGACCTGGGTTACCATGTGATGCAAAACACCAATTGGTTCTGGTACAACGAATCCATGATGTACTCTGAATCAGGATTGGATCAATACTGCCCAAATAAAACATATGACCGTCTGGCTCTCATGCCCATGCGCATTGGCCGTGGACATCGTCGTGATCTTGTGATTGAACTAAGCAGTGTCCTGGACAATCTTATCTGGAGTTTTAATGCACACGGTCGTCAATTGCCCGACGATTTACCACAAGACCATCCAGACTATCAGAGACATTTTAATCCTGCCTGGTATGATCGCACACATTTCAGCATAGTGGCCGAGAGTCAGACTGACAACCCTGAAATGTTTATCACGGAAAAGACATTTAAACCCATGGCGTTTTATCACCCGTATGTTGTGATGGCACAAGCAGGTGTATTAAATTACCTGCGTACACAAGGATTTGAAACGTTTAACAACCTGTTTGACGAAACATATGATACCATAACAGACTATTACCCTAGATTATTAGCAGTAACAGATGCAGTTAAACGCTATGCGTGTGTGCCCTATGATGCCATAACACACCAAAAGCTCGCACACAATCACAATCGTTTCTTTGATCAAAAACTAGTACAAGATCGTTTTGTTAAAGAAATAATTAATCCTATTATGGAGTATGCTGAATCATTATGACACCACCAACTGAAAATTTTTGCATCATTCCCTGGTTTGGCATTGAAACCACTCCTATAGGTACTGTTAGACCTTGTTGTCTTGCACGTGAGGAAATCATTGATGACAATGGTATTTCTTTTGATCTCCACTCAAGCACATTTGATCAAATTCAAAATAGTCAGTACATGAAGGATCTGCGACAACAATTCCTGGACAACAAACGCCCCCCAACATGTGGCAGTTGTTGGAATGTTGAAGTTGCTGGACACAAGAGCAAACGATTACAAACCTTGGAATCTATTCTTGCTAGACAAGTTAGCGAACAGACCTGGACCACAAACCCTATTCCGTTAAAATATGTTGATCTGAAATTGGGCAATATATGTAATTTAAAATGTCGTATATGCGGATCTTTTAGCAGTAGTCAAATTGCCTCCGAAAGTCTAGCAAGTTTGCCGTCACATAATGTCAAAGGCTTTCCAATTATTCATGACAAAAAGAACATGAATGAATACAAAATGCTTCGTCAGGGTGCATGGCCCAGGGAAAGTGCTGTGTTTTGGGACGAATTAGAAAAAGTACTGGGGCAAATTAAAAAATTTGATATATCAGGCGGTGAGCCTTTCTTGATCGAAGAGCATTTTGAAATGTTGCGTAATATGGTTGTTAACGGCCACTCACACGATACTGAAATATATTACAACTCAAATGGCACAGTGTATCCCGAGCAAGCTGAGGATATTTGGAAAGATTTTCAAACAGTAAAAATTGCTCTGAGCCTTGATGACATTGGGGCTAGATATGAATATCAAAGATCCAACGGAAATTGGGACGTGATATTAAGCAACTTGGAAAAGTTTAGACAACTGCGAGCAAGGCATGGTAATATTGAACTAGAAGCAGGCTGTACTGTAAGCATATATAATGTGTTATATCTAGTAGAAATACTAGATTGTTTACAAACACAATCTCTTGATTTTGTACACATAAATTTTTTGCATTACAATCCAATGTTGAGCATTGCTAATTTACCTCAGACAATCAAAGATCAAATAATAACTCATTTGATCACTGCTAATCAAACTGCCAATCATAATGAAATTTCTGTTGTGATCAATTTTATGCGGCAAGGAAACAGTAAAAATGACATACTAGACACTCTGGCATACATGAAGCATATTGATCAACTTAGATCAACTCATCTGTGGGATTCTTCTCCTGAACTTGCAAAAATACTAAATTACCAGTATAATATACAATGAGTAATTCTTTAAACAAACCCTTGTGTGTTTTGCCATTTATGCATGGTCTAATGGACACAACGGACCAACTGTTACCATGTTGTGCGTACAATCATCGGCACGGTAAACAATATCATGTACATGAGTTTGATACCTGGTGGGAATCAGGATTAACGGAAATTAGACAAGACATGCTTGCTGGCCGAAAACACGAAGGCTGCAATCGTTGTTGGAAAGAAGAAGAACAAGGAATATTAAGTTACCGCCAACGACAGAATGAATATTGGGCTCAATATCAAAATATCCAACAGCCGCTGCCCAAACCTGTGTTTTTAATGATGGGCATTGGCAACTATTGCAATATTAAATGTATCATGTGTTCTCCACAAAAAAGCAGCTTATGGGCAGAGGAGTACGAAAAGAATCAAAAAGCATTCAAAAAAATTAATATACACTTTACTCACTACAATAACGGCTCTTGGAGTGAACCAGAAAAAATTGAACGTCTATTAGATCATGTGGCCACTGATGTGGAAATGTTGCACTTCAGCGGCGGCGAGCCACTTATTACCCCAGAATACAAACAAGTGTTACGTTCAGTTATCAATCCTAGCAACGTTGAACTACACATCAATACCAATCTCACCATGCTCAGTGAAGACTGGATAACATTGCTGAAACAGTTTAAAACAACAATCAATGTGAGTCTTGAAGGTGTGGGCGAGAAAAATGACTATGTCAGAGAAGGATCTGACTGGTCTGTATTAGTACGCAACATAAACCGTCTTAAAGCGGCAGGAATATATGTTGCTGTATGTCATGCATTCAGTAGAACCAGTTTATTGGCCTTGCCAGAACTGTTGGAGTTTTGTACAGATAACAATTTACAAATCAGTTTCACTCAGTTGACATATCCGCCGTATTTGCAGGTGGCTGGTGCACCAGATTCAGAAAAACAACAATTTTTAACAGCATTAAACTGTATGAAATACCCAAACCACACGGCACCAGAAATTTTTGTTTACGAAGACATTGTAAAAACAACCAAGTATGATGTAGAAAAAGATATTGCATTTTGGAAATTTATAGATACCATGGACCAATTACACAATAAAAACTATCAAGAAATCTTCAAGGTCACTCCACAATCTGTGACTGATAGAAAGGTCGATACATTTTGCATGGCACCTTGGACACACACCTATCTGAGTCCACAAACTGAACGAAGAATATGCTGTGCGTCAAGGGAACCTGCTCAGAGTTTTAAACAATACATTGATACCGCAGCCGGCACAGGCAAATACATGCCTATCACACTGGATGAACACTGGAATGGAGATCACATGCGCAGTGTACGTCGTCGTATGTTGGCTGGGGAAACCTTGCCCGAGTGTGAAGTATGCAATAACAAACTGTTGAATACTGATGTGTACAGAAGTTATTTTACGCATCTGTTCAAACACAAAATTGATGAAGTGTACAGTTCAACTGACGAAACTGGTTATACCACAATGCAGCCAGTGAGTTGGGACTATCGTTTCAGTAATCTCTGCAACTTTAAATGCAGAACCTGCGGAGACATGTTATCAAGTGCCTGGGAAACAGAACAAAAGCAACATGACATGACGGATTGGGCCAATCCCAAGAACAACTGGATGCGTCCTGAAATAAGAAACGAAATTTCAGCATTTCAAGATCAGCAAATTGAACAAGAGTTTAGTGACGCTGTGGAACAACACCGTGTGGAAGAAATATACTGGGTAGGCGGTGAGCCCTTGATGTTTGAACAGCATTGGCGGTATATGAAACGCATAGTAGATCTGAGAGACGGCCCACGTGTGTATGCACGATATAACACCAATCTCAGCAGGGTAGATTACAAAGGAGTGAATCTTTATCGAGACATTCTTGCTCATATTCGCGACTGGCAGATTTGTGCCAGCCTAGATGGTACAGGCACCACAGGAGAGTACATACGCACAGGATTAAATTATGCAGAATTCTGCAGAAACTTTGAACAAGGTATTGCTATAAAACGCCACAAGAGACAAATGCGACTAGACTTCACACTCACACTGCCGGGCATGACAGAAATTTTAGCCATGGAACAGTTGGCTGCATCATACGATGTAGAACTATTGGCCAAACTTATATTCAGCTTCACTCCAGAGATCATTATGAGCCCTTTAGCAATGCCCAGGACGTTATTAATGAACTGGATCACGGATCTGTTGCCACAATGTCAGACTGAAGTCATGCGTGATATGCTGTTGCAATTGCAGTCTAGACCAACATTTGAAGAACAGTGGCCAAATATATATCAACAAGAATTAATAAAAGGCAAAACTCGTGTGTTACGATTAGAAAGCATACGTACATCGCCCACTAGCATGGCTACAATATTGAGTGAAAGACCCGATGTCAAAGAATGGTGGAACAAAATTGGAACAAATTGAAATAACTTTAAGAAACACTAACACAGGGGATCTGCTGCCGGTGTATATAGATGTAGAAGATAACAGCCTAAGTCGTCGTTGGTTAACGGCATTAAATGAATTACTGGAAAAGAATTTCCATTTAGAAAAGAACTACTGTTGGTTTGGCTGGCATGCAGGACCTAGAACAGCAGAGTACGTATGTGATCAAATCAATCGATCAATTGCGGCCATCAATGCCGCGGACATGGGCTATCAAATTACAGATCATTTTGATACCATCAACACCATTACAGCAGGTGCAGTGGGTGACGGCTTGCCAGGCGGCAAACTCATACACAAAAAACTAAATCAATTGCACCGCTACTTTGAAGACCTACAGGGAGTGTCGGGTGCAATGAGTCCATTTTACACTCGTGCAGATGCCGCCACACGTTGGCATATTCGTCAGTTAAATTTGCTGTGTCACGAATATGAAAGTCTAGTGCTGAGCATGCGCAAGGCACACTATGCTCCAGAATGGGTGCGTCCCAGTCAGCTCATGTGCTGGTTAAATGCGCCACGATTTGAACTAGAACCTGAAGACTATGAACTGTTTGGCATAGAAACAATCAATCGCAAGTTAGGCGGAGTGTATGTGGGTGTGAACAAAGCAGTGGGCAAACACCACTGGGAAGTGTTTCACGATGAAGGTAGAGACAGTCGCATAGACGAATTAACCACAACGACACTAAGAGCACAAACAGAAGCCGCAGGAGATTTTGACATAGAGTGGGCACGAGATCCGGGCGCTTACCCTTGGCAGATCAAACAGTTGGCACAGTTTCGGGAGTGGCTGATGATCAATGGATTCGATCCTGAAAACAAAGCACTCACTATAGGACACCCTCAAGTGGCACAAGTGAACTTGATCAAGACATTTGGTACAGACGATGCTGCCACAATCTGGACCATGTTAAATGACTATTTAGATGTGTATAAAATAACAACTAGCCAGGCCGGTGCTATATACAACTATCACTGGAGCGATGCTGACTTTGGTGAACGTCAGATACGGTGTATCACAAAAGGACCTTAATATGAACTGGCTCAAAAACTTATACAATAGAATTCGTTTAGAAATTCGATACCGCAAGAAGCTAAAAGAACTGCGCAAACGAGATCCATTTATCTACAAATGAAAATACTAGGAATTTCAGCAGGGTTTCACGATGCTGCCGCTACTGTGATTAACAATGGTTATATTCTTTTTGCCGGACATAGTGAACGATATTCAAAACAAAAGAACGATGCCAATATACACCCAGATCTACTTAAGGATGCACTTGTGTATGGTGTAGATCATGTTGCGTATTACGAGCGTCCCTGGCTTAAACAACTGCGACAGTGGTATGCAGGACAGGGCCTGGAGTGGGATAAAGTCACGCTGAATCAAGTGTTACAGCAACAGGTCCCAGCGGCTATGTTGTCACATCCTACCACAAGTACACATAATCATCACTTGTGCCATGCGGCAGCAGGATTTCAAACCTCATCCTACGATCGTGCCACAGTGGTGGTAATAGATGCAGTAGGCGAGTTTGACACAATAACAATATGGGCAGCAGAATATGATTCAAAAGGCATGGCAAAGTATCGAAAACTTTGGTCACAGCATTATCCACATTCAATTGGACTATTCTACTCTGCGGCTACTAGCAGTGTTGGCCTACGCCCACTAGACGAAGAATATATCCTAATGGGCATGGCAGCGTATGGTGATGCCACAGCGGCTGTGGGCATGCAAAAATTAGTCAAAGACTCTGACCAAATACGATTCTGTGACAATCTACACACCGGCATTGACAGTAAATATCTGCAGGATCTAGAAGAATTTGATATTGCTGCTGGCACACAAGCCATTGCAGAACAACTAATCATGAGTGTGATGCGCAGAGCACGTGACTTCAAATGGTCCAGCAATTTGGTGTACATGGGTGGGGTTGCTCTTAACTGTAGCGCCAACAGAAATTTAGGAAAGTTCTTTGATAACATATGGATTATGCCTTGTCCTAGCGACGCTGGCAGTAGCCTGGGCGCGGCAGCATTGGCTTATGGGAAACAGATACATTGGACCAATGCCTATCTGGGCCATGATATCCCTGGTGATTATCCTGTGGATGATATTATCACTGTCCTGCTACGTGATAAAATTGTGGGCGTGGCCAGCGGTCGTGCCGAATTTGGGCCCAGGGCTCTGGGCAATAGATCACTATTGGCAGACCCCCGTGGCGCAGACATAAAGGCACGTGTAAATGATATCAAACGACGACAGCAATTCAGACCATTTGCGCCTGTTATTTTAGAAGAACATGCTCATAACTATTTTGACATGCCTTGCAGATTCCCCAACAGTAGATATATGCAAGTTGTTGCTCGCTGTATACATCCTCACATATTTCCTGCTATCATTCATTATGACCACACTAGTAGGGTACAAACAGTACCACCGGATGGTTCTGGAATAAGACAACTGCTAGAAGCATGGTACCGGGCAACAGGTTGTCCCATGTTGCTCAATACTAGTCTAAACATACGAGGCGAACCCATGGTAAATGATCGTGCAGATGCTGAACGCTTTGAAGAGTTATACAATGTAAAGGTATGTTCATAATATGGACAATAAAAGAGTTTTCCCAATTAACACCAACACAGGGTGTTTGTTAAAATGGGCATGGTCCACAGTGTTTCTTCGCCAGGGCACAAGTTCCAGTTGTCATAGAACAGATCAAGCACCAATACCCCCAGGAGATTTTTCCAGTTTTCATAACTTGCCTAACAAAGTTGCCGCACGTGAATTGATGTTGCAAGGCGGTTGGCCACAGGGCGGATGTCAGTATTGTGAAAAGATTGAAGCCGCAGGAGGCATGAGCGATCGGCAGTATCAACTGCATGCCGGACATGACCATGACCGTACTCCAAGAGAGCTACTTCAAGATCCCACACAAACAGAAGTTGTACCCACCATACTAGAAGTGTATTTTAACAATACCTGCAACATGAGTTGCTTGTACTGTGGTAGTCATTTTAGTTCAAAGTGGGAAGAAGAAAACAAAAGGTTTGGCATGTACGAGAACCAGCCCAAGACCGTGGCATTTGGCTGGGACACCAAACAACCAGACCTAGACTATGATAAGATGCTAGCTGATTTCTGGAAATATCTCCACGATAAAGATAGATATCTACACATTAGACAATATCAAATTGCTGGTGGCGAGCCATTTCATCAAGTGGAACTGGAAGCCAGTATAGACTTTTGGGATAATCATCCCAATCCAGAACTGACATTTAACTTCATTACCAATTTAAAAGTCACTCCCAAGAAGTTTCAATCCACAATTGACCGACTGGGTCGCATGGTTGATCAAGGCAAGCTCAAACGTGTGCAAATTAGTTCAAGCCTGGATGCCTGGGGACCGCAACAGGAGTACGTGCGTTGGGGATTAGATTTGGCAGAGTGGCAGGAAAACTTTGAATATTGCCTGGACAAGCCATTTATTCAACAGTGTATCAATTCAGCCATCAATCCATTGACTGTAAAAACCATGCCCGAGTTGATTCAGAAAATGAATGACTGGAATGATCGATGTTCAGACAACAAGCAAATTGCCTACAGCTTTATGACTGTGATGGCACCAAATTGGATGGATCCTGCTATCTTTGGCGCAGGCGTGTTTGAACAAGACTTTGAACAAATACTTGCCGCCATGCGAGAAAACACTGACATGGAACGCAGTGCCAAACATCACATGGAAGGCATTGGCCGACAAATTGCTGCCGCGCCACGCAACATCGAGTTGATTAACGGATTAAAAGATTATGTTACTGAACTTGATCGCCGCAGAGGAACCCAATGGCAGGAACTATTTCCCTGGCTTGATCAGGACTGGAAATAAGGCGCCCACTCGGGCACAACATCTGTCAGCTTCTTTTTGCTCACAGTGTCTTCAAGTCGAATATGCTCAATGAACTGTGGCAGATAAGCAGGTTCATATGGTGTTGATTCTATCACACTGATCACACGATCCACCAACTGGGTATAGTAAGTTTCATATATGGCCGTTGTGTTTGCAAAACGTTCTCGGCCTGCACGTAACCTACTCAGTGCAATTTCACGTAGCTCAGGAGGAACAGCACCTTGACCCAGGTGATCAACTCTAAACACAGGACTGATGTTGATAAAGCTACCAGCTACATCTTCAGGATTGTGCGGACCAAACCCTGACTCGTAACACCAGTTGATAAAGTCCATGGCACTGAACACATTTATACCAGTTAACACATAGTTAACAACTGTGCTGATGTATTCATGATCCATCAGTTCCAGGGCATTAACACTTAGGCTGGCCCATTTGGCACCTCTACGTTGGTACTCAATTACATCACCAATGCCATCAATGCTGACATTGTAGATGACCTGTTTGAACTTACGAAACTTTTCATCCAGTGCAGATGCACTGCTACTAGCATTTGTCAAAAGTGTAATGAGAATATTTTTGGCTAGATCTTTTTCTATTAGATAGTCCATTATTTCATGTACTTGGCTTTGCAGTGCAGTTTCACCGCCAGTGAAGTTGATCAATTGTACTTTGTCCAGCACTGAATAAAAGTCTGGATCAGCCACATTGAGTACAATTTTTTCTTGTTTCTTCATCACTTGCACTTCAAATGTTTGACGCTTGCTAGATGCACCACCAGCACACATCACACAAGAATAGTTGCAGTAATTGCTGGGATAATAGTCCAGGGTAATAATGTCATGCACATTGTAGTCATCATTGATGATTTGGTAAACTTCTGACACAATGTCTGACTGCAAAAACTGTGCAAGAAATTTATTATTCTGTTGCCTAGGGCTTGACACGCCAGACTTTTCGTTATAACTACAAGATCTGCAGTCATAGATGTCGTGAAACTTGTCTTGAATAAAATCTTGTCGCATTTGTTTCCATACTGGTGCATTGCGTGTGTCATGTATACTGTCGTTTGTGATGTTCCATTTGTTCATGTCATCGGCCATGACAATACTGCAAGGACGCACACTGTTGGGCATGCCTTCTTGAGCAATGGGAATGACATTGTTGGTTTGATAAAAAGCCCCAAAGAATGGATACAAACAAATGTGCTCTCCTAATTCTTGATATATGTTGTCTAAGTCGTTCATTGAATTCTTTCTTTACAAAGAGCAATCAAGCTGGGATTGAAATTGATTGTGCTATCGGGCACGTCTACATGTTGTTTATAAATTGCCAGTAGATTGTTTACAGTAACAGCATGAAGCTCATGATCAACATTGCCAATTACATCGTGTTCAGTATAATTACTCCAGGTGCCCCAATCTTCTAACCTATTGATAACTCCTCGGAATTGATAGCGATAACACAGGTCTACAAAATTTTGCATGTCGTTGTAGTTGTCTTTTTGCAGGACAAATTTTAATAGTACTTCTGACTTGGTCTGATCACACAATGTTCTCAAGTAATCAAAGTTCTTGATTAGTTGTGTAAATGTTCCGCCAAGCCTCACTTGCTCGTACACCTCAGCTGACCCAGCATCTATACTGATAAAATACTGTGTGATGTTGTTAATAATAGGAGAATCAGTCAATTGCTTTTCTAACAACAGCCCGTTTGTAAACAGTCTTATGGTTTGATTTTTCTTGGGTACAAATCTATGTATCAACGGGCGCATGATGTGGCTGGCCAATGGGTCACCATTTCCGGACATTACTATGTGTATCGGGTGCTCAAACTTTTCCAGCATGTCCACCAGGTGGTTGACCTGTGCTAGTTTACGATCAAAATCGCTGCCACTGCTGAGCATCACAGCAGATGGTCTGCAACTGGGGCATCGTAGATTACAGCTTTCATCTATGTTGATTGAAAGATAATAGTCCTGTTGATGCACAGATTTATCCAGTACACCACACCGGTCTACAGCACAGTGAGTGAACTCTCCAGAATCTATGTCTTGTTGCAATAGTTTAGCAGACGGACTAACCCATACTTGATTTAGGTCAGTAAAATCAGATATGTTGCCCACTGATATTGGCAACCAAGCTTCGCATGAACACACAAAGCATTCTCCAGTCCAGTCTACCACAAGTTGAGTTGATGGAGCATTGCAATGATTGTTGATTTTTAATTTTAAATCTTTGTTTCTCAGTATTGATTTATAACTGTGTTGGTTTTGTATGGGAATAGTAAATTGATAACTCATTTGCATCCCCCGCACATGTTGTTACATGCTACCAATCTGCCTTCAGCATACGTGGGTTTGTCCCAGGTCTTTTCAACTTGATCAAACCATTCTAAACATTCAGCCATGGTGTACTTCAATGCGTTGTTGCGTGATATCAGCGGACGCAGTTGTGTGTTGACCACATTGAGATAGTTGGCACTACCGTGCCCGTAAGTTTTAGGGTTGAATCCAAGATAGCAACACGGATACACTTCTCCAATGCTGTTGATATAAACTGTTTTGGTTTCAATGGCCTCACAAGAAATAGGAGTTTTAATTGGCTCAGGACATCCTGCAACATCTGCTATTGCATCAGGCCTAGCATACCGTTCATAAATGGTGTCAAAGTTTGTGAGATCTGTTGTGCCCATCACAAACACCAGTTTCTTATCAGAATCAAATACAGGTCCTACATTGCGTTTGTGATCAATCAATTCAAACCGTTCAAACCCCATGTCTATGCTGAGTTGCTCGGCTTGAGTTTGCTGATGTCTATTGTGATCAAAGTCAATCATTTTCCAAATGGCATGTCCGCCGGCAGCAATGAAAGTCTGTGCATTTCGAATCACAGTTGAATACATGGTATTGCGTCTGTATATGCTGTGAGTATCCTCTAATCCGTCTAGACAAAAATATACCACGGCTAGTTTGGCCAGCTGTGTCCAGAACACACGATCCCTGGCACCGCCGTTGGTGTTTATAGTTATAAGAGCCTGATTGCCGAGATGTTGTTTGAAATATTCAAGTATTGGTATGGCGTCAAAGTTCATAACAATATCGCCGAAGTTACCATTTATTGTTATTTTATCAAGATGATTTAAAAACACAGGAGTGAATATCTTCTGTGCTTCTGCCAAGGTCATTGAGTGTTCTTCATAGCCATCATTGTGCGGATATCCGCACAAGTTACGAGGACACTTGGGACATGCAGCATTGCACTCGCTGGATATTTCCAGATGTACTTTCCTAATGTCCTCTACTGCGTACAACATGCTTTACAGGTATGTTTCTAGGCCGCCACGACGACGTAGATCTTGTGTACAGCAAGAGATGCCACCATCCCAGAAGTAGCTGTGGCGCAGTTCGCTGATGATGGGGTTAATTCTATGCTTTTTGCAATAGTCAAACACTTCTTTGTTGTATGAACTAAAGATAACGTTCTCTTCGTCTAGTGCCAAGCAGTTGACATCAAACACAGTTTCGGCAACAAAGCCGGTCCATTTGTTTAGATACTTGTCCACAAAGTCTGTAAACTCAGCAGTAGGAGTTTGCCCCTGTACGTACCAAGCCCCTGGGCTTTGCTCGTACTTGAACTTGCCCACTTCCATGGCAGCCCAGATTGAGCTATCCCAGATCTTGCATACGTCCCAGCCCGGGAAGTCTTTGGCCAGATCCAAGTTAACATCGTGCTTGCTGGATAACAACACACCGGGCTTGAGAATAGCAAACACAGCATCGCCGTGACCGTCTGTGATAGCTTCGTGAATACGATAACCTTCGCCTAGTACATTGTCCACAATCCACTTGGTTTGATCAGGACGCAAAAAGTCTGAGTTGTCAAAAAACACATCACGACCCACACGCACAATACAACTGGCACTTGCACCGTTTAATATACAATCTTCGTCCCAGCGACTATTGTGTGGATTAACAACTTGATCACCAAAGTCGGCACAGATATCATCCAGCTCTTCCATGTTGAGCACACGCAGTAGTTTGTCGCCTAATGTGATTTGCCAATCGCGTGGTGTCAGTGGCGGCAGCGGAGCACCTCCTCCTTCGGTCTGATGCCAGATAAACGAGTCTTTACCAGGCAAGTTAGGGCGACGTACTCGAGCACCGTACTTCTCAATTGTCTTGCTCAAGTTGTCAAGATCTTCTTCAGTTTCGGCAAGAATTTGTTGTAGTTGATTACGCACTTGAGCATTGTCAATGAAATCAAAGTAATCTGGTGAGTAGGCGCGACCCACAATGACCTCTTCAAGAGGTTGCCAGCTGGTGTAAGAGTTAATTTTGTTCATGTAAGTTCTTTAATAAAGTATTTAATCTGTCCAGTTTCGTGGATTGAAATAACTGCTGGTTGTGCAGTATATCCTCACGACAGCGTAAAAACATGTTGTGTGGATCTTGTTGTATTTGCTGTAGTACGTGTTTTATTTTGAGCCAACGTTGTGTGTTGTTCATTTCCAAATCGTATGTGTTGTCCAGCACTGAATCAAATGTACGATATCCTAAATCACGCAGGCATTGTAAACTACCCGGGGGTGCTACCAAAACAAATGGTTGTGCGTTCTTGATGGGTTTAAATGTCTTTTCGGTCAAGAATGCCCCACCAGATCCATCAGCATCAAAGTGTGTTTCTATCACAATGTTGAAGTATACATCTGTGTAGTGCTCGGAAACGGTCAAGGCATGATTGTTGTGGTCGTCTACTGTTAAGGTATCACATCTATACGGACCGTTTGTCATGAACACATCAACTGCAACATTGGGCAGGCGTTCTATGGGATTGTCTGCAGGATCATCGCCTAGTGGTAGTTCAGTGTTGTAACTCCATAAACTCTGTGACAGCATGTTGCTCTGTAACAAGTCTGCCATTATGGCTGCCCGCCACCATTTGTGTGTTCTGCTTAGTGCAACAAATGTATATGGTCGTGTCCTAGCATGAAACTCAACAGGCGCAACATCCTGATTCCTGCGCCAAAACAACAATTCATGATCAGGAAAGTACGCAAAGCCAGGAATTGATTTGGCCGCGGTGTTGCCCGAAACAAATCTATAACAACTAGTAGACAAGTTGTGTTGCGCACACAACGAATCTAGACGTTGTTTGATGTTGTACGGATTGTCGCCTTCGTGATAGTAAAATATCACAGTTACCAGCCCTTGCTGAATTCTTTGTAGCAATGCATCAGCAACAAGACCAAAGTAATCAATGGCAAAATCAAAAAAGCCCAATCCAATCACATAGTAGCCATCGCCTTGGGTGGTTAAACTGTATTGGTACCCATGATCGTCCATGTGCCCAAACAATTCTGCAGGAGTGGTGTGCGGCCAATGTTGCCCAAACTCTCTCCAGGCCTGTGTGTACGGTCTAGCTTGGTGTTGTGCTAGCGCAGGATATGGCCGACCCTTAACAATTGAATCAGCTACGAAGTTCATTCAGCATGTTAATCAGTTCAGGCCACAGGATGTTTTCCAGCCCAGTACCATAAAAATGTTCAAAGTTGTGTTGCACAATGGGCAAGCAAGCACGATGTATTTGTTGACGTTCTGCTACACTAAGATTGTCTAGATCTTTTAGTAGCCGGGTAACCTTTTCAACACGCTTGATGTCATCCGTTTCCTCATCATAGCTTTCGTCAAATATGTCGGCAAAGGTCTTAAATCCGTAACTGCGCATGTACTCCAAACTGTGTGCCGGAGCCACTAGAACAAATGGCATTTCTAGTGCAATGGCTTTGAATGTTTTTTCTGTAATGTGCAACCGTTGACCAAAGTACACAGTCTCTGTAGGAACATATACCAAACTGTCTTGTGCTTCTGCGTAGTTGCCTAACCAACAGCTAGTCATGATTTGGGTCTCTTCGCCTGCAAATAATCTAGGTAACTCTGCTGCCAAGAACACTTGCTCTATGTCAGGATATATGTTATTATACTTGAGTGCTATTTGTGAAATGTCCACGTGCTCGTAAGGACATATTCTAGGAGCCGAAATATAATTGCTGTCTAATTCATGTTTGAATACATTATACAAAAACAAAACTCTATGATCGCGTTTGCCTGCAACAATACGATTTGGACTCATGAATGTACGAGTAGGCAATCTATCAGCGGCTCTGGGAATCAAGAAAGTTTTGTCGTAGCCGCGAAACCAGTCCTTGCAGGCCCATCCGTGATAAAAGTAGTAATGAGGTTTCCAACCATATATATTATTAAGTTCGTCAACATATTCTCCCTTTTCACTAACAATCACATGTCCATTGACACCTTTGCTTTTTGCTTCGGGAGGTTTGCTCCAATATTGAAGATCTTCAGTTCTAACTTTGACATCGTCAAACAACGATTTGTGCAAATCTAAATGCACAGGCTCTTGATCATGCAAAAAAATAAAATCAGTTTCAGGAATATCATCCCTACCAAAATTAAACAATGCTTCAGGATCACTACGCCCTGGAGGATCACAGAAAAATGTTCTAGTGCCAGGAATGTGTTGATCTATCCAAGGCCAAAATGTGTTGTTGTAAATTTCGTCTATTCTAATCATGTTTGATATTTTTTATATAGGTAAGAAACCAGATTTGTTTGCACATGAACGTGCGGCAGATAGTATTGAACATGCACAGCAGTTGAGTCGCACAAGGTTTTTTTGGTGTGTCACATACTTATGTGACTATAGCGACTGGAATTGGTTTTACGAACCACCGCCTTGGCAAGCTGGACAAAATCATGTATGGTCTTCAAAGTGGCATCAGTATTCGGGTACATATCTCATGCCCAAAGATCCTACAGACCAATGGAACTTTCATCAAGAAGTTATAGCAACAAACTCTGTACATGAAAATTGGCGTGTGTTACATGCTATTGATCATGCACAGTTTGATTTCTCGTGGCACCCGCATCCATTAGATCCTCCTTACATTTACGTATGGGGTAATCAACACTGGCCCGGGGAAAAAATGCCCACAGTAGAATATGCTGTAGAAGGTGCAACAGAGCGCAAGTACATGGATTGGCCGGCTGTGTTACTACCTGCAATGACAAACTGGGCAACACCTGCACTGATTGATCCTACTAGTGTAGATTATTCATGGGTGCCAGATCCACAAGACCCTGCTTACATCTACGAGTTTGCCACACAATGGCAGCCCAATGGAGGTGCTGTGTACACAGTACCCGGAGCACGTGAACGTAAGTATGTGGACATTCAACATCGTAGACTCAGTGACAGCACAAGCTGGACAATTCCACCATCAGTTGATCCCAATAGCGTAGACACATCCTGGCATCCCAGCAATACAGAACTGCCGTACATGTATGAGTTTGCCACACAATGGCAACCCAATGGCGGTGCTGTGTACACAGTACCAGGCGCAACAGAACGCAAGTATGTGCAAATTCAACATCGTAGATTGCCCAACAAGACAGCGTTTAACGAGCTAGAAGTTGTGCAAGGCTTTGACTATTCATGGCACCCGGACAACACAGAGCCACCTTACGACTACGTGTTTGGTAATCAGCACTGGGCAGGTACTGAGATGCCCACGGTGGTGTATAATATGCATGCCGCCACACAAGAGAAGTTTGTGGACAATGTTGTTGCTCGCTTGACTGGTAACATGGGCAATTGGGAGTTTGGAGAAGACATTGATCAGGAATCCTGGGACTGGACCTGGGTACCTAATCCCAAAGACCCGCCTTATACGTATGTTTTTGGCAATCAATGGAATCCACCTGAGTTCAAGGCCAGTATAAAGTATCATGTGCCTGGAGCAACAGACGTCAAGTACATGGATCGTCGCACAACAAGATTGCCGCAACCTGCACAGTTCAGACATAACCTGGCCGTGAGTAAGTTTGATTACTCATGGGAACCCAATCCCTTTGATCCTCCCATGACCTATGTGTTTGGTAATCAATGGAACTCAGCTGTGCTAGAACCCACAGTGATCTACAGTACAGGCGGCACTGAAATTAAGTATGTGGATGATATCATTGCCACTCTAGCACAAGATGCTAGTGCATGGAAATTATTAGATGACATCGAATCGTTTGATTATTCCTGGAGACCAGATCCCACAGACCCTCCCTACATTTATGTGTTTGGAAATCAATGGCTCACACCAGAACAACGTCCTGCACTACAATATGCAATACCGGACGCAACAGATATCAAGTACATGGATCATCCTCGAGCACATCGCCAAGGAGATCACACACGTTTTGTACAACATTATCCTGCTGACTTTGATTGGTCTTGGGAGCCAGATCCAGGAAGCCCACCATACAATTATGTGTTTGGTAATCAATACTACTCAGCTGAAGTCATGCCCACTGTAGAATATTGCATGCCTGGCGCAACTGAATACAAGTACATGGATATCCCTGCGCAGTTAATGCCAAATCACAGCAATCACTGGCACACTATTGTGGACTGTGAATGGGACTACACCTGGAGACCAGAGCCGGGATCACCAGCTTACATTTACGTTTTTGGTAATCAGTGGTGGTCCGCTGAGAAAATGCCCACAGTAGAATATCACATGCCAGGTGCTACAGAACGCAAGTACATGTCAGGGCCTGTGGCACAGTTACTAATAGACATGAGCAAGTGGACTATTCCTGAGCACGTGGACACTACTGACATGGACTTTTCATGGTGTCCTGATCCAGGTGAACCTCCTTACATATATCAGTTTGCCACACAACACCAAAAGACAGGTGGCCCACAGTATCGCATGCACGGCGCTACAGAGTTCAAGTATGTGGACATGATGCGAGCTGAAGTCAAGAAAGAAGCTGCTCCTATATTTGAAATTGATCACCTGGATGGTGCCGCAGGACAGATTCCTGATGTGGTTAAAAAAGTGCGTTACTTCGACAACTATAGAGATACCTTGATACGCTTGGCCAAGAGTCTAGTGGGCGAATATGAACATGTGTGGGTGTGTAGCAGTATATGTGATTACACTGATTTTGACTTCTCGTGGCATCCAGAAACATGGCAGAGTACTATGTTGCATGTGTTTGCATCAGACAAAGAAAAGTTCGGGGATACCTTCTACATGCATGTGCCTACCTTTGCTGAACGTGCAGAAAAGAAAGCGTTGTTGGAATGGTATAGCGTAAACTATGTACCACGCAAGAGTGTGCCACGCAGACCCATGCCGGTGATTCAACACACCCAAGACAGCCATGTGGATGCAGTTAAAAACACAACATGGCCAGGGCCACTTGCTACATTTACCACAACAGATTATGTTCCTGATAACATGATTACTGTTCCGCTATGGCGCAAAGAAACCAAAACTATTGTGCCATTAAGTGCCGGAGCGTCAAGTGTGGTTGTGCCAAGAGTAGCAGTAGGAGATGTTCGTACACAGCTATATGACTATGCTTACATAGACAAAACACGTCGTATGTTAAAAGATCAACCCTTGGACATTGTGTTTATTTCAAATGGCGAGCCCTATGCTGAGTTTAACTATGAACATCTCAAGTGGGCTGTGCAGATGGAGGGATTGGACTGCAATCATATTCATCACTCAAAGGGTGTGAATGGTCGTGTGGCAGCATATCAAGCAGCCGCTAGATTAAGCACAACACCTTGGTTCTTTGCTGTGTTTGCCAAGCTGGAAGTTGATCATAGATTTGATTGGTACTGGCAACCTGATCGTATGCAACAACCCAAGCATTACATCTTCCATGCACACAATCCTGTGAATGGTCTAGTGTATGGACACCAGGCCATGATTGCATATAACAAGAAGATGACATTGGAGAACATAGGAGAAGGCCTGGACTTCACTATGGACCAGCCGCACGAAGTTGTGCCTATCATAAGTGGCACAGCCAACTACACTGAATCACCTTGGATGGCATGGCGCACTGCATTCCGTGAAGTGCTTAAACTCAAACACAGTTTACCCGATGTGGAAAATGAATACCGACTCAACATGTGGCTCAGCGATGCTGGCGAAGTCAAGAACGCAGAGTGGAGCCGCTTTGGAGCAGAGGATGCTGTAGAGTACTACGACGAAGTGGGCGGGGATTTTACAGCTCTTAAAAAGAGCTATGAGTGGGACTGGCTTGCAACGTATGCGTTTATGAAACGCAGTCTAACACCTGATCGCTAATGTATTCAACTTCTAGGTCTGTCAGTTCTGGGTAGATAGGCAGACTTAGTACACGTCGAGCAAGACTAGAACTTGCGGCCAACATATCTGGTCCAGGATATGCTCTATACAAACTCATTTCATGCAGAGGATTTGAATAGTGAACTCGTGTGTCAATTTTACGCAAGGTAAGATTGGCCTTTAGTGTATCACGACCATCAACATCTATCACAAACTTATGCACAGCATGATTGTGCGCATTAGAGTCGTTGATCAAACAGCGTATGTTTGTATTTTTAAATCTTTCACACCAGTGATCGGCAATACGTTGTCTACGTGCTTGCCACTGATCAATGTGTTTTGCTTTGACCAGCATATGGGCACAGTCTAGTTCACTCATGCGGCTGTTGGTGCCAGGATTACGATGTGTAGGCTTGCCGTTGTCTCTCCAGGCTCTTGCATATTCTGCTAGATCTAAATTGTCTGTGACTACAGCACCACCGTTGCCATAACAAGCAAGGTTCTTCATGGGATCGAAGCTAATTGCACCACCGCCTCGTCCGGTTCTCTGACCATTTGCTGACAGCCAATGTTGTGCGGCATCCTCAATTATAACAGTGTCGTGACGTAGCCATTCATTCCACGCACGAAGATTACCGTGATGAGTCATTGACGCACCATACAAACCAACTAGCACTACAGCTTGATAACTCAAGTCATGTGGAATTTTATTAACATCTATTAAGCCGTGTATGTCTGTGTCAATGATGTGCATATCCCAGCCTGCACGTATGAATGCATTGGCTGTGGCCACATAAGTCATTGAGGGTATTAACACAGTGGGAGGATGTGGTATGGGCGACTCCATGGCCCAGTAGCTGGCTAGAATCTCAAGTGCATGTGTGCCTGAGTGACAAGTTACAGCATAGCGCACATGATTCTTTCGAGCTAACCATGATTCAAACTCAACGGTGTTATTGCCGTTCATGAGTTGACCACTACGAAGAACCTCGTCGGTAACATCTAATATCTCTGTGCGGAGATTGTTATACTGCTTTTTTAACCCCGTAAAGGGAATTGTAAGTCCAGTGTTCATAATAAAACACCGTAATTGGATGGCACAATTGATTCTAACACAGTAGTGTACAGTTGATCAATTGCTGTAGTATTGTATACATCAACAATGGACCAAAATCTATGTTCTTCTTTTAATCCTAATTTTTGTTCTTGTGCAAGACAAAGTTTTAGAATCGAACAAGCATGATTTTGATCAATAGGAATACAATTTAACTCGTTGGTCTTGGTCAACATATCAATCATGTCACTAGTTGGATCGGTACCTACAACTTTTTTGTACAATGCAACCATGAAGTCATTGTCAAATGTATCAGCAAAGTCCATTACAATATCATACAAACTGTAATCTAGTTCTTGATTCCATGCAAAAATTTCTTGTGAGAAATGTGTTAGCTTGGTAAATGTTTCTAAAGAGAATTCGTCTCGCGTGAAATCTGGCATCTGTAGATAGACATTTTTACGCAAAAACAACAAAGAATGTAAGTCAATAGACTCTATGTTAGGCCGTACTCTTATCTTTGTGCCTACAAAGTTTTTGATGTCGTTGACATTTTCTAACTTGTGTATTTTAGTATATGGTGGCCGTAGACTTGTACCACTGTCAAACGCTAACTTTGATAATCGATTTGTTAGCCAGGCAGCGACAAACCCGCTACGAGCACCTGGATCAGCGTGAATTAGAAGATTCATGCAAGTCTCCAATAAACCCCGTTATCTCCTCTATTGGGAAATAAATCGTCTTTTGTGTCTTCTCTACTGATATCCAAAGTAAAACAATGCCAACCTCCGTCCCAAAAACTGCGAGTACGCAAATCAAATAAGTGTACAGTGATCCCTTGTTTAGCTAACCATTCAGTCAATGGAGGATAATCTTTCATAGCCACCACATTTTTTTCATCCAACACAAGCATATTAACTTCAAACACAGTTTCTTTAAAATTTCCTACCCAATCTCTTGCTTGTGTTTGTATGTGTTGGCTAAAGGAATGATTGTTATTAATATTGTTATCTTTAATCCACCAATCTTTTGGGTGATTAAAATTATTTAACTGTGCGGGTATTTTAAAAACCTTCCATCCTGGAAAACTCTGATTGTAGTTATTCTTGTAATGGCTTGATGCAATAACTCCTGGTGCAACAGGACAAAATACCCCATCACTATGCCCAGACGTTGAACATATATTAATTCGATAGTCCTTTGCTGTTTCTACCATCCATTGACAAATGAATCCCCACACGTAAGGATGGCTGTCTTGGTCAATATATAAATCTTTTCCAACACGAACAATTGCAGGCGGGCACAAACAATTAATAGGTAAATCTATAGGTAATTGTACATCAAGTCCTTGTGATTTATAGTGACTTAACCAATGATCCCACGGGTCTATTTTAAGTTTGTTGTGTAGACTATACAAGGTTTTGTCTAACACAACATAGTGATCTCTTGGAGTAACTGGAGGCCGTTCTAGTTGTCCAGCATCATTGACATAGTTGTCAATCGAAGTAAAGACTGGTCGCCTGACAACTATTCCACGATCTTCTAAAAATTTTTGTAATTTACCAGTATCTTCTTTGGTCCATTGTGTAATCTGTCTAAATGGATCTGCAATTTCGTTAGGAAGATGATCATAGTATGATTCGGGATAACAATCACCTAACCATACTTCCTTCAATGGAGTAAATCCAAAATTAGAATTAATCACGCTGATTCCAATATGTAGATTCGTTCAACCACTTATAATAATTTTGAAATCCTTCTTCTACATCCACTTTGGGATCATAACCTAGAATTGTTCTAGCACGATCAATGTTTAATGCACCACGTGACGGAAAGTCTGCGTCTTTGTCTTTGCACTCGATAGTACCTTTGCCCACAATCTTCACAATCATTTCTGCGGCTTCTAACAAGCTCACACTGTGTGATTTAGTAATGTTATAGGTGCCGTTGCGACTCATGATACGAGTAGCAGCCGCCACAATACCATCTGCCGCATCATCCACATAGGTAAAGTCTAGCGTCTCCCCTGCCCCATTAACTTTGAGAACGCCTCCTCGCATGGCGCCGAGCATAAATTTTGCCACGACTCGGTCTTCCACATCCAAGGGGCCGTATACAGCACTAGGCCTAATAACAGCGTAATCGAAAGCGCCACGGCGATGGTAGTCTTTGACAATGTCTTCTCCAGTTAATTTCATAATGCCATATTGGCCAATAGGTTTGCAGTCGTAGTCTTCTTCTACTTGATCTTCAAAGTCCCCGTATACCATTGAACTTGAAATGTACACCACACGTTCCACACTGTGCTTTTTGGCACTCTCACAAACATTGATCAAGCCCTCCATCATCACACGACTACCCCAGGCAGGGTTGGCATTGACAACTTTCTGTCGGGGAAAACTTGCCATGTGAATAATCACTTCAGGCTTGTGTTTGGCAACTAGCCAATCAAAGTTGTCGGCATCGGTAATATCAACATGATAGATATTTTTGCCTGATATCTTTTTTAACCGTTCCGCCATCAAGTAGTCGAGTTCCTCTTGTGGAATGATTCCGTAGTTGGTACGTGTGTCTGTGATGATTACTTCGTGTTCTAGAGCTTCTAATCGTTGCACAACATTGTGTCCAATTAGGCCCAATCCACCTGTTACTAATATTTTCATTTGTTCTCCTGTTATACTAGATGTTGTGCTAGAACCATGCAACTGATCCAGACCCAAAGAGTGTTGAATCCCACCAATGTGGGCAAGGCCTTTTTGCGACTGGCCCAGATCAATGTCAACGAAGTAGCTAGCGTCAAGAAATACAACCACCAAATACTAATGCCAAAAATCAATCCTGGCACAATGATAATGGCCTTGGCAGCCCAACTTAAAAATTCTACTGTGTTGTAGTCAGTCCAGTATTCCTTGGTAAACCACATGCCGTAGCATTCTTTGATCTTGGCAAATGTAATGTGCCTGTACATGATTAATATTAATACTGCCCAAGCCACTGTAGCCCATAATATTTGTTTTTCATTCATATATTTTTTCTATCATAGTTGATCCAATAAAAATTCCCCACAGTAGTATCTTGGGAGGCAATGCCACATTGTCAAGTACTGTGAATTTCACTTTTGGACTGATCCCCACTTTAATGTCCAAAAGGTTTGATCCTGTTCGCTTAGTCTTGCCATTATACGATACAAGTGCCCGTAACTAGCAACATCTGCTTGACGAGTCCAATAAGGTTTTTCTACCGCATGTTCCATGATGAACTTACCAGCATCTGATTCCTGCCATTCATATATAGGTTGTGCCACATACAAATCAGGATCTTCTACATCGCCCATGCGTATCTGGTGTACGCACACGTCACGAAACTTTACAGCCCGGTCTCCGATGATTTTGACCTGTTCAGGTTGCCAGTGATTGTATTGGTCTGGATGAGTGCTGGTTATTGCCATATACTAGTATAGCATGAGTATCAGTCTCGAGCAACCAAGTCGGCAGCCATTGGGAAGATTGCAGTGATGGCCTGAGCACATGCCCTTGCAATCTCTTGGTGTTCTTTTTGTGTGCCGTTAGCACTGCGCAATTCAATAAAGTGAATCCACGAACGCAATGTGCCATTCATATACAAGCGGCTTTCAATTAGGCCTTCGGGTAACACAGCACGAGCCTGCTCCTTGGCAATGCCGTTTTTAATTGCCCATTCATATTCACGTTGTGCGGCATAGATCACTCGTTGTTGAGCACGGAACCATTCGTTCTGTAACAACACATCTTCTGTTTCTACGCTGTTTTGTCTATTCTTTGTGTCTTGCAGTCTAGCTTCTCTTGTAACAAAGTTGAGATCCTTAGTTGGGTCAGCATAGCGTTGAGAGAACTCTTGGAAACTAAAGCTTCGGTGTCTAAGGATCTGTCTTGCAATGTCTCTTGTTGTGGTGATTTCCATGCAGGCAGACACCATTTCGAGTGGGCTCCAGTGTTGGTGCTTGACCAAGTATCGGATAAGTTTGTCTGATGTATCTGTGTTGAGCTGATTGGAGGGATTGCTGACACGGGCGCAATACGCAATGAGTTCCTGCGCATCTCCGATGCCCATATCTCTAAATTCGTCTGCAGGTTGACTATAGGATAAAAGTTTAACATTCATGTGTATTTACTGCTTAGGTTAGTATATCGAAATTTACAACACAGCGTGGGCTTTTTTTAGGAATACCTCCACCGTGATATAGTAGTCCATCAAACACAACCACTCGGCCACGTTTGGGAGAAACTGACTGAACTATGTTATTGTCATTGTCAAAGAATACAGTGTCCCCATCTGCATCGTTGACATAGTACAACACCACAGTATGTTTAAAGGGAAAGTCTTGATGTGCTGCATAATGCTTTAATTTTGTTTCGTAGGGCAATATAAGATAAATCCTAGCCACCATTATCTCTTTTAAGACTAACTTTAGGTCTTGACAAACAATCTGTGGTATTAATGCAAAATTATCTAGGTGATTGGATCTATGAGCACTGGACTTTAGCACATGAACAAAAGAAAGAGAATTAACACCTGGTTCATTTGCTGTGCTCTCATATTTGCACCGTAGATCAACTGTGGGGTGCATGATCTCTTCTTCCACCGTTGTTCTTCCTAAAATACTTAATTCATAATAATCTTGAAGATGGTTAGGAATCAAGTCATCATAGATCTTGATATTCACTTTGGTTCTTCTATAGGCTCGTCAAAACAAAGACTTTCCATGGTCTTGTAGTGTTCATAGGCTTTCTTAAGTGCTTCGAACTTTTCAAGTTTTGTAGGATCAGGTACCAGTATGGCCAGCCGTTGTTCCATCTTCTTCATAAATTCTTTTAGACTCTGGCCACCGACCGTAATATCAGTACCTGCTGCCATGTCAATACCAGCGGTACTAATATTAACTGTACTAGGAGTAGGAGTACTATTAAATGTATAACCTGTCGTCCCTGTAGTCCATTGACTATTGTTACTGATATTATTAATGGTTGCTATACCACCAACAGTTGCTCCACCGTAGGTAAAAGTGGTATTGCCACTTGGTAGATTTATTGTGCTGATGTTTGAATATTGATCTAATGGTCCGGTAATTGTAATTGTATCTAGTGTATCAATCATGGTGCTCGCCTGAGCGGCACCATAATCACTTAGATCAATTTCGATATCATCAAATAGATCTTTTTGCATTTTTAAGCCTTGGCTTCTTTACGGGCGTTCTTCTCTGCTGTGATTTCATTGCGGCGGGCTTTGACACTCTTAGCCACTTCTTGAAGTGCTTTGCGAGCACGAGTTCCTGCTGCACCGTTGCCGGCTGTGAACTTTGCGTCCTCAGCTAAGAATGCTTCGAAGTCTGCTTTGAGTTGTTCTACTGTTGTTGACATAATTGTTTCCTTATAGTTATGTTCTAATACTTATAAGCCACCCTGCTTGCAGGTGCTTAAAACTGGTATGGTCGGTAGGTTTCGAACCTACAAAGACTCTGTCTACGACTTTGTCCCGTCCCCTTACCAAGCTATGGGCTTGGCGGGAGGTCTGCCTATTCCAC
>Ga0209353_10000085_pt1 | contig 52323 bp, 39 predicted proteins | sample LauGreSpBDMM15SD_2_FD_187561 | JGI IMG/M metagenome (GOLD analysis project Ga0209353, IMG submission 187561) | Freshwater lake microbial communities from Lake Michigan, USA - Sp13.BD.MM15.SD (SPAdes) (version 2) | ecosystem: Environmental > Aquatic > Freshwater > Lake | place: Lake Michigan... | reverse complement strand
ATGATTTGGAATATTATATACTTTCGTTATGTCTTTATATGGATGAAATATATAGATTTAAAAATATATAATTAAAAAAATATTATCTAGTACTTTAGTATATTGATAAATGAGCAACAGATCTACTTCAGCTCTTCAAGCTCTTATTGAAGCTTATGCCCGGGCTAAAGGTGTACCTCCACCAGCCGGTGATTTAATAACAAATGCTGATGTTTTTATTACTATTTTTAATGCTAGCATGATAGAAACAGCTGTAAAAACTAAATTACCACAAGATGGTGGTGCACTACCAGTAACTTATACTATTCTAGGAAAAACATTTAACTTTAATTCAACTCAACAAGCTGTTGAAGTATTAAATGCTGCAGCAAACCCTCGTGTAGTAGGTAGTATTCGCATGCAAATGGATGGCAATATTGTTCGTTTCTTTGATGCTACCAATACTCAAGTTGACACTATTTACACTGCTAAATCAGCTAATGAATTCAAGAAAATATGTGATGCTTTTGGCAAAACAGAAGAATGCTCTATGGTTATGGCACAATGTGCACTTCAATCTTTTGATACTTGTACGGATAACATCGTGTCAGGTAAAGGTAACCTTACTTTCGATCCGAAAGAAGCTAATATTAACAAGCTCATTCAAGCCTATGCCTTCTTAAAAAAACTAGGCTGGAAATATTATACTAATTCTGGTAAGGCTGAAGAGGTTGATGCTTGGCAAAAGAGACAATCTAATACAGTTTTCAAGTCAGCATCAGGAGATATAATAACATTCCTCAAAAATATTGTTGTAGCTTTGAATGCTTCAGATATACCTAAAAAACTCAATACAAAGGCTGGTCAAGTTTCTTCTTCTCCCAGTTTAGAAGAGATTCAAAAGGCTCTTGCCGAGGGTAACCATAGCATAAATAATTATAGTTTTTGGTCTCCTTTCGGTGTGATGGGTATGGCACTCCCCGGTCAGATGAATAGTGTGGTACTCTCCGGTAAGATGAATGGTGGTGGTCTTGATACCAAAGCCAGTGAAAAACTACAGGCTCAATTTACAAAACTAAATGAAATTCTTGCAGCTTCGGGTAAGGCACTAGCATCAAAAACCTTGACAGATATTCAAGCAGAGATTAAAACTATTATAGACGCTGAAAATGCTATTACGGCTGTAATTGATAGTTTATCAAAATCAAAAAATATGGACATATTGGCTAAACAAGTGGTTGCTTTACGCGATAATCTAAAAGATGCTAATGGTACACCTCTCAATGTAAATGGACCAGACTTCATTGACGAGTTCACCAAGGCATACGAAAAAATGCATGTATCTATTGGTAAGGTGGCTGGCGCCCTAGGCAATGCCTACATTATTTTTGGCAAATATATACCAAAAGCTTCTGACGTAACTGCCGACAGTTTACAACGCCAAGGCAATAATGCCCCTAGAGATCGTTTGGTCTCTTTTTAAATATTTAATGTTTCTAACTGATTATTATATTAATTACAATAATCAGATTATACAATTTTATTAAAATACAATACTAACAACTTGCTTATTAGTTTGTCATTTATTAAAATGCAATACTAACAACTCCATTAATAATTCGTAATACATTCAATGTTACTGAATAAATACGTAATTTTATTGGTCGTTGATAGGATACACCTTTATCTACTGTTACATCTAATACTATGTCATTTATCATACTTAAATTAACTGCACCTGTTGGTTGATGTGTTTCAGGAGTTAATGCAAAAGAATACATACATACTCCTTTTGGTGGTGGATGAGTATGAGTTTGATAGGGTTGGATCCATTCATAATACTCAGTCGTCTTATCTCTTACACGTTCCTGACCATTAAATAATATCCTCGCTTTTCTTATTAAACTTTCTCCATTTTCATTCTCATAATTAAATTTATCTTTCATGTATCCACTACTATAATAATCATATTGTCCTCTAAATATTAACGTCTTACAAAGATTATTATATCCAACCTTTATCTTATTATTCATATGAAATAACTGTTTATCATTATCAAATTGTAATACATCTATCAAATACTCATGATTACTTTGTAAAAATTTTAACCTCTCTGGTATATCTAAATATACATAATCAACCAATAAATATGTATTTCCTAATGATAGATTTAATAAATGTGTGAAATATTTGTTCTTATCTAAATATAATCTCTCACTTCCTGTCGGTATAGTTATAATATTATTTTGATTACTTATATTAGTACCTAATATGAATGACTCAGGTGTGATTCTATTATAATATAATCTCTTTGTTAATACATCGTAAAATATAAATTTACCATATGTAGTTACATTTTTAACAGTTTGTTTAATAATATCACCCATCTTATATAAAACCACATCATCATCAATTTCAATAAAATGAGATGGTGCTAATATAAGTGTATTATCTAATGAATTAAATTCTACATTTACTTTTACATCTGCACTTTCCATAGCTATTAATGGTAATGCCATATTAGGATATCTACAAAACCAAAAGAATAATGGAACATATAATTGATATGATTCCTTTCCATTTGTAAAATCATTCAAATATGATACATTTCCTATCATCTTATCTAATCCTCGCCTTTGTCCTATTGATGTCGTTAACTCTGCCCATATATGTAACCAATCCGCATAATGTCTGTCCACAATTACTCCGCCTATCTCTAACTCTATTATCTTGATTAACTGAAATCCTATATTCTTTACCCACGCACATTTAGCTATATTTTGATTACCTTCTCCACTTTCCAATGGAACGTTGAGAAAGCGGCCTATAGGTGGTAAATTAACAACAAGATACATACGTGAAATTAAATCAGCATTTTTAGCGATAGTACATGTTACACGTGTCCCAAAATCAGGTTTAGTATTAAAGAACTGAGGTATAGCTTCAACAGCAAAATTTGTATGACGCTTATAAACTTTCTTCCACATAGTTATTTCCGGTTGATGGATTAAAAACATATCTTGATAACCTACTGATACTAACTGTAACAATCCTCCACCTCCCATATTTAACTTTACCTCAGTTATTTTTTTTCATCTAAAAACCTATAGCACCTATTCCACTGGCTATTCTTAATATATTATATGATCTGGCTAATACCTTTAATGTTCCTGATTCAAATTCTATATTCGGTTTTAATGTATACTCTAATCTTTGATTGTTCAAATATGTAAAATTACAATAACCCGTTGACATTCCCTCCTCCGGATATAAACAAAAAGGATACACATTTAATCCTGGTTGGAACGTCTTTTTATACCTCTCATACGGATATATTATACTTGTAAAATCTGTTGGTAATTCGTGAACTCGGTCATGTCCATTAAAGTTTATACTTATTGATTCAAATGGATTGATACCCTCATTTTTGATATTATTATATATAGTTCTTTCATATGGTTTCAAATTATACAATATAGCAGTATCTGATATATCAATATCCAAAATTTTATATTTATTCCTCTGTTCTATCATAAAATTATTAATATAATTATTGGATGTATCAATAGAATAATTATTTAATGTATTATTATTAGATTGTAACATAAAAAAGATATCTTTCACTGGATTCAAAAATCTTATATCCATAGTTGTTTCTTGTGAGTTAACATACTTGGTTAAATATTGTACTTGTTCTATCATGTACTCATGACGTGATGTACCGAATAAGTTTTTCTCTACAGTATCCAAATATACATAAGAACCTAATAATGAAATATTTAACTTTCCACCCATTTTTATAACTGCTGATTTAGGTATATCTAATAATTCTGTTAATTTTCTTATATTAGCTTTGAATAATATATTGCTATTAAACATTGCAACTAATGGTAATGCCATATATGGTTTCTTATGAAAGTAAAATGGTAGTGGTATATGTAATTTATATGATCCTATATGGGTTTGTGGTGTTGTTAATTCTGGTATATTTCCAATCATAATATTATATCCTCTTTCTTGACCAGATGGGACATTAAAATTAGATACAATTTGTAACCAATCAGATGATAGTTTTTCTAATTGTTGATCATCAACATATAATTCAATATTATCCATAAGAAAATGACCCAAATTATCAATCCATTTAATGTTAGGTATAACAGGTCTATTAATTATTTCTATTATATTATTTAATATAATTTGTTTTCTATCAACAAAACCATTAAACTTGTTCATCAAATTATCAATTTGTTTGGGAATATTTTGAGATGATAATTGGGATATATTATCAATAAAACGGAAATCACTAAAATTAGCTCTAAAAATATTACTATTACTATTCGGTATTCTCATTAAATGACTACTATTTGGTGTTGTTTTTATAATGTCTTTTAATATACCATCCATATAATCCTTTGTAGTATAATCCTTAGAAAAGTCCGTGAAAAAATCCTTATATTGACTAACTTGATAACTTAACTCTTTAGTATCAAAATAATTATTATATACACTGAAAAAAGTATCTGTATGTAATATGTCTTTATTACTTAGATTAAAATCATTCATAAAATTACCAATTCCACCATACATTATATATGAAGTATTATAATTGGGTATAAAGAAATTAGATGTATTATTATTATTTGATTTATAGTACCATGATAATTTAACTATTTTGTAATTTGTATTATTATATTCTATTTTTTCCTCATCTATTACCATTAAATAAAATGGTGTAACTGCATTTATACTTTCTTTTAACATTACCCAATCATTTCTTTCTATGAAATCATTATCATCAATACATAATATGAACATTTTATTATCATTTACATCTTCTAATAACCATTGATTTAATTTATTTCTAACTGATGTAACATTATTGATATTTAATGTTGATGTATTACTTGTTACTAAATTATCAATAATATTTAATTTATCCTCTATATCTAAAATACTATATAATCTATCAAAATTGGATTGGATATAAGATAAAAATGTATTTTGGATTTTTGGTAATAAACTATTAAATGTACTCCATATTTCTGTTATTTTTAAATAATTACTAATAGATCCTATTATACTTCTAAAAGGTAACTGTTGAATTGTATTATTTGATATTGTTAATGTTGTATTATTTATAATATTCAAATTACTTTTAAAACTATCAAAACTATTTTTATTATTATTTAATGTATTTTTAATAGTAGTTATACTTGATGCATTATTTTTGATTATTTCAATACTACTCATTAAATTCATAACAGTTGTAATTTCTGTTCTATTATTTTGAGCATAATTACTTATTCTATGTAAATTTGAACTTAAATCTATTAGAAGTGAACCAGATAAATCAAATATATTATTAGTAGTATATAATTGAACAAGTGAATCAATATCATAGTTTATCATTAATGATAATAACGAACTGATATCTGTTAGTGTAGCCTTCATTAATGTTAAATTTTTACTAGCAAGATATTCAACTAACCAATTAGAAAACTCAACAAATTTTGCTATAATATCTTGTATTTCTGTTATTTTATTAATGAATGATGTATAAGAAGATATAATAATAGTAGCAAGATTTGGAAATGACTTGCTAATAACACTAATTAATGGTAAACTTCCAGTAAAAAAGGTTGCAAGAGTTAATAAATTACTACTTAATTGTGAATTCTTAGATATATCACTAATAAAAGTTGCAGTATTTGATATATTAACACTACTTAATATGTTTGAAAGATTAATTGATACTTTGTCAACACTAGTAATATATTCTTTAAAGTTTTTAATAATTGGATTACTGAATATATCTATATTTAATGTTATATCAAGTCCTAACTCTTCCTTAATAATGATTACTATGTCATCAATATTATTATCAATATCATCAATATCTTTTCTTAATAATCTATCAAGGGCAACTATAGCTTGTAGATTTGATTTATTTAATGATATATCCAACCAAGATTTATATGCAACAGTATTATTTGTAAAGGTATTAACTTGGGCCACATTCAAACTGTTATCCAATGTATTAACTATATTATTAGAAAGATCAGTAATAATTGATGTTATTGAGTTATTAAAAGATGATATAAAATCATTGAATGTAGATGTTATATTTGATAATATATCAAGATTTCCTAACTGTGATCCAAGATTTAATAAAGGTGACATAAAAGTATTCCATGATGAATCTGCTTGAATTAATTTAATAATATTTTGTGAAATATCTGATATATTTGTTATATCAGGGTTAATAATAGTGTTATCAAAATATTGCTGTGAGGCAGTATAGTTAATATTGACTATAGAACGAATAGCAGGAGCAGCTAAAGATGTTGAAATTTGTGAAGATAGACCTGGTTGAGATATAATTAGTTGAGTTGCACTTAATGATTGTTTAGCAAGAAATAAACTATCAAATATATCTAATATTAAAGGAGAAATATTGGCTAATTGATATACAGTTCTAGTATACTGACCAATAGTAGTAATATTTTGAATAAGTGTATTAAAATTAGTTTTCAATTGGTTACCATTTAATATTGCTATTTGATTGGTATTTGTTAGTTGATTAATAGTTGATAAATTATTGTTAATATTGATAATATTATTGTAGTTAGTATAAAATGTATCCATATAATCCATATTATCTAGTACATTCATTAAATATGTACTATTAGATGAATTTATTGAAACTATTGTACTTGATACATCCAATAAAATATCATTTAAAGTATTTTGATTCAAATCAATCAAAATAATATTATTAGCTAGTGTATTCTTAATAGGAAGCACAGTTTCTATATCTTGAAAATTTTCAACAAGAGTATTCAATATCGGAATTATTTCATTACTATTTTTAATAACCTCATAAGATTGTTTATAAAAGTCACGCCATTCATATTCATTTATATTATTAACTGCAATAAATGCAGTTTCATAATTACAAATAACAAATCGTGAATCTTCAAAGTCAGTATCAATAAATATATCTTTATATGGTAAAATATCTCTTAAGAATGCATCATCAACCTTTAACTTTAATAACCTTTCTTGATTTATTAACAACATATTTTCTTGAATAAATGTTATTGGATAAGGTCCATATAAAATATTTGATGAAGTGTCTTTAATTGTTATATAATCACGAATATCTAAATTTAAGGGAATATTATCAATTGATATTTGTTTATTAATTAATAGAAAAACATTGTATTTTGATTCTGTCTCAAATAAATCTTTGACAAAACACATAAATAGTAAACGAAAGATAAAATCTGATGCAAGTGGTTGTAAAGTTTCATCTAAAATTTGAGGATATTGTTCAATCATTTGATTTATAAATAATATTATATTTGAATCTAGTCGTGTATCTGTTTTTAATAAATTGTTTTGACTTGAGAGGTATTTGAAGGTTGCAAATAACTTCAAATCTATAACACCATCTTCAATTTGTGCTGGATCTAATATAATATTATTACTAGGATCAAATAATATATTTGTAATTTGTTCATTATTAAACAAATCATCAACAAGTGTTGATGGTGTTTCTGAAAAGGTTCTTAAACTCATAAAAACTTGTGATGGTATAATTACAGTTTCTTGATTAAGGAATATGTTTATATATCTTAAATTATTAGGTGTAATAAATGTTGTATATGTTTTAAATGTAAATTTATTTGTTACGGATTCACCATAAAATGTTTTAAAATTAATAGGTACATTATCACTTGTTAGTGACAACATTCGTGTTATTTCAAATGAATCACTATTTTTTATTTTTCTTACTGTTTTCATTGTTTGATAATCATTATTAGTTTGATATAATGGATTAGATGATAGATCATTAAATGTATTATCTGAAATATCAAATAAATCATTATAGCTTGTATTATCAACTATAAAAACTATAAGTCCATTAAAATTATTATGAGTTCGTATATCGACAAAGTATTCTACAAGAACCTGGTTAGTAAAAAAATTATTTATAATAGTACTATCTGTGTTTGATGCTAGTGTAGTAAAATCTATAGATGATAAATTAAATAAACTAATAGCACCAATATTATCAAAAAGTTTTAGGAAAAATTTTGGATTGTTTTTAATTAGAATAACTAATTTATTAATATCGATCAAATTGAAATAAAAATTAATTTTATTATTATTTGAATTATTGTTGAATATACTTGAATAATTTAGTAACACAACAAAACCTTTTATGAATTCAGGATTGCTAGCTAATCTATTTCTTATAAACTCTCTATTATTACTAATATCATATACCAATGAATTATCTCCTGTAAATATATTTATAAAATTTTGTTTCATTTGACGTGGAAGTAATGGATCAAATATTAGCTCACTTACATAAATATATGTGAATAATTTACTTATACGCGGAACTGTAATATTGTTGGTATCAGTATAATAATAATATGGATTATTGATATTAGTCATTGTTTCAATAAAATCATTAAAAATAGTAGGATTAAACAACATATCTATATTAATTTCATTTAAATAGTTACCACTTTGAATTAAAGCTATTACTTGATTTCGTCCTAGGATCTGTAAAAAGGTTAGCAGGTTGTTAGTCACTAATGAAATCAAAGTCGGTAAGGGTATCAACGAGTATAATATTTCAGGATTATTGACTATATCAGTATATAACTGTACTACATTAATGTAATTTAATAGGTTAAAAGAAGGGTCATTTATTTTAGTTACTGGGTCAGTTGTTGTTGTATTATTCAAAGTTGGATCTGTTTGTGTTAAAAATTTATTTGAATCAAATATAGTGTAAAAATATGCAAATGCAGATGGATTTGTTAGTGCTTCATTAATATTTATTCCTGAAAAAAGAAAGCCAAAAAGTTGTACAAACTGTTGAAATGTTAAGTTGGTAAGAACTACCCCAAAGTCTTGGAATAATGCATTTATATTCAATATATTAATAAAAGATTCTAATTCAGATGGTCTAACTAAGTCATATATAATACCAATATCATTTGCTATCAAGTTTTCTATATCTATATATTTTTTGAGTAAGTTGTACATTATATATAAAAATGCAGGATCCGAATTTATATTCAAAATATTTAAACCTAGTTTTAAAATTAATGGACTATTAAGATTAACAAATTGTTTAAGGAAATAGTTAATAAATTCTGGTTCAGTTTCTATAGCCAAAATAATTCCATTTGTATAAAAACCTGAGAAATCATTCAAAATATCTACTGGACCTGGATTCAAGAAGGCAGTTACAAGCTTTGTTTCATCAAGTAAACTCGCAATATTTATTATATTTTCTGAACCACCTAAAGCACCTGATAATATAATACCTGCGAAGATTTCCTGATTATTTATTATAATGGGTAATAAGTTTATACCCGCAAATAACGTTTTTAATATATCATCACTTAAAGCTAGTAATATATCAGGTGAACTTAATAGATTAAATAATGATGTAATATCCGTTAGACTAATTAAACTATAAATTAGATTTAAATCAATCTGAATATCTTGTAGAATTAGGGGAAAGGCTGAAAATAATGTCTTTAACACAAATGCTGAATCACTTATAATAATATTAACAATTTCAGGTATCTTTAGTATCTCATTCAAATTAATATATTGGAATAATAACAATCTATATTGGTTAAATACTTCAAAATTTATAATACCAGCCAGTACATCCTTCAAATCACTTGCAACCTGATTGACATTAAAATTGTCTAACCATGTATTATTATTTGATATATCTAAGAATGCTTCTACATTAACAACTCCAGCAATATCTTCCAAGGATAATTGTTTAATAAATTCTTTTAAGAGACTCTTATCAAATAAGTTTAATAGAGTACCTGATGCATCAGTCAAAATACTTTCTTTTAACTTATTTAAATCAATCAACACAGCCAATAAGTTATTATTATCTTGAAGATTTGACAATAGTATATTTGGGTTAATAAGTATATTGAATGGGATCGTACCATTATTAACTAATTCGACAAGTTTTTGGATATTAATAAAATCACTGATATTAATCGGATTACTATCAATAAATGATATTAATTTACTAGAGTTAATAAATCTTAATAAATAAATGTTTATTATAGGATTAGTAGCTATCATAAGTCCAATAGTTTGTTTAATATTGGCTTCAGGATCATTAATTGTTCCACCATTAATCATTTCACTTGGATAGTTATCATAAATATCTTCTCGAAGTCTATCATAATTTAATAAGTTTATCAATATACTAGGTGCTATAAAATTGGACAATGAATTTATATTTAATACTTCGAATATTAGAGGATTTAAATCTGTATTACTATAAAACTTTATTTCTGTTATAGTTGCTACTATTCTATTAATAATATTATTATAATTATCAGAGCCTACTTTTGTTACTATCAAACGGAAATATTTGAATATATAATTATTATTTCCAGTATAAAAAGAACTATTTAATATTGATAAACTGATATTATATTGTGTATCTATAGTAGTCCAATCAGTACCATTATTAGAACCTACTAGAGTCCATGAATTTGGTGCTGTACTATTAGGAAAAAAAAGAGCTGAAATAAAGTATGAAGTTAGTTTGATAGGATATGGTAATTCAAGTTGTACCCATTCACCTAATATAGTTTGATTTCCAACTTGTGTTGATACTAGTCCTATATATACCCCGGTATTAGTTTGATATGTAAATTCAGAATACCAATAGTTATTTTCTAATAAAATATTATCAAATGTATTTACAATGTAATTATCATAGATATAACTACCTGATATATTATAGGTACCATTACCATATTCTTGACCAGTTATAACTGTTGATGGTGAGGTTAATGGTACTACTGGATATGGTAATGTTTGAGATAATAATTCTTTACCATAAAATTTTATTTCTGCTATACTTGTAATAGTTGCTGTATTTGGATTATAAATAGAAAGATCAGATCCAATTTTTGTTATTATTAAACGGAAATATTTATATATAAATTCACTAATAACATTAAAAGAGCTATCTAATCCATTATAAACATTAATATTATTTTGACTATCTAAGATATTCCAATCATAATTATTATTAGAACCGACTAGAATCCATGAACTTGGTGCAGTTCTCCTAGGGAGATATAATGAGGTAATTGAGTATGAAGTTAATAAAATAGGATTAGGTAATTCAAGCTGTATCCACGCACCTAATATAATTGTATTAGATACATTTGTTGATGCTGATCCAATATATTCTCCAGTATTACTTTTATATTCATAATTTGAATTCCAGAAGTTATATAATGATAAAATCTTATCAAATGGGTCTATAATCCATTCATGTTCATAACTACCAGATATTTTATAAATACCATTACCATATTCTTGACCACTAACAATACTTAATTGTGCGGTTAATGGTACTACTGGATATTCTCTTACTAAATTATAAATTGGTTCAACCAAAAGGAAACTAAATAAAGTTTGAATATCTGTAAATTGTTGTAATAAATCAGGATTATCTATTATACTTGTTACTAGTTTTTCTGTATTAACTAATTGAGATAGGTAACTAGTATTATTACCACTACTATCATTTAAGAATGATAAAATTACTTGAGGATTTAATAGTGATAAAATAATAGTTGGATTTTTGTCAATGTAATTTGCAATACCTGTCAAATTTGTATAATCTGCTAATTGTTCTGGTGTTGATGCATCTATAATATCAGGTAAATAAGGGAAAATATATTCAAAGTAGGTATTGACTAATGCAGTAACATTAAATAGAGATAAAAGGACGGGTTTATTTTCTGCTTTTAATCTTTCAAAATCCACTGCAGGGACAATTAGTCCAAACAACATTCCTGTTGTATCTGCCAATAATGCATTTACAAACAAATCAACAACCTCTGTAAATTCTATAATATTATTAGTTGGATCTAAAATATATTTAATCAAATAAGTATTGGTTCGCATTCTATTTAATAGATTTTGAGATGGATCTAAATCAGTTAACAAAGTATCCAATCCTAATTGAATCATCAACTCGTTACTTGATACATCATTAAAGATAGTTCCAAATATAGTAACAATATCAAAAGTTCCAAATAATTGGAATGGTGATGTTATATCAATACCATAGTTAGTATTGAGTGACCCATTAGATATATCAATTGTTAGTTGTTGAATTAATTGTGGTATATTTAATTGTGCAAATAATTCTCCAAATCCTGGTAAATCCAAATCTTGAAGTGTAATGTATCCACTAGATATATGATTTATTAAAGTACTTACTACTGTATCTAATGTAGTATTAACTAATAAATCTAATGGTGACGATATAGGAACACCATAATTATTACTAATATCACCATCTGCAATATCTATTAATAATTGATTTAATATAGGTGTAAAATCTGGTATAATTAATTGAGCCAATATTTGTTCCAATGGAACATTTTGATAATCATTAATGTTGAATGGTATTAAAATTGGATAAAATCCATTAAAATACATATCTTGAATAGCACAACTTTCTGCATCACCCAAAGAAGCATTACCAACTTTATTAATAATTATTCGATAATATGAATAGGGTATATTATTATATGATGTATCAAAAGTTTTACCATCAGTTGTAGTCCAATAAATATCACTTTGATTATTTATAATTGTCCATGTTAATCCATTATTTGAACCTACCAAAGTCCATGTTCGTGGACTTCTACGAGGTGCATTATATGTATCCTGTCTTGGTACAATAACATAGGAGCTTAAAACAATTGGTATAGGTAGTTTAATTTGTAACCATTCACCTGATAATATAGTATTACTAGCAAATGTAGAAGTAGTTCTTGAGAAATTACCTGTAAAATATTCATATCCACCATTAGTTTGCCAATGATCATCTAATTCATTTGATTGATTAAAAGCATACCATGCTCGTCTAGTCAATACTATAGAACTTGCAGAAATATCATAAGTACCATTTCCATATAATTGACCTGTAATTGTATAAGTGTAGTTAGTTATAGATGTAGGAGGATGGAGTAAAATTTGGGTAGATTGAACAGTAAAAATAGAAAAATTGTTATTTGGATCAATTATATATTGACCAATACCTGGGTAGGCATATATAATGGTATTAAAGCCTACAATTGTTTCAATAAAATATTGTAATACCTTTGGATACTGTGATATGAACATTATCAACACATTTATGTCTAATAGATTTTTACTTGGATCTAATAAATATGTTAATAAACCAGGATAAGGTGTTAAAATATCAATTACATCTATCAAATTATTATTGAATATATATGATAGTAAAGCCTGATTATTGAATACAACAGTATAAATATTAGGGAAAAATAATGTTGTTATTATTCCATTTGGTGCTACACCTGCTAATTTGGCTGTTAGGAATAATTCCCTTGCTATAATAAATAAAATAACAAGATTTAATGTTTCTAAATTGATAGCACTTAGTTTATTTTCCGTTAGTAAATATATTAAACTAATCATATTTATCAATACATTTGGATTTGTAGTTACTATTTCTAATAAATCTGGATTGTCTAAAATTGCATTTAAACTTAATAATTGAGGAAGAGCAAAGTTTGAAAAGTTTTTAAATCTATCTATAAAATCAATTAAAGGACTAATACCTAACATTGCAATAGTAATATATAATGGATCATATAGATCATTATTATTGAATCTATCATAGTAACCTAATAAGTTTTGTATAATACTAACTATTGGTACTTCAAATGTATCTTTATTTACATTTTTAATAACTTTATCATCAAATGGTCCTTCTAAAATATAGTTAGCTTGTGGATCAAAATTAAATACTGGATCTTTTAATATTTTTAAAAGTTTTAGTTTAATATCAATATTATAAGCTAGTTCTATAAATAGTGGACCAAATGAATATCCATTTTTTTTAAGAATAATATAGTTATTAACTAAAATTAAATTATTAGTATCGTTAATAATAATGTATAAATATTTACCTGATTCAGAATTCATATATTTTTTAATAGCATAAAAGGCTTCTTTGGAAAAAATTTGGGAGTTTTCTATTAATGATAGAAAATAAGGTACAAGTTCATTAAAATTTTCAGTAATTATTAGAATTGGAGTTAGTAAAATATTAGATGTATTAAAAGTATTATTATATAATTGAATATTAGTTGTATTAATATCCAAATTACGATTGACTAAAAGTGGCATATATATTTGTTCTAAATACTTGTTCCATTTGAAGTATAACATAGACATTACCATTCTATCATAACCAAAAGTTGCATCATATATAATCTTATGTGTTGATGGATTATATACAAATCCAAATGGTAAATCTGTATATCTTCCTAAATGACCATTTTTAATGTATAACATTGAATCGGGAACATCATAATTAACAGGTATTTTTTCACTTCCATTCATATAATAAAAGATTTCACCATCCCATTTATATTGAGGAGTAATTTGTATTTTTAATTCTTTATTGTTAAATTGATCGTATTTAATTAACATTTTTCCCTGTCCATCTGAAAATCCATATACTATACCAGGATTGTTACCATTGACAATATTAATATTATTATTTTCATAAAATGTAATTTCCCAAAATAGATAACTAGTAAAAGTATCACCTTCAAAACGTATTACAACTCCCTTAACACCATTCACATACACATTTTTTTTTAATACTTGTACAGCTACATAGTCATTACCTCCTATATATATACCTGGTGTAGTTAGTAAACCATTAATTGTACTAAAATTTGATATAAGCCTATCTTCAAATATAATACTGTTATTAGAAGTGATGTAAATACTGTTTCTAATATTCTTTCCTATGTATGGTAAAATAAAATCAAATCCAATATCCCCTATAAAAAACTTCTCATTATTATAATATTGATTATATCTTGAATCATATTGATCTACAGTTTTCCATCTTTCAGAATTATCATCCAAACCTTGCCATATTGGTGTATTAAATGTAATTATACTATCTGACCACTCAAATATAACTTCTAACATAGTTAATGGTGTTATTGATGTATTTATTATTCTATCACCAAAGAACTGTGTAGGTGAAGTTATTGTTATTTCAACTCCTGTTTTAATATTAGTTACAACTCTTATTTTTGTAGGAAAGTAGGAGGCAAATATGGTTACTTCAATAAGTTTTTTATATATACCAAATTCAGCTAATTCATTATTTATAGTAATATCATTAGTATCATTATTACCAAAATCCTCAAATCTGATAGTTATATAATCTCTATCATTTTCAATTCCTCTTTTATATAAAATATAAGTATTTATATAATTGGAACCAGTATTAATAACTATTTTTGGATCTGTAGGTGTGGGACTTGTATTACCTAATTGAGTAAAATATACTATATAATTAGTTGAAGTTGAATAACCATTAATAGCATAATCTCCATAATTAATATAATTTAGTGAAAAACCAAAATTATCAATTACTTGTGTTCCATTAATTAATGTATTCCATTTATTCTCACCATTTTTTTCTCCAAACCATTTAGGTGTATCATTTAATGATATATCAACTTTATAATTAATATTATATAAATTGTATTTGTTAATCCATTTATTGTAGTAATAATATGTATTTTCATAATATCGACCAAATCCATTCATAGGATAAATTATACCACTAAAATTATAAGTATCATTACGGATATCTATTGGTACACGTGTATTCAAATTATTTTGATATTCTTTTTTCTTAGCAACTTCAATAGTGTTAAGAACATTTAATTCTGCATATAAAAATCTTGATTCATAGGATAAATTATAGGATAAATCATTGGATGAATTATCATACATATTCTTATATAATGCTACTAATTGAACCATTTTTTCTTCCATACTATTTGATGTTGATAATATAGTATTATTAACTGATGTTACATCTGTAGATGTATAAATATAGTAATCTGAAATATTTGGGATAAAGGCAACAATATCATCGTCACCAAAATTATTGTAATTAGTTTCAATTCGTTGTTTAGTTTCATTCCATGTAAAGATTCTATCTTCTGGTAATACTGAAACATTATATTTTTCATATTCATTAATAATTTGATTAACAGTATTATCATCTCTATTTTTAAAATATTGACCATAATTAACAACACCATTTTTTATCATATTATTCCACATGGATACATACATATATTGTTTCCAATTTTGGTCAGGTGGAAACAGACCAGATTTAATATACATATTTATTAATATTGGAATATTGTATTCAATATTATCTAATAAATCAACTAAATTCCAATTCAAATTACTTGTTGTTTGTAAGCCATCTTGATTAAATACTTCATTAATAATTTCTTTAACAAAATTCAAACTGTTATCAACTACAAATCCTGAAACTTCAATAGGACTGTATTGTTCTCTTACATTTGTAGGTATGTTATTAAATGTTATCCAATTTGTATCTGGTATTAAACCATATTGTTGTACTATCTGTCGAAATGTGGTATCTATAAAAACCATCTTGTTATAATACATGTTCTTATACACTCCTTCTCCAATAAATTGATTATTTACAATATCATATACTTTTTCTTTTATTTTGAATAGTGTATTTGTAGAATTTGGATAGTATACAAATTTTATATTACCATCCAAGTCAATTAATGTATTTCCTTCTATATTAAATACTAATTCATTAGTTTCATTATACACACCATTCAAAATAATTTCATAGTTATCCTCATATGTATAGTTTGTATTTCCAATCATTTGATAGTAAATATTAGTAAATTTGTTATTAACAATAGTTATTGGTCTATATTCTGGATTATTTGGTGTATTATGTAATGTGTATATAATGTCATTATCATTATAATAGTTTTCAATACGTTTATAACCAATTTTACCTAGTTTTCCTAGTGGTACTGTTGAATAACTAATAGTTGTAATACCATTATTTTTATCAGTTAGATTATAAATTAGATAGTCTTTTTGAATCCATATATATTCAATATTATTACGTTTATAAATTTTATTTACACCATCTTCAGTTCTTTGATATAATAATTCTATGAAATTTTTAGTATTTCCACTTACATCAATATATGTTTGAGGACTTAATATATTGCCACTAGCATCAAATGTATATCCTATTGTTAATTCATAATAAGTATCATTAATATTAAAGTATCGTTGTCCATCTACTATTACTGACCATAATGAACCACTTAATATAAAAGCATTTTCAGATGTATCAATTGCGATTTGATCAATTAGGTTATTACTTGCATCATAAACATATTTTAATACTCTATTTGAACCAGTCACTGGATTGTAATTATAACTTGGATATCTAATTCCTTCAAATGTATAATTATAAAAGTATTTATTATCTATTACTAATTCGTAAGAATTACTTTCATTTTTAATTACACTTGATACATATCTATATGCAATATTATTACTAGCATCATAAATATATATTATATCATCATTTCCTTTCTTCATAGTTCCAAATAATGGTATATTAAATGAGCTAAATATTTCCCATTCCAAAGCCATTTTATATTCAAAACTTGATGTAATACTATTCATAGAATACATATCTTGTTGCCATTGTTTGATAATATCAGTATCATTCTTATTTTCTAGACGAAGTAAAGATTTATAAGAAAAATATTTATTTGTATATTGAAAGACATTATCAATGAAAAAATTATCAATATAATCAATTAATTTGCTATAAGATTTAAGATTATAACCAAAAAAGTAGTTTCTATTATTTGATGTATCAATATCTCCTAATAATAAGTATTCCATACTTGGCTGATATGATGGGACTAATCTTGGATATTCTAATTGTTTAATATAATCTTTTATTTCAAATGATGCAATTCTTTCTAAATTTCTAAATATATTATAACTTGTTAAACCAATATCATTTATACTATTGAAGAAATTACTGAAAAATGATAAATATTCAGTCTTATAAATTGTAAAGTAATCAATTATATAATTGTATGTATATTCATTTGATACTTCCATTAAATATATATCCAAATATGATAATACATCCTCAATAGGAATAATTGTTAAATTTTTAATACTACCAAAAAATAGTGATGAATTTTCTGTTAAAAGAGTATATTTGATATTGTCTATTGATATTGTTTCATTACGTAAAATACTGAATATTGTCTCAAATATGTTTGTAATTAATATATATAAATTATTACTTGGATTGATTGTTTCTAATAGGTTTTTATATGTCAATGTTTTAAAAACAATTAAATCTCCGTTAAGAACATAAACAAACCATTTAATAAGTTCAATAGTATTCAGATTACTTAATTCTATATCCTTAACATTTGCTTTATATATTGGATTATCATTTGCATTATAAAAATAGGTTCCATTATAAGATGTATCTTTCAATTGAGATATGATATTAGGACGGATATAATCAATAATATATTTATCAAATATATATGTCATCATATTCTTAATAATAATACCATCAAAACATACTACTGAATTGGTTATAGCATAAATATTAGGATATAAAGTATCACTATCAATATTTTTAAAACCATAATCTACATTTTGTTTTATATCCATAATCATATGCCATAAATTGTCAATCAAATGAGTTGTTACATATTTTTTGAGTGGTGAATCAGTAATTTTATTTGTTATTTTGGTCATTAGATACTTATAAAACTTTGGTAAAATATCATTTAAAATATAATGTTCATTCATTTGTTTTGATATCATTGGTAATGTATTTCTAACATATTCAATTCCATATGATATTGACCATCTAGTGACTACAATATCATTTACTTTTAATTGTCCTGAAGTTAAATTATCAATCAACATTAATTTTCTTAAATCACTATAATTTGTAACTAATAAAGTATTATTAATTACTATCATATTATTAATAACAATTGTATTGCTAATATCATAATTATACATATCCCATTGTTGATATTCTTGAATACTATCATTAGATGTAAATGAAATGTTTACATTAGTAGCATCGTTTAATGAAATATCAAATATTGTAATTACAAAGCATAATTCACTACTTAATTCTGATAATACAGAGGTTTTATTATATTGAATTTCTTTAATAGTTTTAACAAATTCCAAATCAATTTTATCAATAAAAAGTTTGTATGCAGTTTCTAATTTAGATTCCATAAGATTGTATTGATTAATAGTTGTTCCAAAAATACTATTTGTTAATTGTGTTTGATGAGTTGATCCAAAAAATGTTTGTAGAATAATATCTGTATTTTTATCTGTTTTTACATAAATTGATACATACAAATCTTGATTAAATATACTTTGGAATAATCGTTTTAGATAGTTAATATTATCTAAAGAAACCTTACCACTTTCATTAATAATTAAATTAATTTGTTCAGATATAGTTAAAGTACTATTTTGAAGTTGTTGTAATATAAAATTATAATTGTTATATACATCATAATTAATATCCAATAGTTTTATATTTGATAGAGGAAGAAAACGTTGATTATTTAATGTAGTACTTTCAATAGTATACATAATAGTATTATCACTCCATCGTTGTTTGGAAACATAAGTTGCTAATCCCTTCGGATCTATTAGATTATAATTATTTGTCCAATAGAATTGAAAAAGACCATTATTAGTAACATTTTGATTATTTAATATAAGATTAGATGAAGCATCAAAGTTATTATTAATAGTTTTACCAATAATAGTAAAATCTGTTGTATTTGTTGTTGTATTAACAATATCTATATTACTAGATATATAAACGTAGTCATTTTCAGATATAGGTATAGATTCAAGTTTATTAAGATAAAGTTTATTATTGGAAATGTCTTGAACATATAAAATAGAAAAGGGTGTTTGATAGGGAAATCCATCTATTGGGTATTCTAATTTTTGTTCTTGATAATTCTTATAGAAAATATTTAGATAATTGAAGTACTTACCACGATATATATATTTAGGTTTAGTATCAGTTTCAAAAATAGGAATTAAATTATTGCTAATATCATTTACAGAATTAATAGTTATATTTTGGCCATTATTTCTAAATAAATCAACAACAAAAGCAATATTATTTGTTTCAGTAGTAAAAGTAATAGGAGATATATTACCACTTTGATCAATATAGTACTTGCTATTATATACTAAATTGAGTGTATTATTATTGTCATAAATAACAGGTATAAATTTATTCAAGTCTTTATTATCTGTTATTTGGATGATATTATTTTGAACTTGATAGTAATTATTACTTGAATCCAAAACATACTTTATTTGATTTTTATCTGTTGCATATAAGCCTTCTAAAGTCATCAAATCTTGTTCTTCAGGAGAAGTACTTGCATATAAATATACTAATGCATTTTTTGATATATCACGTAGAGGTTCTGTAATAGTAACTATCCATTGTGTAGATGTAGTAGTTATGCTAATAATTTGTTGTAAATCTAATGAGTTTATAACATCTTTTCTCGAACCAATAAAATATATATTTTTTAAGTTACCATTATTATTAGTTAATTCTGATTCTATAAATGAATAATTTAGAGGTAATACCTCAGCTTTAATAATGAATCCATCTTGAAAGTACTCATTATTCGTCTGATGTAAAACAGATTTTAATGTATAATTTAATCCATCAAATCCATAACAGAATAATAATGGTTCTAATTCAACATTAGTATTAGTTTTTAAATTAATATCGACAATAATGCTTTCATTATAAGATATATCAAAGAAGTTAATATCACGAGTGTTACGATCTTCAATATACTTTACAAGTTTAAATTCAGGGGATTGAATAATATAATCTCTTAATTTGGTTAAGAATTGTTGATAAAAAATACTAGAACTTGATATTGTTTTATCTCTATTAACTAATTGAAATTCATGGATAAGATACTGAAAATTAGTAGGATAATAGAACTGTTTAATAGTTTCTTTATAAATATCATCAATAGTATCCTGATTGTATTTCATCTCAAAAATTTGATCACGGTATTCATTATCTGAACCATTATTATAAGAACTAAAAAATGAATCAAAATATTCCTTAAGACGACCTTCATCTATAAGATTATGATTACCATTTAACCAAGGATATGTTTTTGCTACCATAACATGGTGAACTGCTTGAGGATATTCATTAACTTCATTATTAACAATATCATTAATTTCATTTAATCGTTCTTTAATATATCTATATTCTGAATAACCCAAATTTAAATCATTAGCTTGTTGTGTTATAATAGAATCAACTTCATGTTGTATAGAATTTGGATAGTAAACATTAACTGATGGTAAATCAATAGATACAGATAATTCATTTAACAGGTCACCATTATTAGGAATATTAGCTTCACATGTATTACCAAAACTAGATTGTCCTTTTAATTTGATATCAATATCTTGTAGAGCAAATAAACTATGTTTTTTATAAACTTTTTTGAAAAGAGTAACTTCTGGATTTCCTATTAATGGTTTATCTTCTATACCATAAGTTTCTAACTGTAAAATACCTCCAGTCATATTAATGTAACCTAATAAATTATTTATTCTTTAAGTTTCTAATAAAACATAAAGAAAAAGAAAGTATATCAAATGCTGAATTCGAGTGATGCCATCCCATTTTTTATACTTAAAATATTATAACTTTTAGACATCATTTTTACAATAAGGGTATCATTATTATTTTTTAATCGATTAAAATAAGATGGATTTATATCAAAAAAGACAGATTTAGAGGATATAACAGATAAATTAGTAGATCCAGATGGTTGTAATATTTCTGGTTTTCGAGCGAAGGAATACATATAGATTCCATCATCGATACTATTAGAGTGATAAATGTATGATTGAAGTGTATTAAAATACATTGGGTCAATTTTATCTCTTATATTAATACCATTTAATATTAATGTCATATTATCTACTAATTGAGATGTATTAATTACTTGTAAATAGCCATTATCAATAGAAGATACATATTTACCTTTTATAACAATTGAAGTTGTTTGTTGATTATCTTCTGTAATTGAATCTATTATATAATCTCCATTATAAAATTTTGTTTTAGTTATCCTAATTTTATCACCAATTTTCAAACCATATATAGATACTTGAATAGATAATAGATTATCTCCAATATTAGAAACATTAGTTATTTTTGACATATTAACATCATTATATACATCCCACTGTTTAAAGATTTGAATAGCAGATTTTGATTGAACAGTCCAAAATAGTTCTTTAACCGAGTTATAAAAGTATAAATCGCAGTTAAATTTAGGTATTTGAATATCAGTATATTGAATATATTTATGTTGTTCAATAAGATATTCTAAGCGACTATTTCCAAATTTTTCTCTTTCATCTTGTCCTAAATAAACATAATCAATTAATAAACTTGCATTTGTAAATCTTACATAATCTCCTAAATTTATATCATCAGATCTTGCATCTTCTATTGGTTCAAAAAAGATACAATCATTTAAGTCTCTAAATTTAACACTAATTTGAATATCATGATATCTTAAAGCTATACAGGGAAGTGCAACCCCGTGAAAACGACAAAACCAAAAAGGTATGGGTATATACATTGAATAAGCTGGTTTTTTATCTGAATTATAGTTTGTTAATGAATTAACATTACCAATCATCTTATAATAGGTATCTTTATGGTTAATATTAAGGGATAATTCATACCATACATTTAACATATCAGATGAAAAGCTATCAACTACTTGACCACCTAATTCTAAACTTATTCGTTCTATTAATCGTAGACCTAATTTTTTGATCCAAGCAAAACGATAGTATATAGTTTCATTTAATTTATTAATATTTTCTTGATATTCTACTTCATTGATTAATTGTCTTTTATAATCAGATACAGATTGTTTAAAGTCAATAAGAAATTTAAGAAGTGATGATCTATATTCAAGGGTCGCATTTTGGTCATAAATTGAATTTGCAAACCCATCAAAATAAAAATGATACCAATGAATCAAGTCTAAATAATAGTAATCAGAAATTGTATTAGCGACGGTTCTAAATATATCATCATAAACATTATATATTTTAAATTGATCAGAGTTAATAAAAGTATCAAGTTCTTGAGTAACAGTAGCAAAATTAGATGATGTACTTATAGCTTGTGCATATAATTTTCTCCAAAGGACGAATAATGGTTTAATATATATATTTAATTTATTCAATTGTAAAGAACTTACTATAGAAGGGTTAGAGGTATAATTAATTTTTTGAATAAGTACTTCAGGTAAATCAATTTTAACATAAATTTGGTGAATCAAATCTCCAATTTTAGAGAGATTACAAGTAACTTCTTCACCAAAATTAGGAGAACCATCAAATGTTTCTTCATGAGTTTCAATAGCAAAGTTACTATATCGAAGGTAGACGATTTTAAAAAAAGTTATTTGAGGATTAATAGTTAAAAAAATATCTTCTTTTCCAGCTGAAACAATTTGTAATAACCCTCCAGCCATATTTATAACTAATCCTCACAGATTATTTATAAATTAAATACACATTATGTACTAAGAAAGTACTCCCACTTGTTAAACTCACATATTTTCTTGTAATTTATAACTAATCTTTACAGATTATTTATAAATTAAGTACTAGGAAAGTACTCCCACTTGTTAAATTCACATATTTTCTTCCAAATTTCATCATGTTCTTGTAACTTACTTCTACTTTTTAAATAATTAAAATAAGGTAAGAACTCATCGTAACCTAATAGTTCGAATAATTTATGGAATACATAATTGTTATTAATAAAATTTTTTCTATTATTTGGCTTGAACTGTTTAAATGGTTCCTGTACTTCCTTGAATAATTGTCTTAACTTATCCTCTAATTCTCTGGTTAACATTGGTGGAGGTAAACCATTAAGTTTATTAATTATATATGGAATATGTTCATAATAGGATGTCAAACCAAGTTTTTTCAAAATAGCGCGTAATGTACAATTATTAAGAGTAGATAAATCGGATATTCTTAATTTCTTCAATTCATTAATTATTTGTTGAAATATTTCATTTGGTATCTCAGTTGATTCTTTACCCTGGAATTGGTTCAATAGTTCTGAAAAATGATTCATACGTTTATATCCATTAGGTTTAGTTTCAATTACAGGTTCTTTATAGTTTGGTTTATCACTTTCGATAGCTATAAATTCTGAATGTCCACATTCAGTACAAACTAGGATACCTTCTTGTAAATGTAATGTTTTTTCCTTCTTACAAAAATCACAGTGAGGCATATGATTAGGTCGTTTATTATTGATTTGTATTTTCTGTGTAACTTTCAAATAATTATCAAAACATTCAGATTTAGTATCAGTTTGATTATTATAATATTTATCGATAATATCGAGAGTATTATCAAAATATTCAAGTTCATCTTCTAAATTTTCTATTTTTCTAATTTCTCCTTCAATTTCCCGTATACCTTCTTTCAAAGTTGCCCTTTTACCTATGTTTTCAAAAGTATAATCCATAGTGTTATCGTATTCATTTTGTAATTTTTCCAATCGTGTTTGTAATTTGAAAAGTTGTTTATCTTTTTTTTCAAACTCTTTCATTCTTTCTTGATGTTTGCTATCCAATGTTCCATGGACAATTAATGATTTATTGATAATATTACTACAAAATGAGGAGTATTTTATATTTTTATCTTTGAATGATGATTGAGAAGTACCAACTTTGGTCTCCATTTAGAATCGTATATATATAAAATCACAGGTAATTTCTTTATATCTTTTTTTAATTCAAAGTAATAGATCGATATTAAAAATAGAAATAATTATATATGCAAATTGATAATTTTATAACATCAATATATATTCTTTTATTGGGTATTATAATTGGAGTTATATTCTATAATAAATTTGATAAAGATTACTATAAAATATCAAAAGTGATGCATTATTTAACAATATTATGTGCATTTTTATTTTTATATATGGGTTTTTTTCCAGCAGCTGTTTTATTAGGTTTTCATTTAGCTTATGAATTAAATATTTAAGGTGATATTATATGAACCCTTTTGTAAATAAAATTTATTTGATTAATATGGATAAGGATAAATATAGATTAGAATTAGCAAAAAAAGAACTTGATAAACATAATTTATTATTTGAGCATTTTTCTGGTATTGATCCAAAAATATATGATAAAAATAAATTAAAGAAATATGTTACACCAAAATGTGAAATTTTATGTCCCTATGGTGTTATTGGATGTGGTATTAGTCATATAAAAATATGGGAAAATATAATAAAAAACAATTATAAAAATACAATAATATTTGAGGATGATATTATTCTACATTCAAAATTTAATATAAAATTAGAAAAAATTATAGCTGAATTACCTAATGATTATGATATTTTATATTTAGGGAGTATTGGACTTGATGATCGTAATATTAAAAAGGATATTTTATCAGAATTATTAAGAACATATCGTTCTATAATAGGTGTATTAAATAATAAAGTATCGACAAATAAATATATTAAAATTCCAGAATATCCATTAGGAATGCATGGATATATGATTAGTAATGAAGGTTGTAAAAAATTATTAAAATATTTTAATAATATTAAACTATCAACCCATATAGATTATATGATTGCAACTAATGCGAAGAATATGAATATATATGTATGTCAAGAGCACTTAGCAAATCAAAATTTTGATATTCCATCTACTATTCAGGATACAAGTTTTCCAAGATTATTAAATACAATATTAAACAAGATTAAAACATATAATAATAAACCATATTCTCATTCATTTGGAACAAGTATATTTCGTTTATATACATTTAATTTTACAGCATATCATATTTTAATTCTAATTATGGGATTACTATCAATAAAATATCCATATATGTTTTATTTATTATTGGGTATTATTTCTCTTGATATTTTTCTTTTTGATATAAAAGTAATTCAAGCATTAATTGTTTTTGGTATTGGTAAGTATATTATACATTTAACAGTATTATGAACATTTTTATATATGGGTTTTTTTCCAGCAGCTGTTTTATTAGGTTTTCATTTAGCTTATGAATTAAATATTTAAGGTGATATTATATGAAACATCAGATTGATCAAGTATATGTTATTAATATGGATAAGGATAAAGATAGATTAAATAAAGTAAAAAAAGAGATGAAAAAACATGGTTTACGTTTTAGAAGATTTAATGGAATAGTAACTAAGGAATTAAGCAAAGATGTTTTAGATTCTTATGTAGAGCCATCATGTCAAAAATTATGTACAAAGGGTTTAATTGGATGTGGAATAAGTCATATGAAAGTATGGGAAAATGTAATAAATATGGGATATAAGAATGCTATAATATTTGAAGATGATGTTATGTTAGATGAAAATTTTAATGAAAAATTAGGATTTAATTTGAAGGAACTACCAGATGATTATGATATATTATATTTAGGGAGTTTAGGGTATGGTGATCCTGATGCAAAGTTAGATATATTATCAGGTTTATCCAAGTTATTTTTTTCAATGCCAGATGGTATAAAGGAGGAAAATCAAAAGTACAAAACATTAATAGTACCAGAGTTTCCATTAGGTTTATATGGATATATGATAAGTAGACAAGGTTGTCAAAAATTTTTAAATAGATTTCAAGAAAAGAAGTTACAAAATCATATTGATGTTGAAATGATGTCATATAGAGATGGTTTAAGAGTGTTTTCATGTAATGAATCAATTGCTTATCCAAATTTTAATATACCATCGACGATCCAAGAGGTTGAATTTCCGAGGTTATTAGATAAAATATTGTATAATATCAAAACATATAATGGAATGCCATATTCAAGAGTATTAGGGTTATGTTTTTTCCAAGTTAATGACAATAATATTTCATTATATTATGGTTTGTTTTTATTGTTGGGATTATTAAGTAATAAATATAGATGGTCAATATATGTATTTTTAATTAGTATATCACTGGATGTATTAGAGAGTGATAAAAAAGTTGGATTAGCGTTGGTTACATTTTTAATTGGAAAAATAATAAGTTTTTTAATACGGAGTAAAAGGTAAGTAAACAAGTAATATTTTTGTTCTATATATTGAGTTTATAATATATAGGACATTAATTAGTGTTTTTTAGAAAATTTTTTTCTGTGCTAAAGTATATCATACAAATGGGTGGTGGTTTAATGCAACTCGTTGCCTACGGTGCTCAAGATGTTTACCTAACTGGTAATCCTCAAATCACATTCTTCAAAGTAGTATACAGACGTCACACTAACTTCGCTGTTGAGTCTATTGAACAGACCTTCAACGGTGTTGCTGGTTTCGGCCGCAAAGCCACAGTTACTCTACAACGCAACGGTGATCTAATTTCGAACACCTACCTACGTGTAACTCTACCGGCTGCCACTGGTGCCGCCCCCTGGGCATGGGTACACAAGGTTGGCCATGCTCTGATCCAATCAGTTGAGCTCAACATTGGTGGCACCAAGATTGACAAACAATACACTGATTGGTTCAACATCTGGGCCGATCTATCGAACAAGGTTGGTCAATCCCGTGGCTTCAACAAGCTCATTGGTAACGTCCCAGAACTTACCGAGCTTGCCCTAACCCACGGCGAGAACGTACTATACGTTCCCCTTATGTTCTTCTTCAACCGCAACGATGGCCTAGCCCTCCCTCTGATCGCCCTTCAATACCATGATGTGCGTTTCGAGTTCGAGTTCCGCCGCCTATCTGAGCTGATTGTTGGCACTCAACCCACCATCGGTGACCTAGTAACTGCCTCCCTCTTCGTAGACTACGTCTACCTAGATGCCGAGGAGCGCAAGAAGTTCGCCACCTCATCCCACGAGTACCTAATTGAGCAAGTACAGTTCACTGGTGACGAGTCAGTAACTGGCCTAAACGTCAAGCCTCGCCTAAACCTCAACCACCCAGTCAAGGCTCTCTACTGGGTGATGAAACTAGGCAAGTTCACAGCCGGCTCAACTTACCTAGCTTACGGTGCTGATATCGAGGCTGTCCGCCTACTAGCCACCAAGCGTTTCTGCCTAGCAGTTGCCGCTTACCTCGGCACAGGTGCTGGCAGCGTTCTTGATCTATCAGGCAACAACCTAAAGGGTGCTGCCTCTCTATCAGCTGGCCTACTAGCCAAACTAACTGCTGCTCGTGCCGTTGCCGTATCATCTGAACGCCTAGATGTTGATAACATTGTTATCACCGGTGACCTACTATCAGTTGAGGACCTATCAACCCCCGTTGCTACCCTCCTACTAGCTTCAGGCCATACCCGTGTTACCGTTGGTGATGGTGCCGCCGCTGCTGATGTTGTTGTCCGTGACTGGGCTAACTACGGCCAAACCCTTGACCGTAAGGAGAACCCCATCAAGGATGTCCTCCTACAGCTCAACGGCCATGATAGATTCAGCCTACGCGACTCGAACTACTTCAACTACGTTCAACCGTGGCAACACCATTCCAACACACCTGCTGATGGTGTGAACATGTACTCATTTGCCCTAAACCCTGAAGACCATCAACCATCAGGCACATGCAACATGTCCCGCATTGATAACGCTACCCTAAACCTGACCCTAAAGGCTAACACCCCCGTGTCAGACACCAAGCTATCAATCTACGCTCTATCATACAACGTGTTCCGCGTTGTTGCCGGCATGGGCGGCCTAGCTTACTCCAACTAAGCTATTCAATCTATTTAGGTTGGATTTTATACTTAAAATAAAAAATAAATTTTTCTTTGGAACTTGTTAAATTCCCAAGAAAAAATGATTTAAATAAATATCAATATATAAACATATTACAATAATGTGGGTATTACTTGGTATTAGTGATGATACTGTTGAAAAAGAAACATTTGTATATTTTATAGGTGTATTTGATGATTTATCACTTGTAAAACAGAAAGTGGAAAATTTGATTACTACTACAAATTCTAAAAGAGGTGACTATATTATTAAATCATTAACTATAAATAATACATATAATTATGATTGGAGTCACAATGAAGAAGATGAAATAAAAAGTATTTAATAATTTTAAATACACAAAGGTGTATGTCAAATTGATGTCGCCGTTCGTGGATTATATTAAACTAAGATCATTACCAACTTTAATTTAACAAAAGTCAAAATTTGTTAAACTATTTTTATAAAAACTTTGTATAAATTTCTTCATAACTATAATACATAATTTCATCGGTTTTTTCGTAATCAGTAGCATAATTTTGCTTCTCTAAAATGGAAACTATTAATTTTCCCTTTTCAAAATCATTATTATTTTCTCTAATAAGAGTCTGATCAGCTATAATCTTAATGATATCTGGATATGGTAAAATTTCGAGATATTCACACATTAATTCACAAGTAGCTTTAGTAACATCAAAAATATGTGTATATAATTTTGATTTAACAACATTTTCATTACTTTTATGATGATCTATCACAATAAACTTTTTTGAAAATAACATTAACCACTTCATTATATCAGCATCCCAACATATATCTACAACTACTACATTTTTGTTTTTAATAATTTGAAACATATCAGATGGAAATGGTTCACTTGGACTGAAACTAAATACTTTTACCTTTTTATTTAAATTTATAAGAACACTTTTTAACATTGTTGTTGCAAATGCTCCATCCAAGCTGTCACTTTGCGTTAAAATTATATATTTATCCATTTTGTGTATCTACCTTTATCCAATATTCAATTGTATATTTTTTTCAAATTTTTTAAATATATTTATGGATATATTTAGGCATAAATTACTTCACTTACTATACGATGTTTTATAAGACTAACCTCTGTTAATTGTACTATTATTTTACTTCCTATTCCTATAACCATCTCACCACTCCAAAGTACATTTTTATCATTATCATATTCCCATTTTTTTCCTAATATATTAGATACATGTATCCACCCATCTAACATCATTTCTGGTATAAGATATCCTAATCCTACTCTATTTATATCTATTACATATGCATTGTATATGTATTGTTTAGTGTTATTGATTAATGTATATAGTTTCCATTCATGATGAAGTTTATTAAGTTTGTCTATAATATGATTTCTATTGTTAATTGACTCTAAAAGATCCGGTAAATTAGTATATATTATACCACCAAGTATTCGGTGAACTAAAACATCAAAGTAACGGCGAATAGGACTGGTAAAATGTGTGTAACTATCTACGTTTAAACCAAAGTGACCTGCTTTACTTGCTTCATACCTTGCTTTAGCATACTTTTTAATAGTTATAAATGAATCTACATAAATATTATTAGTATATTGGGTAGTATCTATATTTTGAAACTTTTCATGATAACGTTGTGGACTTTGCGGTGCTTTTCCTTGTAGATGTTTTGATATAGTTATATTAGCAAGGAACATAAGATATTCAATCATTTTATGTGCATCATCATCGTACCTTTCTAATGTAATATTATTATTAATAATTTTAACAACTGGTATAACAAGTTTATTTTTATGCCATTGTAGTGCATAATTACGTATATAATTTAAATCGGGAGTATTAAGACTGTTATTTGCTTCAATATAGTCATATCTTTTCTTTACAATAATAGAACTAGGATATATGTCATAAGAGTTTAAATCATAAGAATCATTAGATATTTGAATTGTAATAACTTTTCGCTCTTGGTTTTCTATAAGACTATATGCATTATCAGCTAACTCTGATGGTAACATATTAGATACAATTTCAGGTAAATATATTGTAGATGCTCTACATAATGCAATAATATCTATATCACTATTTATTGGTAACTGATTATGAATATCCACTATATGAATATAAAATATGTTATTTGATATGTCTATTGAGATTGCATCGTCAAAGTCCTTAGATGTAGTTGGATCAATTGTAAATGTATTTAAATGATTTAAGTTTTGAAAGGGCTTTGTGTAATATGAATCTGATATAGTCCAATTGAGAGATACATCTGGAATGGAATTATATACGTCTAGGATAGATTCTACATCATTACTTCTAATATTTATAGATCCATAATTTTTTATTACAGTTACGTTATTATTATTAATATTACATAATAAACGATCTCCTAACTTGCCATTTAAATCAATAAGAGATAGGTTTAATTTATGATCTAATAAAGGAAATGATATAAAACATTTACCACCATTAAAGCCTTTTATAATACCAATACTTAGCATTAGTATTATACTAGGAATATTTCTTTAAACCAAGTGTTTTGTAAAAGAAAAGGGCAGCAAGATGAAGGCATTCTTGATCATCATGAATGGAATATCTTTGGTAAAGATATCATTCTCCATAAAGATCGTAAGAGGGGGCTTGGAGGTCTTCTTGTTGATCACCTTGTACTGCTTGAGTAGTGCTTTGTACCAGTGAAGGGTAGCAATGGCGTTGAAGTTTATCGTGATACAGCATCCTGGCGCTGGCGTTTCCTTCAGGCATGGCTTAATACCATTGTACTCGAGCACATAGTCCATATGCTTGCACATTGCATCGAGCATATTGACAACCTTCATGAAACGGTCCGTAGAAGCATTCTGCGGGCGGCGGTCAAAAGAGAGAGCCATTGTGAGACTGGGATGGGATAATTGTAAGTAAAGTTGGATGCAAATTTTTTTTCAATTTTTAATTTAATCAACTTTGTTGATTAAATTAAAAAGGGGGCATATTTCCAAAGGAAATGTGTTCAATTTTTATAACGATAAATCGTCTTTATAAAAATAGGGTGAGAAGTAAGTCGAGATCAATTTATAATATATTGAGTTTACTCAATATATTATAAAGGGGGCATATTTCCAAAGGAAATGTGTTCAATTTTATATAAGAATGTTATAACATTCTTATATAAAATTAGGTGAGACGTAAGTCGAGATCAATTTTTTTAATTAATAAAACCATTTACGTTTTACTTTTATTAAATCTATTTCTAATTGCATATGTTTTGTTTTTTCTTCCATTTGTTTTGTTTTTTCTTCCATTTGTTTTATACTAGCAAAAGAGTCTGGTATTTTACTTACTACTATACCAGTTGTAAAAATAGCTGTTAATCCGGATGCGAGGATTAGGGTCGGTTTAATGTTTGACGTCATTACAATTAATGACATGGATAAACCTTTAAATGATCTTGATTCAAGGTACATATATATGTCATTATTATGATACATTATGCATTATCTTTATCAATTTATATTAAAAAAAGAATCATTAGATAAGATTAATTTATAATGATCAAAAGATCAATTTAATTAAACAATATAAAGATATTGCGTAGTGTATCAAGTAAGTAATTACTATATAATGCCAATTTCTTTTGATTTAGATGAACTTAGACAAAGGTATGATTGTAAGGTATATTTAGAAACAGGTATGTGGGATCCAAGAGGGGAAGTAAGTTTAAGAAAAGCTTTAAGATGTTCATTTGATAAAGTCTATTGTATTGAGCTACGAGATGATTGGGTTGCATTAGGCAATCAAGTATTCAATGAAGATGTCCAATGTAACCGTCTAAGAATTATTCATGATGATAGTGTTAATCTATATAAACATATAGGTAGTAATCCTGATTTTTCACAACGTAGTATGTTTTTTCTAGATGCACATGTTGATAACTCTAATATACAAAACTATCAAAAAAAATGTCCTTTATTTGATGAATTAGAAGCCATTAAACAAATATCTAGAAATGATAATATTATCATGGTTGATGATCTTAGGATTATTACACAACCATTTCCATGGGGTGAGACAATATATGGAAATATAGATTTTTTAAAAGTAATTAAGGAAAAAATATTAGAAATCAATCCAGAATATAAGTTTATGTATTTAGATGGTCAAATACCTAATGATGTATTGTTGGCATATATTTGATTTTTGTATAATTGTTATTAAACAAAAATTGATAATTAAAACAGTATATATATAATACACACTATCTAAAAACCACTATAAATATATACAATACACACTACAATGACAGAATATACTATCGACCTGTCTATTATAGACTTTGATCATTTAAAAGAATTTTTAGGTCGTGAAATAAAGACTGAAGAAGCTTTTGAAATAATGCATATGGTAAAAGAACATATTAATGACTATATATTGGAGTGCCTTGTATCTAATAGTGGTATTATTACAAAGTTAACTCTTTGGCAAAAAGTAGAAAACATTTTGAATCGTACTTTAACAGTAAGTGAAAGGAAAGTAGTATCCAAGTATATACCTCGATTCTATTATAATTCAAACTTGAAGATTGAAGATACTCCTCTGATGGATATTATTGATACTTGGATGTAAAAAGCTTAAAAAATACATCTAATAAGTTAATAAAGTAGTCTTTTTTTAATTTATTTATAATAATTGTCTTATTATAAATGTTACTTAGAAACATTACTATCAATAGGTTTAAAACCAGTGTTTTACCACCTTTTATAGATTATATTATTCATCCTGATCCACCTGCAATTGAACAAAAACTAATAACTGTACCTTATTCGCGTTTTTTAGATAAAGTAAAACAACATCAAATTGATAAAGTAGTAGTAAGACAGGATTTAAGTGAATTAATTGATGATATTAATGAACGTGTTATACTTCCTTCTAATAGTAGTATTATTGACTTTTTAATACAGAACAAAGTAAATGTAGCAGTGATTGAAAATGATAATATTATTAGCAATATAATGATAGGATTACAAATTACCTTCTTTTTTCTACTTTTAAGAAGTCTTTTAGGACGTGTTAATATACCAAATATAGTATCAAAATATGAACCTAATAAAGATAAACCTGATGTTACATTTAATGATGTAGCTGGTATCGATAATGCAAAACATGATTTACAAGAATTAGTATCATTTTTAAAAGAACCTGATAAATATACAACTATTGGTGCTACTATACCTAAAGGTATATTATTGGTTGGACCATCTGGTGTAGGTAAGACATTATTAGCTAAAGCAGTTGCCGGGGAATCAGGTGTACCCTTTTTCTCTTGTTCTGCATCAGAATTCATTGAATTATTTGTAGGTATGGGTGCATCTAGAATAAGAGAACTGTTTAAAAAAGCTAATGCAAATACACCATGTATTATATTTATTGATGAATTAGATGCCATTGGTAAAAAAAGAAGTGTAAATGTAATAGGAAATAATGAACAAGATCAAACTTTAAATCAACTATTAACAGAATTAGATGGATTTAATAGTAATAATGGTATTATTGTTATAGGAGCAACTAATAGGGTTGATATTTTAGATGAAGCATTATTAAGACCAGGTAGATTTGATCGAAAGGTGTATATAGAATTACCAGATGTAAAAGGTAGATTATCAATATTAAAGGTTCATACGAAAAATAAAGTATTAAGTGAAAATATTAATTTGGAAAAGATAGCTAAAATTACAGTTGGATTTTCTGGAGCAGATTTAGCAAATTTAATTAATGAAGCTGCGATATTATCAATAAGAGAAAATATAAACTTTATTAATAATGTGATGATAGAAAAAGCACTTGAAAAGATAACTATTGGAGATGAAAAAAATACAATTTTATCTAAAAATAAAAAGAAAATAATAGCATTTCATGAAGCTGGACATGCTCTAATGGGTATACTTGTAAATGATTATGATATAGTTAGAAAAGTATCAATAGTTCCACGTGGTAGAGCTGGAGGTATTACTTATTTTGAACCATCTGAAGAAAGATTAGATATTAGTTTAATGACAAGAGAATATTTGGAAAATAAAATTATGGTGGCATTAGGTGGTAGAATTGCTGAAGAAATTATATTTGGAACCATGAAAATAACCACTGGTTCAAGTAGTGATCTAGAAATTGTAAATACTTTGGCAAGAGATATGGTGACTCGGTATGGTTTTAATGAAACTCTTGGACCAGTACGATTAAGTGAAATATCAGATAATACTCAGACTGCTATCGATAAGGAAGTCCAATTCCTCATTGAAAAATTATACATTAAAGCAAAAAACTATCTTTTGAAATATGAATTTTATTTACATCGAATTGCTGAAGCATTATTAGATAAAGAAACCTTAAATGAAGAAGATATTAATTTATTAACTTTTGGACTTGATTGTGATTATATATGTAATGATGGAGGTTTTTAATGATATCTATTGATAATATTAAAGATAGTACATATGGAATTTTATTTACGCATAATTAAAAGAGTTACTATTCCAATAACTAAAATTGTAATAATAATTAGGTATATTATTGTACGACTTTTAGGACAATTTGATTTTGGACAATCTATTTGAGGATTGTTAATACGTTCAATATCATTTATCATAAGATTAATCATATATATTAAAAGTTCTTTTAATGATTCCATATTATCATTAACCAATTGAATATCAGGATTACTTTCAAGAGTGGTTTTAATAACATTAAAGTTATCATTAACAATAGTTTTTATAATTTGAAGGTATTTTTTTCGAAGATTATATTCTGAAGTACTTAGATTAGTGACAGATACTTCAAATTTAAGTAATACATCATATATTTCACGTGGAATAATTTGATATTTTTGAAACATCTGTAATTCTAATGCACTAGGTTCTTCATAGGGAGGTAAAGTAAATTTTTCAATTGGTTTAACATTAAATAATGTTTTAATTGTTTGTTTTAATAAGTCACGAGCTTTATTAAAATTCATTTATATATTAATAATATATATTATTTATCTGATTGAATTGGTTTATTGTAGTAGTTAAATATGACCACAAGATAAATAATATATATTATTAATATATATAATGAATACTCAATACGGAAACGGAGTTGGACAAGATATTTATGATGGAGCAGCTGCTTATGGTCGTATTAGAACTACTATTGTAATGATTTTTGGTATTCTAATTGCAATCATTTTGCTTATATTTGGAATTAAAATACTAAGAAAACCAGATTATCATAAAGTTAATACTAATGCTATTATTGTTACACCTGATTGTAAAACTACTACTTCATATGATAATGGTAAACTAAATACTTATCATAACTGTATTTTAGATATCAAATATAGTGCTGATGGTAAAGAATATCTTAATAAATTAAATACTAGTGGTAAAATTTACTCAGCTAATCAATCTATTAACATACGCTATAATTTGGATAATCCTATGGATATTACAACTAATCCTACTAATAAAACTATTGGTATCATTATGGTAAGTATTGGTCTAATTATAAGTATATTTGTTATTGCCTCATGGTATATTGCTCAAAGATCAAAGTTTGGAGCATCTATGATAGCAGCTTCAGATACAATTGATTTATTCCGTGGAGATCGCTAAATATATGTACTTTATTCTAACTTATTTGATTTATAATTATATATATCCAATACTTTTTTAACTACATCACTTCTCATAATATCTTCTTCTGTAAGTTCAATATGTTGAATACTATAATTATCATCAGGATAGACTGAAAGACGGTTTATGAAATCAACCATTCCATTTGGTTGCTGTTTTAAATCACACTGTTCAGGATCACCTACTATAATCATCTTTGATTTATATCCTATACGTGTTAAAAGTGTTTTCATCTGAATACAATCAATATTTTGTGCTTCATCTACAAAAATACAACTATTATGGAATGTTCTACCACGTATAAAACCTAATGGTGCAATTTCTATTTTACCTTGTTGAATAAATTCTTTTACTTTGGTTGATGGTATAACACTAGAAAAAGAATCATATATAGGTATTAACCAATTATGTAGTTTTTCATCTATTTTTCCTGGTAAGAAACCATATTCTTCATTCATAGATATTGTGGGTCTTGTAATAATTACCTTCTCAATTTGTTTATTAATTAAACCATTTATAGCATAAGAACATCCTATTAATGTTTTACCTGTCCCAGCTACTCCACTTACTAAAACAACTTTAACATTATCTTTTTTTAGCATTTTAACATATCGTACTTGATTATGTGTTTTTGCAAGGTTATCTATACTACAATTAATATCAATTTTAGATCTGGATGCAAACTGACGTATATTAAACATTTTTAATGCCATTTATATCGTTTATATCATATATAAGAAACAATGCTTTATATATTATATAATTAATCATTAATACGAGCACTTAATAACCAACCAATAACAAATGAAAGACTATATAATATATGAATATTAACAGTAAAATCATGATTAACTATGATACACATATAACGAACTGCACAAAAAAGTAACATACATTTTACAAGATTATTAGTTATGATTTGTACCATTTTATGGAGTTATATTGGATTATATATAGGTTTAATATTTAGAAATTTTATTTTTCAATATTTATACAAATGAGTTTATTTATAGCAGCTGGTATACTATTTTATTTATATAGTCAAACAAATAGTACCAATCAAGTTAAAAACATATTACCTCCATGGGGAGTAATTAGTTCCAATCATATTAATGAAATAAGTAAGAATAAATTCCCATTTCTTACTCAAAGAATTATTAAAAAATTACGAATGTTATTTTTATTAAATGTGGATACAACTAAAAAAGAATTAAATAGTATACATGAATGGAATCAACAATTGAATCAAAAAGTTAGTTATGATGATAAAACCCATTATGACCTATTTAAACAAGAAGATACATCTCTAAAAACATATCAAAATATCATTATACAATTAAATAAACATGAATTAAATTTAGATTTTGATAAAGTATATGGAGAAGTCAAAGATTATAGTCCTGTTATTTATCAAGTTAAATATGATATCAATCGACTACGACCTTTTCAAGCAAGTTATATATTAAAAATACCTATTAAACATCTTGATTCAGAATCAGCAGATACCCCTTCAATGCCTGCTGGACATACAATTCAATCTCTATTATTTGCTGCTATAATATATCGTGATAATAAGACATTTTTTGAGAATCATATTGATTTATTAAAATGGATGATTGAAATATGTTTAGATGTTGGTAAACGACGAGTTATAGCAGGATTACATTATCCATCAGATAATATAGCAGGTAGAGTATTTGTTATGGAGGTTATAAAAGAATGGAATATAGAAGAGTTTACTAAATATTTATCATAGTATAGATTCACCATCTATCTCAATAACGGTTAAACCAGCTTCTTGAAACATTTCAGCAGATATGTTAAAATCCCATTTACTATCTGTTTTATCGATCTTTTCTGTTATTATTGTTTGAATACCTGATTGTATTAATACCTTACAACATTCAACACATGGATATAAGGTAACTACACATATCGAGTTTTCTATTTTTATACCACCTCGTGCTGCATTTGCTACAGCATTCATTTCAGCATGAGCAACCCATTTATATTTGGTTGGTCTAGTCCAACGTTCAGGTGTTTCTTTAAGATTACGACATATACCATTAAATCCTGTACTTAATATTTGATGTGAATCAGGAGCTAATATAATTGCAGCTACTTTTGTAGATGGATCTTTACTAAATAAATCCGCTTGATACCTTGCTAGTTTAAGATATTTAATAGCTTTTTCTTGATTCATTTTTGTTATAATTAGATGTTATATACCTATAATATCTAATCTTTCAACTTTACTAATAATGTGTTATTAGGATATTAGAAAAAACTTGAAAAAATAATAATAATAGCTCTTACATAAATAGTATAAAAATACGATGGAGGACATTATAAATAAACTTCAAGCATTAAATATAAATGAGATTAATGATGATAAGATACTTGATGATATGTATAATAAACTATCAGAAGTTAAAATATATGTGAATGAACATATGAGAATAATTGAATCTCATAGTCATTTTAATCATAAGAATCTAACAAGTCTTCAAAATGTACTAACTAATGAATTTCAAAAGGATATTATTTATAGGTCATCTAGGCATTATGATGAGGATCGTTTGTACATGATCGATTTTAACTTGGTTAATGATCCAAAGAAACCTAATATATTAGGTACCTTTTCTATGTTAGGTACATTTGATTTTAAAAAGAATACAAGGTCTCATTATGATATAAAAATGTACAAGCCAAATAGTAATGATAAGGGTTCATTTTGGTGTAGTTGCCCAGACCATAAGTTCAACTCAACCAAGAAAAGTACAGTATGTAAACATATCACTTTTGTGGTATGTCAGGTTGCAAAAGTAATGACTCGTCATTTTTTCGAAACTAAACATTTATCCGAAGAACAAACTAATGATTTGATTAAGAAGGTTTCCAAAGATAGTGCTATATGGAAAGATAAATTAGTATGTCGTAAGATTAAAGTACTTAATATTGATTCTTTCAAAGAAAAGACAAAAGTTATAGATGATGAGGATGTATGTCCGATTTGTTATGATGATCTTGGTAATCATAATAATAATAATCTTTTAACATGTCCCAAGTGTACTAATTATGTACATGATGAATGTATGATGGTATGGATGGAAAAACATACGAGATGTGTATATTGTTCAGATACAGTATGGCAACATTATGATGCAGTTAAATCTGGTCAAACTATTAATTTACAATAAATAATGAATGAAGTTACAATAAATAATGAATGAAGTTACAATAAATAATGAATGAAGTTACAATAAATAATGAATGAAGTTACAATAAATAATGAATGAAGTTACAATGAAATTGTGAATAACAATTTTACACTAATTTTATTATTTATAATGAAGTTACAATGAAATATTAAAAATAGTATCACTTTTTGGTGTTGTAGATGAATCTATATTAGAATCAACTCGATGTAAACCTATAGGTGGCCATGTTCCTTTAGCTAAATATTCAAGAGTATGTTGAGAGGTTATAACTTTTATATCTTTTATGGAAGCTATTATAGTTTTATATATACGTGTTTCGGCTTCTACAAATGTTTCATTAGATAATATAGGATAAAAATGAAATGATCCTTCTAATTTGGCATCAGGTAATAATTGTAGAATTGAATTTTTAACATTTATTTCAGCTTCTTCATAAGAATTACAACATATAACATAAGAGTAGTTATCAGTTATATCAAATACATAAATACCCTTCATATAATTAATGACTTCATTTTTTCTTTAATTGGTTTTGAAAAGTAGCTTAGTTCATAAAAATCAGTATCTTTATTATAATTACGAATCACAACTAGAGGAATATTCATAAGTTTAGAATAATATTCCATATCAATGCGTAACATTTTAATGGCAGTACATTTAATATCATAATAAGAATTGATAGTATTTATTATATTTGTAGTTTTACGTTCAGACATATAGGACACATATACATTAAATATGTCATTTTCTTGGTAATAGGGAGCAGATAAAAAGTTAATTTTACCTAATTGAAAACTATTATCAGGATTAAGAAATGGTTCCGAGTTATAAACTATAGGATATATATATTGACAGTTCAACATACGAAATTTTTTATTACGTATATGAATTAATGGTGGTCGATGCGGTGCAGGATTAAGTTTGGTATTCATACTTTATTAGTATATATATTATGATAATTCTTTATCTTAATAATAAAAAATTGATATTTTTTTGTATTAAAATAATTTGTAAGTGAATATACTATAAATATGTACGCATGGCAGGTATACAATATTAATACTAGTAGCTATATAGATAATAATGTAATTTTATCAGTGAAGGTACCAAAAGATAATCAAAAAAATGAGTTGACTGAAATTGAATTAAATGAATTAAACAAATTAAATGAATTAAGTGAATTAGATGAATTAATGAATCGATTATTAATTAAAGCTCCTAAATATCTCCATTTAGATTTACTAAATATAGTATGGATGAATGACTATATAGCAAAAAAATACGTATTAAAACTTATGCATGAAATGAGTGAAGATTCATTAGATTTTGTATTAAAATATCTAAAAGATAAGGATAAAAATGATCAGGTATTAGCACTTAATATGTTTCTATTAGATAAAAAAATATCTTGATAGTATTAAATATGTTTTTTATAAAAAATGGACTTACAAAATCATTAATATTATTAGGAACTATTCGTGCATTTATTAAAAGTGAATATGCTATAACAGGATCTATACCTAATGAAAGAAATTTGACTATTACAGAACGTACAGGTGTTTCAATACTTGGTGGTATAATTTTTCCAGTATTTGCTCCACTATGTATTTATTATGATATTAATCGTTTAGAGGTTAAAATGCGAGGTTTAGATAGTGATAAATATAAAACCCGTATTATGAGTAGTTTTGATGTTATATTTTAATATTATTTTCTTTAGGCATGTAAATCCATTTTTTTAAAATGGCTTAAAAACAATTGTATATATAGTATTATGGGAATACTCCCATAATATTTTATTTTTTAGAACCGTTAGCTCAGTTGGTCAGAGCGTTGTGCTTATGACACAAAGGTCGGCAGTTCAAACCTGCCACGGTTCAATGGGATTCTAGTGAAAAGCCTCCACGTGGCGAATCCTGGATTAGATATAAAGAATTATCTAAACGAATATTTCACATTCTTTTGTTAGCATCGTTAGGAAAGCGGTCAAATCCGAATGCCTTAAGAGCATTTCCTCAATGGTTCGCAGGTTCGAATCCTGCACGATGCATGGGATTTAAGTGAAAAGCCTCCACGTGGCAAATCCTGGATTAGATATTTATATCATCAGATATCAATATATATCAATAAATATTTAAACGAATATTTCACATTCTTTTATTAGCATCGTTAGGAAAGCGGTCAAATCCGGATGCCTCAAGAGCATCTCCTCAATGGTTCGCAGGTTCGAATCCTGCACGATGCATACTGTATTTAATATAATTGTATTTAATCGAATTGCATTGTTTAACTGAATTTAATAGATAATTTTATCTATTAAATTAATATTACTTGATAACCCCCTTTATTATTAAATTAAGTAAACTTGATTTAATAAATAATTGAAAAAATAAATTATTTAATCCTTAGCATATTAGATAAGGGGATACAAACCAGTATCTTCCAATAGGAACCGTTAGCTCAGTTGGTTAGAGCATTGTGCTTATGACACAGAGGTCGGCGGTTCAAGCCCGTCACGGTTCAATGGGATTCTCGTGAAAAGCCTCCACGTGGCGAATCCTGGATTAGGTCTGGATTAACCCTCCAAACTTAAACAAGTGTTTCACGCATTCTTGTCACTATTAATCTATTTTTTCTAAAATTAATCAATTAATTTTTTACTTTATTTAATAATTAATTGAACTCGACTTACGTCTCACCTAATTTATTATTAAATCAACAAAGTTGATTTAATAATAAATTGATTAAAGTTATATATTATATACAAATTTCTTTATAATTATCAAAAATGTTTAAATATATTTCCGATATAGATCCTAGCTTTCTAAGTACTTATCTTGGTCGTGATATGACTGACGATGAAAAGAAAGAAATATTCCGTGATGCTCAAGATCATCTTGATGAATATAGCGATGAATGTGTTTGGTGGAATTGTGATGCTATTCTAAAGTTAAAGATATGGAAAAATATTACTCTTGTCATTAATAGACATATGACAAATGAGGAAAGGAATATCATAGCAGAAAAGATTAAATGCAATCCTTATATGTATGAAAATGGTGAAATTAAAGATACTCCTTTAATGGAACTAGTTGATACATGGAAATAAGTTTATTAAAACAAATTAATTTATAAATTAAGACTTATACGTGCAATCATATTAATAATACTAGATGGTATTTTTGTATTTGTCGATGTAATAATACGTTCTCGTGTTATACACTGCCATAGTTTACCATATTTAAATTCCAATACTACTTTTATAACAGTATTTCTATTATACTTTTTTGCAAGTTTTAATATATTATCATACGTCTCAATTACTTTATTTTTTAATAATAAAGATACAATATGTGGATTACCATTTTTACATGCCCAATATATTGGTGTTTCACCATTTTTATTACAAATATTAACATTTATATTTTTTTGTAATATAATTTTAACTAATGATGTGTTACCATTTTTACATGCTAGTAAAAGTAATGTATTACCTTGTTCATCATATGTGTTTAAATCATTAGTTGATGCATATTGTACAAGACGTATACATATACCTTTAGATCGATTATTTACAAGTTTAAACAATATATTGAAATCATATTCAATAGGTAAGCATTTCATTTGTTGCAAGTAATATTGAACTCCAAAGTTATCATTATGTTCTATTGCTGCTTCTAAGATTTCATACGGAATATTATTATTGTATATATTAGGGTATTTACGAAAGATGTCCATAATAATCATAGATTGTTTTTGCTTTTTAAGTCGATCAACTATACATATTTTGTTACATAGTAAGATATCATCATTGTTCATTGGAGTAGTAATATTTGAAAGTATATATTTGAAGAATTTATTACTATTTTCATAGCTATAATGCAAAGCAAAAATAGTTGCAACAACTGGTAAAGAGTATGGTGCATTTATCGATATCATTTTAGAGCTTATACGGACTATTTTAATTATATGTTCCTTTAATTGTTCACTATTTATAATATCAGTATTACTATTAACATCAGCACCATGATTAATACAAAACTCAACCAATAATAACGATAAATCCTTTGAAGATCTAATTAATATATCGGAAAAATCATCATTAAAAATTTGTACAGATCCAAATACTACCCATAATAGTTGTGTTGCAACTGTATCCTTATTTTCATATAAAGTTAAATGTTCTTCAAGTTCTATTATAAATGTATTGTAAAAAGTTATATGATCTCTATTTTTTGCATTTCCTCCACATGCAAAAAAATTTATATCTTTTTCTATAAAGGCAGTTACTTTTTGAAAAATATCCATTTTTAAATATTATTATGTAACCAATGCTGTTGTAAGAGCTGTTGTAACTGTATAAGAGTATAGTGTATTACAGATGCGTTAAGTAAACGCGGGTAGTAGTATTAAGAATAATATATTATTATTTTATCAATTTATTATAGGTTAAGTTTACTTAACCTATAATAAAATTGTAATACCTCCTGTGGGGATCGAACCCACGACTTTCGCATTAGAAGTGCGATACTCTATCCAACTGAGTTAAGGAGGCAGTAGGTGTATTTATTTATATCACCTAAATATATATATTTGTTAATGGTTTAAGTAGTTTTCTAATTATATAATAATAAATGCATTATACATTACCACCAGGAGTATACTATATAGGTGATATATCACTAGCTTTATCTGCATATAATCTAAATAAGAATTCAGATTTTATGGGGAAATATAGAGTAAAAACTCATGAAGGCAACTCATTTGAATATGTAGTTGCCCCAACTACATTAGGTAATGGTATTTATAATGGAAGTAATGGAGATAAATTTATAGTATTAAAAGGATGTATAGGTATGGTTCCTATTTATTTATTAGATGAACATAATATGATAGATAATACTTATGAGTTTGATTATCTAGTAGATTTTACATGGAATCATGGTATATTTACGATATCGAGTATTGATTTTAATCTAATTATTAATACTAATTTGTATTTATTAAATTAAACATTTGATCATAAAAAACTATTACCTGGTTGTTTTTTTGAAGCTATTTATTTATTTGTATAACTAATAAATAAATAATTGATAAATTTTATTGTTACATAGTATGATAAATATAAAAATAAAAATAAAGAAGCAGAGTCTGATTCTGATTCTGATTCTAATTCTGAGTCTGATTCTAATTCTGATTCTGATAATGAATCAGATCGTGGTAATGATTTAGATATTGGTGTCTAATCATTTTCAAAATCTATTCCCTTTTTCTTTAATATCTTTAAAACATTTGTATACCAATTACCATTGAACGTATCTATGTATAATGTCCCATCCGCACATAATCGCATCCACTTTTCTACATCCTTTATATGAAATCGTCGCTTTTCAAGATCATTTGGTTTAAAATTTATCATTACACCCCGCATGTTACTAAATTTTTGACTAAACTTTCCATTTTCTAGTATCTTGTCTATGGTTATTTTTATACTAAATACAAATTCATTCGTTTTTAATCCCTTTGAATTTACATATAGCGAAATATGTGCAACACGTTTTCCTGTATAATATGGTGCTTTTTCCGCAAACATCTTTATTATGTCTATAGGTCTATGATAACCTTTCATTGGTATAAAATCACTACGGTCACACATCACATAAAATGATTCCAAGTCTTTTTCTTCTAATGTTGTTTTCAATTTCTTCAAATATTTTTTAATATCAAATTCAGTCATATAATATAATAGTATATATATGAATTTTATTTTAAAGGAACAAGTGTTTAATCATGAAGGATCCTTTACCATAATTTAACTGATATCCCAATTTTTCATAATATGGTTTTACTCCTTCACCTGCTATAACTGATATAAATTTATATCCTTTATTTTTAGCTATACTTTCTGCTTGTTTCATAAGAATTTTACCTAATCCCTGATGTTGAACATGATTACCTTTAGTATTTGCATTATTTAGTTTACCATAAACATGTAATTCACGAATGAGAGCACATCCATTTAACTCTTCAAATACTTTATTTTTAGCATCATCTAATCGTAAACGTATAAATCCATATATTGTTTTATTATCAATAGATTCTGCACTTATAAAATATTCAATTCCATTTGATGCATTATATTGACGAACAACCATTATGTATGTACCATCCCATATTTTATTCTTTATTTCTCGACAACGGATACACATACATGACTTTCCTTCTTTTATCATTATATCTAATAATTCCTGTCTCATATTAGCACAATCATTACTAGATATAATACATGATGTAGGAATATCACGAACTATACGATTGTTACGTATCCATGGAAATATAATACTTTTAAACTCGATTAGTATATCTATTAGATCTTCTTCAGGATATTGAACATAAGAACCATCCCTAAACCATTTTTCGATTTCTGTCCAAGGTGTTATTGCACATGGATATATTTTTAATTGATCTAAGGATAATTCAGGATGTTTCAAATCATATACTTCCCAATGAATATTGTTTTTAATATACCGATGTATATGTAAATTGAGACCAGCTATAACATCTAACATCATTTGTCTATCTTTCATAGGAGTAGTTCCGGGAAGATTAGGCATAAGATGTCCATCAATTTTATAACCATTTCTTTTTAATATTTCAATAGCTTTGATAGTTGTTTCTGTAGGACATTGACGATTTATCTTTTTAAGAACATCATCATGAACATGTTGAATACCTAACTGAATACGGGTACAACCATAATAACGATATCTAATTAGTTGTTGTGAATTTATCATATCAGGACGTGTTTCTAAAGTGAGACCAATAACACGAGACTGTACTGATTGATTAATATCTTTTTCTTGAGAAAGAGTAAAACGAGGTCTTTTTTCAATATCCCAAAAAGTGTTCGCAGCATAATAGATATCACGACAGAACTCTTCAACATAAGCATGTGGATATGAATCTAAAGTACCACCTAATACTAGTACCTCTAATTTTCCTAATTCACCATTTCCAGTCATGAATAAAGCTTTCATACGATCCCACATTTGACGCACACAATCAAACTCATTTCGATTTGCTCGTAATACACCTGGTTCCAGATCTATATAACTACGAGGTTGACCGGGTTGATTTGGACAATAATGACAATTAAATGCACAACTAAATGCTTGTTTAACTCTTATACCTTCTTCATTTGTATACTCTGGATTAGGAGCAGTAAAAACGGTTATAGATGTTATACCACTCCAACTCTTACACTGCTTTATCTGTAAGGTTTTTCTAAGATTACTTTCACCCTTATTAGTTACCTTACCTTGTTTTAATAAATCCAAATAAACATGAAAAAGAAAAGAATTTTTCCCACTAAATTTATATTTTCGAGATACATTTATTAACTCTTTATGAGACATAACATGATCAGAATTTAAGATAGTATCTATAATTGGATATAAATGTATTAAGTCTTCTGATGTTGGTACTGCAAATTCTCGTACCATACATTCTTTAAATTTCTTACCTAATTCTTCTATATTTACTTCTTTTATAGCCATTGAAGCTTGTATAGGAATAAACAGTAACATAAAATAAAATAATATCAATTTATTATTAAATCAACTATGTTGATTTAATAATAAATTAGGTGAGACGTAAGTCGAGATCAATTTTTAAATTAAGATGATTAATCATCTTAATTTAAAAAGGGTGCATATTTCTAAAGGAAATGTGTTCAATTTATTATTAAATCAACATAGTTGATTTAATAATAAATTAGGTGAGCTGTTAAGCAAAATCATTTTTTAGATAGGTAAATAAAAAAATTAGGTTAGATCAACTTGATGACGTATAAAGTAAGGTTTGACGAGGATTTAAATGATGTTATGATTTAACATAGCATCATTTAACTTGGAAGCGGAACAAGCTTGTTAAGAGCTCATGTTTTGCTTCTTCAGAAGCTCCATCATCAGCTTGTGGCTCGGATCATCGATCTTGGTCTTGACCATAGACGTAGTCGTAGTGGGCTCCTGGAACTGATCCGGCGACACAATCGAAACACGACGAGACCCGCAATTGGTCTGCGACTTCATCTGCATCTCGATCTGCTGCTGACGCTGGTCCATCTGCTGCAGCTTGGCCATAATGGCCTCCATGGGATCAGGCTTCTGAATCTGGGGCTGGACATAGGTCTGCTGCATCTGAGGCTGAATGTAGGTCGGCGGCTGGACATACGACTGCATCTGAGTCGGGGGCTGGACGTAAGTCGGGGGCTGCGTGTACGACTGCATCTGAGTCTGCGGCTGGACATAGGTCGGGGTCTGGTTGTACGACTGCATCTGCGGCTGGTTGTACGACTGGGGCTGGTTGTAGGTCCGAGACTGATCAGTGAACGGAACAATGCTCAGGTTACGATCCTTACGCATCTTGCAAGTGAAAACACCTGCAGACTCGTGCAGATCAAAGCACTGATCACCAAAGCGGCAGTTGCCATCGATAAACGGCTTGCAGATAGTGGCCTTCAGGTAGTAGGTGAAACGAGGAGGAGCAGACATGATTGCTTTTGACTTTGAACCACTTACGAGTTGTATCTTAATTGTGACAAGTATGTATTTCTTTTTTTCAATTTTTTATTAAATAGATTATTACATAATCTATTTAATAAATAAGAGAACGAACTATCAAGGAAATGTGTTCAATTTTTATATATATGAAGGAGTACATGGATTAATATTTAAAGAAAATCAAATTATAATGAAACATGATATCCTGATAATTAACATCAAAAAGAGTATCATATAGAGTGAACTTGGTATCCATCTTTAAATTTTTAAAATAAGATACTACTAATAATATATTTTATCAAATTTTTTTGGATGATAATCAAGTAATATCATTACATCCTTTATAATTACAAGCTCGGTTGTTTTTATTTTATATAGATTACTTTCATAATTCATAAACATTTCAGTTATGTAAATATGGATGATTCCGATGGTTTCCTACCATAAGAATTTGTAGGAAGAAATCATCATTATTAAATGGTTTTGATATACCCAATTTAATACCACTTATCAATATCTTTTTCGTAGTCTCCAATGATTTATGATTTTCTTCTGAATTAACAGTGATACCTATAATGTTTATGTGTGATAAAACAATTGCGATAAAATATGGAATAACAAACCTATATTTATTACTATCAAATGTTATAGTTTGTTTATCAAATAATTCTTTTATAGTTGGAATTTCATTACTAAATATATGTTCTTTAATATTATCGTATATAATCGTGTTCATTCCGGGATACCATGTAAATGTGTTACCTTCTAAAATACCAAATTGTATATAATCATATGTTTCTGTTTTCTTAGTATTTTTTTCTGTAGCTTCAATTTTATCAATTGTATTATCATAATGTCCTTTCAACCATTTATATTTATAATTAAATGTTTTTTTATGAAGTGCAAAAAAATGTTTTTTTGTTTTCAATATTATATCATACACCATCCTATCATATATTGCATCTGTTCGCTTCTTGATTGTTGACATTAGTATCTATATAAATATACTCACAAAAAAAAACATATCCTCGTATAATTTGAATTTATTAAAGATTGAAAACCTAGTAATTTAAAATGTATCATTATTAAACATACAATGGAAATTATATTATTGGCTGGTTATCCAGCTTCTGGAAAAAGCTATATTACCAATGATTATGTACAACAAGGATATACTATATTATCTAGAGATGTAATTGGTGGTACATATAAGGATGTATTAAAAGAAGTAAAAAAATGTAAAACCAAAATGGTAATAGATGGAACTAATCTAACAGAAGATAGTCGAGCATCTTTTATTACATATGCTAAAGATAATGAAATACCAATTAAATGTGTATTTGTGGAAAATACTATGGAAAATTGTATGGTAAATGCTTTACATCGACAATGGCTTTTAAATGGTAATATCTGTATGGAAGGTAATAACTCTCATCCACATATGTTTCCATCAGCTGTTCTTTTTAAGGCTCGCAAAGTTCTCCAAATACCTACAATTAAAGAAGGTTTTGACTCTGTAGATATTATAAATGGTTATATTCCTTCTTATGATCCTAAAATATATTATAATAAAGCAATATTTTTTGACATAGATGGAACTTTACGTAAAACAGATCATTTAAAGTACAAGTATCCTACACATCCTAATGAAGTAATACCATATACAGATATTAATAATATGAAAAATGTAATTGAACCATACATTAAAAAAGGATATATATTAGTGGGAGTATCAAATCAATCTGGAATTACAAAAGGTACAGTAAGTAATGAAATGGTAAAGGAGTGTATGGATAAAACCAAAGATATATTGGAATTAAATATGGAAATTATGTGGTGTCCACATGCACCAGTACCAGTATCATGTTATTGTCGTAAACCTCAAAGTGGTATGGGTGTATACTTTATTGAAAAATATAAGTTAAATCCTAAGAAATGTTATATGATTGGAGACCAAACAACAGATAAAACATTTGCATCTAGATTGGGTATTAAATTCATTCATGTTACAAAGTTTTTTATTTAATTCTTAACAATTGGAAATAACATCTTTTAGTAGCCCTTGTATCATTCAATGCATTATGTGCATCAAATGTTTCATTAAATAAAAAACTATATAGTTCTGTCAATTTTGGATATTTATATTTACCATAATTATTTACGATTTTACATACCATAATAGATTCCTTCATTGTACAATAACTTTTCTTCTGCATTAATTTATATATTAGTTCCTGAGCTTGACTTCCATTATGAGGACAATAACGATGTAATTCTGAAAGTAAAATATTTAAATCAAAATCAATATTATGTCCAATTATTGTATCTACTGAATCGATAATAGTAGAAAGATAATTTATAACTTGTTCAAAAGGGACACCTTCTTTATCAGCTATATGATTAGTAATACCATGAATATGACTATTTTGAATTTGAAAATCTGATTTTATTATAAAGTGAATATCCTCATTATCAGTAGAAAATGCAATAGATACTATTCTTGATGAATTATATTTTGATAAATCATAATATGGATAATACTTATTACCATCTTTAATCGGTAGTCCTGATGTTTCTGTATCAAAAACTAATGCCATTATTGCTTTATCTAATCTTATCTAAATAAGATAATCTTTAAGTTGATTTTTTTAAATGAAGAATAGTATCGTGTGCAAACTCCTTTGCAATTCTAGAAAAGTAGTCTTGTATTTTTATATCTGTACAATGTGACTTTGAAAATTGTCTCCAACATAATATACTCATTAATTCCTGTTCTACTTCATCCTTATTCATATAAATATAATCTGGAATAAATGAATTAGCTTGATATTCTATACTTTGTTCCAGAAGTATCAATTGTCCTAATATTTGAATATTTTTATAGTAGGGAATAATCATTATTTATATAGTTTGATAAAAATAATGATTTTTTATTTACACAATTCAGCTATTTGTCCAGTTACATCATCAACATCTTTTTTAAGTTGTGTTTTATATTCATCAACTTTACTTTCTAATCCCTTAATTTGTTCTTGCATTTTTGTAACTTCTTCAAGTAATGGTTTTAACTTGTTTCTGTCTATTTTACACTTAGATTTTATTGGTACTACGGCAGGTACTATAGTAGGTACGCTAGTAGGTACGCTAGTAGCAGGTACATAAGTGGGACATTTTGGACAAGTTGCACAGGTTGGACATTTGATTTGACTTTTTTCTAATTCTTTACATCTTGATAGTAAATTTATAATTAGGTAATCTTTTAGATAAATTTGACGGATATATTCATTAGGATTTGCTAAGAAGGTATTAATTTCACGTGTTGGATCAATCCCATATGGTAATGATAAATTGATATGACCAATATAGTTTTTCGCTTCTTCTATACTTGTTTCGTGCATTAACTTTATTAAGAAAAAAAATATCATATATATGTATTATGGCTGGATCTGAAACAGAAGCATTATATACTAAAATTAATGATATTGTTAAAAAAATTAATCCACAAGTAAATCAGTTACAAGGTAGTCTTTCTGGTGTTCAAGATATTTTGACAGCTACAAAGAATAAAATAGATCAAGCTAAAGAAAGATGTACTAATAAACCATCTAACTGTTCTGATATACAAGCTAAAGTTGATTCATTACAAACAGAACTTAATGATGTAAAAGCAAATGAAACTAAATGTCAAAAAGATAAAAAGGCTATTGAAGAAGAACTTGCTCGGTTAACCGCAGAATTAGCTAAACTAAAATCTAAAAAAGATGCATTAGAAAATCAACTTTCTGCAACAGATAAAGATGATAAAATTAGAGAATTAGAAGCCCAAATAAGTGAATTAGAAGCAAAAATAATTAATAACGAAGCTATTAAAAATGATTTATTACGAGCTAAGGAAGTAGAACTAAAAGAGAAAGATCAAATAATTAGTGATTTAAATAATCAACTAGCTGATTTACAAGGAAAATTAGCAGCTTTAAAAGCTCAAGGAGAAAGTGATAGTGAATTAGCTAAACAAATAGGTACTTTAACTAAA
>Ga0209353_10000084_pt1 | contig 52621 bp, 62 predicted proteins | sample LauGreSpBDMM15SD_2_FD_187561 | JGI IMG/M metagenome (GOLD analysis project Ga0209353, IMG submission 187561) | Freshwater lake microbial communities from Lake Michigan, USA - Sp13.BD.MM15.SD (SPAdes) (version 2) | ecosystem: Environmental > Aquatic > Freshwater > Lake | place: Lake Michigan... | reverse complement strand
GTTGCGGGCTAGAGAATTGACTACCTGTTCGCATTTTACTCAAAACACTGATTCTGCCCATTCTGCGTTTGGCACGTTCAGCATCCATGGTGCGTAATAACTCAATAGCTATGCTGAAAGCATACGCATCCATTTCATCATCGTCAGCAAGATATGCCTCATACGGTGTTTCAACATGTTCACCATACTGGTTGTGATCTCTGCGCATACTTTGATATTGGTGTCTAAACTCGTGTACAGTTGCATCAAAAATCTCTGTGAGGAACGAAGTAATTTGATGAGTGCCAAACGGTTCGTTACCATTTAAGTTATGGTGTACTATAACTTCAATAGCAGTGTCCATGTTGTAGTCATTTTCGCTGTCGTAGTAAGCCATGACATACCACTTGTCTTGATCTAGATCTTTGTCTTTTTTACTTTTAATAGCAATATCAAAATCGCGCAATTTGAATGTGTTACGAGTACGACCTATTAGATTTTTGAATGTGGTTTGTTCAGGACTTTGTTCTCGAACTTGTTTGCAAACATTATATACACGTTCAAGAATTATGTTCATTGTTATAACCTATAAGTTACACGACCTTTGGTTAGGTCATAAGGGCTTACTTCTACTCTAACATTGTCACCCAAGATGATTCTAATCTTATTCTGCTTTAACCTGCCACCCATGTAACACAACAATGATTTTGGCATATTTTCTACTTTGACTCTAAACATGTTGCCTGGCAACACTTCTTCAACAGCACCCACTAATTCAATAATATCGTCTTTAGCCATTAGTTGCTTTCTTGAGCGACCAAGCACCATCGCTTTCTTCCTTCCACTCCAAGGTGTCTCCTTCCTGCCAGCCTGCTTGTGTCATCAAATCATCAGGTAGCGGTAACACAAGGTCTCCACTACCATCGTCTGCTTCTTCTACAGTTATAGTCCAACTTGTTTTATTCATGATGTTATTTACCGTGTTATTCGTCATCAGTCCAAGGAATTGGTCTCCAGCCTAACCGGTTTAAATCCAATTCAATTTCTTCAGTTACTACACCTTCTGGTACATAGTCACGTCCGTCTGGATCCGGAGTAGGCTCACAATGATCTAAACCAAAACCGGACTCTTTATTGCCTATGCCGCTACAGTACCAATCAATATAATCACCTTCTTCACGCATGTCAGCAACAATACCTCCAGCATGGCGCCAACTGGCTGACCACACTTCACCCTTCATCTCTTGCCAAAACTCTCTACTTTGCCAAGTCATGTTGCATATGGCCGCATACAAGTTTTGAGCATAGTTGTCGTTTGCTTTCACTTTGTCGCACATTTCTTTTGAGCTACGTAGATCATACTCCATGTTGTTCTTTTGCCAAGCAGGATCATGTATCTTGTTAGCATCATCGATCTTGATCTGATCCCACATATCGATATATGCTTGGCTAGGCTCTTCGCCCTTTTCTTCTGCCCGACGGATTGCTCCTTCTTTTTGGAAGGTATGTCGTTCGGGACTACTTGCTACTTTTTTCATTAATGGAAACTTCCTGCAAAACAATGGCGCAACTCGTGCCCAAGAATATCGTTGTTGGTTTTCCAACCTGTAACTATAGTACAAGTTTTACTGTCGTGAAAACTACATGCTTCAAATAACGCACCCCGAAAGCCGCCAAAACCACGACGCTTGCTTTCAGCTTCGCAAGCGGCCACAACATTGTCTGCTCGAATGATATTAACCAAACTTTGAGTAGTTTTCAAATCTTTGATAGAATACATTTCGTATGCATCTTTTTCCAATTGAGCATTTGCGTTCAATGCCACAACTGATAACAAAATTACTAGTGCCTTTTTCATAATGTGCCTTTCTGTGCCTGTGTTAAAATGGTGTAGACGGTAGGATTCGAACCTACAAAGTCACCCTAAGGGCAAGACCCTGTCCCTCCCCAAAGGGAGGAGGTATACCAGTTCCACTCACGTCTACATTGTAAGTATACTGCCTTTTGTAAATACTGTCAATGCTTTTCTCTTCTATTCCATTCCAAAATATTGTTGCTTTTGGGCAACAAGCTATGTTAGATCGTCCATTATTTAACGTTAGTTGGATATTGGGGAGATTTTGTAATTACAAATGTAGTTATTGTTGGCCCTATGCTAGGACAGACAATCCAGATCACCAAACGCTTGAAGTATATAAAGCCACTGTGGACGAGATTAAACGTCAAGCACGAGCCAATGGGTTTAATCAGTTCCATTGGTCGTTCAGCGGCGGTGAACCAACTGCATACAAAAATTTGTTAGATTTGACCAAACATTTGGACGATGGAGTATCCACACCTTATCAAACGGTACACATGACTACCAATTTGAGTCCCAGTTTAAACTGGTGGCGCAACTGGCATAACGCAACTTGCTTATTGCAACGTAGAAGTATCACAGCCAGTTACCACGCTGAGTTTGCAAAGGAGCAAGAGTTTGGTGATAAATGTTTGCAACTCATACATGACCTAGTGCATGTGACTATTAATCAAGTAATGGTGCCTGAACATTTTTTTGAAACTCTCGAACGGTGTGAACGTTTTCGTAAACGTGGAATTAATGTCACGCTCAAACCGCAAAGCAATGATACTGCTACTGCTGTGGTAGACGGCTATACCCCTGAAATGATTAAAGTAATGCAAGACGATTTTGAACAACAAGAAGGTTTTCAAATTAGATTAACAGATGGTTCTCAAGATTATTTTGTTGACCAAGCAGAACGTTTTAATGCACTTGGGTTTAATCAGTTTGCCAATTGGACTTGTAATAGTGGGTACCAGAGTGTTATAATAAGAGGTAATGAGGTTAAAAGATCATATAGCTGTCACGAAGACCCATTAGGAACGATAGAAAAATTTACTTTGTTTTCCGCTCCTAAAAAATGCATAACTGCTCGATGTGTCAGTAGTGCAGATAGTAAAATACCAAAATGTATAAATTAGAAGACATACGAGATGTACACTTAGAGTTAACTAGCAAGTGCCAAGCACGTTGTCCTATGTGCCCACGACGAATTAATGGCGGCTTACTTAACCCACTAATAACACTGGATGAAATAACATTAACACAATTTAAAGAATGGTTTTCAATTGAATTTATTCAACAACTAGACAGTTTGTTTATGTGCGGAAACTTGGGTGATCCTATAATAGCACAAGACTGTTTACAAATATTTCAATACTTGCGTGACACAAACCCACACATACGATTATCTATGCATACAAACGGCAGTGCTAGAACTGACCAGTGGTGGCAGGCCTTAGCTCATACCAGCGTTAAGGTTACATTTGGGATCGACGGACTTGTTGATACCCATAATGTGTATCGTGTTGATACTGACTATAATAAAATTATACACAATGCTTGTGAGTTTATTAATGCAGGTGGCGAAGCAGAATGGCACATGTTGGTGTTCAAACACAACGAACATCAAGTAGATGCATGTCAGCAGACGAGTGCGGATTTAGGTTTTAAAAAATTTACAACTAAACATACCAGCAGATTTAAAGACAACAAATTTCACGTGCTGGATGAGCTTGGCCAAACAGTTAATATTTTATATCCAACAGAACGTAGCACAACACTTACGTCTAAGGTATTATCAATAGAACCTGCTGAGATACAATGCAAAGCACGTAAATATAAACAACTATACATTAGCGCAAGCGGAACTGTTAGTCCTTGTTGCTGGTTAGACTTTAGCTGGCAATTGCCTAATCAAGATAATCGAATTGATTATATGGATAGCGTTGGCGAATTTCCTAATTTAAACAAAAAAACACTATTGGGAATTTTTGAGTCTGGGTTTTTTAGTCGAGTCGAAGACACATGGGCCAGTAAACCTCTAATAGAGTGTAGTAAACAATGCGGAGCATTTAATAAATTAGGAGAACAATTTGTTAGTTGATACAAATCATTTACACTACTGGATGAACGCTGTTCGTATTAGTCCAGATCCTATGCGCACACTAGATGCATTTTGGCGTGGCCAAGTGTCAAGTAAGGAATGGTTAATAGAAAATTTAGAACCGTTTGTAACAGAACCAGTCCGTATAGATATACACGGCGGATGGGTTGGTGTATTGGCTAGCATGATATTTCAAAGTTCTATTCCCGTTCGTTATATATGTAGCGTAGACTTAGATCCAAGTTGCGAACCTGTTGCAACTATGATGAATAAGATAGAAGAACAAGATGGCAAGTTTAGAGCTATTACTGCTGATATGTGTGCTGTGCCAGTTAGCGGTAATGTAGTAATTAATACAAGTTGTGAACACATCACACAAGAGCAATACGAGTTGTGGTTAGCTAGATTGCCTAAAGATAGCATCGTTGTTTTACAAAGCAATGATTATGCAATTCCAGAACATGTACGTATATCAAAAACTTTAGAACAGTTTAAAGAACAAAGTCACTTAAACGAGGTATGGTCTGGCAGTTTAAAAACTCAGATGTATACACGATGGATGATTATAGGAACAAAACAATGACTGAGAAAATAATATTAGAGTTTCCAAGAATCAGTGTGTTTGAAAATGCTATTCCGTTAGATGTCTGCGATGCAATGATCAGCAAATACAACGGGGCAATGAATCCTAATGCTGGAATAGAAAGCCGTGAACAGACTTACGGACAAATAACAGAAGAAGTAGAACAGCGTAGCATTAGTTGGGACACTGACCCAGCTGATAGAGAATATTTCAAATCATTGCTGGCCAAGACAGTAGGCATTCCCGAAAGCCATGTAGAAGCTGGAGACATATATTTTTACGAAACAGGTCAGTATTTTGGTCTGCATCACGACTATCCTTACGACCCAAAAATTGTTCCTTACTACAGCAAAGGCGGCGACAGAAAAGCAACTGCTATATTTTGGTTTAATGATGACTATGAAGGCGGACGTTGTACATGGCCTGAACTAGGAGTCACAGTGGAACCCGCAAAAGGCGGCGTTATGTATTTTGAATACGACTATCCGGATGAAGCAGTTAATGAATCAACCGTACATCAATCATTACCTGTTACAAAAGGACAAAAATGGATTGCGGCCTTCTTCATGAGCAATGGACCTAGAGTAGAATGATAGACTGGCAACCATTCTTTAAGTACGGAGATGATGGCACGTTGTGTTTGGCTCAGCAAACCTACGAGCCTTTAATTAGTCCAGACCGTAAAACTTTCTGTGCCAACTACGACTGGCAGAACAAATATCAGCGTATGTACGAATCACGTGATCTCTATACAGCAGATGTGTGCGAGTGGTTCTTTCAAAACGAAATATATCATTTATCAAAGTTTAAAACTAAATCATATGTGCCTAACATATTAGATATTGATCATAAAAATAAAAAAATATTTTTTGAATGGCATGGCTATACATTTAATGAAATGTTACACAAGGGCGAACCTGTCGAATGGCAAGAGCAATTAAAGTATATTATGTTGGACTTATATAATGCTGGTACATATAAACTTACAATGTATCCTCATTGCCATTTTTTAGACAGCAACGGTGTCATGAAAACTATCGATTGGTACGGATGTGTTCCTATTAACCATCCATTAATTAAAGCAAAATACATGGACGCTATCGTTCATGAAACTGCTAGATTTCGTTTAGACGAAACAAACAGAACTGATACGCATTACAATTTAGAATTAATGTATAAGCAATCAATGTGTAACCATGTTAAGTGGGCTGGAAAATCTTTGGAGTATATCTATGACGAAATACGTTGGATCAACTAAAGATTTAATCGATTGGGATTCTGTTATAGCTAGTATAATACCTAGATCGGGCGATTACAATTCTGTAACCTCAGTTGTTGACAGGTCTGAATCAAATTGGTCTGATGTTCCTGAACTGTTAGGATCTTATCATGAAATCATAGACACTTGGCAAAAAGCTAACTACGATTTAAATAACATCGAATGGTGGGACTACTATCCAGGTCAGCATTTTGATGTCAATATACAGAACAAGTTTGCTGAATTTGTTAATGCAGAACCTTTGCGAGTTTTTATTAGTGAGGTTATGCCAGGGCAATGTGTACCATACCACTGGGACGTAGAGGATCATGAAGAAGAATGGTTACAGTTAGGGTCTCTTGTTCGCTATGTATGCTTTATTGATAAACAAAAGTTTGGTCATGTGCTTATAATAGAACAAGAGTGTTTTTATAATGCAGAGCAACACTTAGTATATGAATGGGATAATTATCAAGATCATCATGCCGGAACTAACTGCGGAACAGATCCGTACTACTTGTTTCATTTTTTAGGTAGACCACGAGTATGATACAATATACTGGTATTTGTCCAATTGACTGGCAACAGTTAATACATCGGTTAGAAACTCAAACGCCTGATATCGGGCCTAAACACAAAACAACTGATAATATACCAGGACTGAAGGAAATTATTGACTCGTGGAATAACGCAGGGTATAGTAAATCTGTGCAGTGGGATATGTTTTATCCTGGAGATCATTTTGATACGAACATAGTAAATCAATTTATAGATTGGTCAGGAATGACTTCGTTCACTAATGCATGGGTAAGCAGAGTACACCCTGGATACTTTGCTCCTCGTCACTGGGACGTACAAGACGACGAACCCTTGCCGGATACCGTACGTTATCATGTACATATGAGTAAACCACAGTTTGGACATATTTTTATAGTTGATGATAAATGTTTATACAATCAAGAACAAGGTGCAACCTATCAGTGGAGCGGCCGAAAATTATGGCATGCCGGAACTAATTGCGGATTACAACCCAAATACATTTTTAATATATGGTAAACAAAATAACCGAGTGGCAGGATAAAATTGAAGTTGTTTCAGGAAGTAAGACTTTCTGCGTATTGCCATGGATACATTTTGCCACACGTCCTAACGGAGATATGAGATTATGCTGTAGTGCTAACGCAAGCGGTGCGGGTGAAAACCATACAGTTGGTCTAGTAAAGAACGAACGAGGTCAGCCAGCAAATTTTGGCCGTGAAACTCCTATGAGTGCTTGGAACAACGAGTACATGAAGGATGTACGCTTGACTATGTTAGAAGGAAAGATTCCTGCTAGCTGTAGTAAGTGTACTGCTGAAGAGTCTCGTGGCGTAGCTAGTAAACGTATTTGGGAAACAGGCAGTTGGATGGAGGAAGGAATTGATGTTGAAGAACTTATTAAACAAACAGAAGCAGACGGCACAGTTCCCGAATCACTAGTTTATCTAGACTTACGCTTAGGGCACACTTGCAACTTGAAATGTGTTATGTGTAGTCCACACGATAGTAGCCAGTGGGTAAGTGATCATAAGAAGATTTATCCGTTGTTTCAAGCAAAAGAACTTAAAGAACAAATGTCGTGGGATCGTAAAGACTTTAACAACAAGTGGCACGAAAATCCAGACTTCTGGAAAGAGATGTATGCACAAATTCCTAATCTAAAACAAGTTTACTTTGCTGGCGGTGAGCCTTTAATGATACGAGAGCATAGATGGTTCTTAGAAGAAATTATTAGACAAGGGTACGCAGACAAAATCCTTATACGTTATAATACAAATGGACTATTAGTAGATGACGAAATTATCGAACTTTGGAAACAATTCAAAAAAGTTAAAGTAGGGTTCAGTATTGATGCTGTCGGCGACCGTAATTACTATATACGCTATCCTAGTGATTGGGCTACTATCGAACGTAATCTTCACAAGCTAGATAACACACCCGACAACATACAAGTTAGTATTGCTACTGCTATACAGATATTAAACATCAAGCACTTGGCAGATTTTGCCAAATGGAAAATTACACAGAACTTTAAAAAAATTAATCTCGAAAATACTGTTGGCGGAATACAAGCAGGCGGAGGAATTATTAATATGCATTTATTATACATTCCAACATTCCTTAGTATTAGATTGTTACCTCAAGCAGACAAAGAAGAAGTCCGTAAAAGTTTTGGAGACCTTGCTAATTGGATGCACGAAAACTATAGACAAGACGAAGATTTCTGGAAACTTAATCCATACGGATGGAAACGTTGGCAAGCTATATTAGATTTTATGGATGCCAAAGACCACACAACACAGTTGCCTGCATTTAACGAATACATCAGCCGATTAGATGGATTGCGTGGTACTGATTTCAAACAAGTGTTTCCAGAGTTAGCACATTTAGGATTAGTACATGCCTGATTTTAATGTTCTATACCCACTGCATAAAGTTTTTCAAATAGCCTGGGAGTCTACACTTAAATGCAATTTAGATTGTAGTTACTGCGGTGATGGTCATGATAATTCACAAAAACATCCCAACTTAGAAGACAGTCTTAAAACTGTAGATTTTATTGTGGAGTATGTTAATCTCCATATGTCTGTTAAAAATAAAGATAATAAATTTGCTAATTTAAATATACACGGAGGAGAAAGTATATTCCATCCTGACATTTTAGAAATTTTAAAATATGCTAGGAATAAAAAACACAAATATCAAGATTGGAATCTTGATATTTCACTTATCACAAATGCTGTAATTAAATTAGAACAATGGAAAAAAATTGTTAATTTAGTTGATCATTTCACTATTAGTTATCACGCCGAAAGTTTGCCTAAACATCAAGAGTTGTTTAAACAAAATATCCTCTATCTTAAACAATCTAATAAATCATTTCACGTAGCTGTGATGATGCATCCACAACATTGGGATAGTTGTGTTGATATGATAGCATTTTGTAAACAACACGAAATTAAAGTATTACCCAGGCAGATAGATCATCCTTGGGGATTTGCTAATTATAAATTTAATTATAATGATGAACAAACAGAATTTCTTACAGGAATGAAAAAAATTCCAGTGTCTACAAAGATCATTTCTTTTTTTAGGAATGGTATAAATTTATCAGAGCAAGGTAGAGCTTGCTGTGGTGGTGAATTAATGTGTACTGAAAAAGAAAACAATATTAGTTATGTAAACGGAAATAATTTCAAAGGTTGGCAATGTTCTGTAGATAAATTTTTTCTATATATAAAACAAACAACCGGTGAAATATACACCAATAAAGATTGCAAGATGAATTTTGATAATAAAGTAGGAGTTATAGGATATTTAAAAACCAGTGATAAGTTACTTGATACGTTAAGACATCAAATAGAAACAAATACACTACCTACCATTACTTGTAAGAAATTCAGTTGTTGGTGTGGACTATGCGCTCCTAAAGCCAGTACGCCAGAATTGTACAACAATGTGATGGAGAGATATTCAAATGTTAACACAAGTAATTGAAGGTCGAAGCTCCAATGTTCTTACTATAGAACTAATGTTAGGAAACTTATGTAACTACAAATGTTCATATTGTTTTCCAGGAAGTAACGAAGGTGATCATCCATGGCCTAACACCGATACTCTTATTAAGAATATTACTCATCTGTTTGAGACATACAAACAACATGGCAAGAATAAGTTTGAATTATACTTGGTAGGCGGCGAACCTACATTGTGGAAAGACTTGCCTAAATTCTGTTCTTTTTTAAAAAATAATTATGATGTGGTTATTAGATTATCAACCAACGGATATAAAAAACCAGAATGGTGGAAACAAAATTCCAAATTGTTTGACGCTGTTGAAATATCAGTTCATCACGAATTTGCAAACTCCGATCACATAATAAGTGTATGTGATACATTGTACAATGAAAAAACAAACCTAGTTGCAAATGTGTTAATGGATCCTGCTTTTTTTAATAAGTGTGTTTCTATTTTAGAACATATTAAATCTAGTAAAAAAAGATGGCCCATAGTAGCTAAGTGGGTACACTTCAATGGTAAGTCTAAATACACAACACAACAAGCAGAGTATTTGGAAAAACCACTAAAACGTTGGCCAAACTTGTTTTGGTGGTTTACACTAAAATATCATGCACGTTACAAAACATGGGTTATTGAAAATACCAAGAAAAAAGAAGTTGCAGATAACTATTTGACATTGCAAGGTAAGAATTATTTTAAAGGCTGGAGTTGCAACCTTGGAGTTGATCATTTACACATATCCATGTTGGGTATGATATCAGGTAACTGCGGACAACTTTTATACGGTAAAAATTCTTATTATAATTTGTATCAAGATAATTTTTCTACAAACTTCAATCCTACTATAAGTGCCGTGACATGTACAAAAGATATTTGCGGGTGTGGTTTTGAAACAAATATCAGTAAAATTATACCAATAAAGTTAGTTGACTGACATCCTGCCATAACTGTTTAAAGTCATCGAGATCCTTTGCCTTAGGAACACACATACCACAGCCGCATCTTTGATTGGGACATACAATAGGTGCTATTGTTGTCTGTGATAGCATAGAACTTACATTATCAATTATGGCCTGTGTATCAGATAAAGTTCCAATTGGACCTCTGCCTGTATGCGTAGCTTGGCAAGTTTGGTGATGAAATACATTTCCGCCGTGCTGATCTATATGTAAGAAATACCAGTTAACAGTACAGTACCAATCTTTAAACCAATTATTAACTAGTTTAACTTCCTGCCATTCTCCGTTGACTTTGCCTTGTGTACAACGTCCGCCGCAACATGCTCTTCCTACATCAGTACCTTCCTTAACTATACTTGCTTTACGGGTCTCTCCCATCCATGCATAAAACCAGTCTTGCTGTTCTTCTGTATACTCGTGACTTGTACGTCTATTAGTTCCGTCCGCATCGATGAACCAGCCTTTACGTACTATGTTGCCGTCGCCAATAGGAACAGGATTTACACGAACACCTTTTTCTTTTAGCATGTCACAAATTAAAGTTGCTTGTTCAAAGTAGTCACAATGCAACATTACATTAACTTGTAAACTCATACCTGCGGTATGCAATGCTAGGATATTTTCTATAGTACGCTCATTAAGTGAATCTTCAGCATGCCAACTAATAGTGGCATGTGCAAAATTATCTAAAATACGTTGTGTAAATTTAGGACCCCATGTTCCGTTAGTAGTGAGGCTTAATCTAAATACGCCTGTTTGTTTAATATAATCAAGTAACGGCCAAAAGTCTGGATTAATAGTAGGTTCGCCACCTGTAAAATCTATGTTAGTTATAGTTTGATCAACACGTTTGCTGTTATACAAATCTGTATATTGTTTTACAAAGTCAAATGTTTTCTTTAAACTATCAAATGTAGGCAACTTGCTATAAGTGTCATGTCGTGTACTTTCACAGTATGTGCAATCTAGATTACACCTACGCACTATGTCCCAGGTAACCATTAACGATTCAGGATTTTTAAGTTTAATTGCTGTAGTTTGGATCATGTTTAGTTAATGGAATGTCTGCCGCGCAGGTACAGAAATTTCTATCGCATCTAACGGGTTCACTAGGAGCAACAAAGTTACCTTCGTATATGTTGCCTAGACTACCACCGACTCTACAAGTGGCGCGATGTACATCACCGTCCCAATTTATCATGAGACTTTCTATACCTGCGTTGCAAGTCCAATCTTTATATTTGTTAAGGTGCAATTTTATTACGTCATTTGCATGACGTTGTTCCATTGGCTTATCTTTATAGAACAACAACGTATTTGGTTGAATAGTAGCTTCTTGTTGTTTGATCCAATTAAGATAATCTGGATGGTATCGCATGTCATCAAACAAATCGTGATCCCCTTGTGTCCAGCGTATGCGGCGAAGAGTAGCTGGAATCTTTGCTTGTAAGCATCTAGCAAAGAGTGTGACAGCTGAATCCATATAATCATGATGACACATGATCTGTGCTACAACTTTAATTTTAGTTGCATCAACAACTTTGTCCATAGTGTTATACACACGTTGCCAATCGTATTCTAAGTGCAGACTAAAAACATATTGATCTACAGGCAGACTGGCATAAAATTCAAAAGGTCGTGTGCCATTAGTTGTTACACTAATCCAGTGAATACCTTTAAATTTACAATATGTCACTAATTCTCTAAAGTCAGGATGTACTGTAGGCTCTCCGCCTGTAAAACTTAAACGTATAGGTTTGCCTAGTAATACTAGTTTATCCACAGTTGCTTTGAGCATTTCTATATCAGTGTGTGGACTAGTATTATCATGTATCTCACTAGGACAATAACTACAGTCATAGTTACAACGCTTACCGAGATTCCATTCAATTTTAATAGCATTAGCATGATCCCAACGATTAGCAACTTTATACATAAGGTTTAAACTCCGGTACTGCCTTAAATAAATTCTGATTACGAGTACTATCCAATGCCAAATTAAAATCTAAAAAATCTTGCCACAAGTTATGTTGATCCTTGGACTGTAAATAATTAATGTTGTCTTGTATTTGTTGATGTGTTATCTTACCTAGCAACGGATTCTTCTTAATTGCGGGCCATTCGTCTACTTGAGATTTTACTGCTAGTAGCTTTGTAATGGCCAATGCTTTTAAATCGTTTGGTAGTACTTGTGCCGATAAACAATTAGGATAGCTAACTCGATGGCTATAAAATATAATATCCATAGTATTAATAAAATAATCAATACACTCTGCGGCTTGTAGTATGTTGCCTGCTTGTGCTGTAAATGCTCCAACTACACGACTTACGTTTGGTATTTTCTTTATTTCTTTAATGTTCTCTTCAACTTGATTAAAATCACCGTTGCCACGTATGTAGTTGTAAACATCGTGAATGCCGTCAATGCTGACGTTAACGGCAACACTTCTAAAATGAGGCCAGTAGTCATGTATAGTCCTTCCTTGACTTATGCCAAGTGTTGTGCCGTTAGTGGCATACTTAATTTCAATGTTCTTGCCATAAGGTTTGAGCATATCAAGTATTTTATAATGTTGTGGATCCATAAGCGGTTCGCCGCCTGCAAACTCTACACGCTTGAAGTGCGGCAATAGTTTTTCAAAACTAGTCCACCAATTATCTGTGTCGTCAAATGGTCCAATATACTGTCCTGGTTTACTAACTAATCTTTCTACGGTGGGTACAAGATAGTTATTTTCTTTTTTGTAAAAAGGTACAACTTTATCCCAATCTTTCCAGTTGGTACTATCTAAAGGATTACACATGCGGCATTTTAGATTACACAGATTGTTGAGTTTTATCTCCATAGTTGGAAACTCAAACGGCAATACTTCTTGTAACAATACATTGGGGTACAAATTAATACGTGCTTCTGGGATGTCTCCTTTGATGTGGCGCTGACGAAGGCTTTCTACTCCCTGGTCTTCTAAATCAAAACAGGGTTTACAAACTTCCGGACGTTCTCCATTTAATACTTGTCTGCGTACTTCTCGAATCTGATGCCCGTTCCAGATATTTTCTAAAGAGTCATCCTGTATCCAGCCAATAGGTTGACTACGGCAACACACTTTAACGGCACCGTCCTCCCTGGTAGCTAATCCTGTAAAAGGATGCATACAAAATGTTTTACTTGTTTTGTTCAATTGCCCATTCTCTTTCTTTGCACCAGAAACATTTTCCGCACACAGGAACATAGTGTTCTGAGGTATATGTGGTATAATCTATATCTTTAAATTCGCCTTCGCAACTACGGGTCAAATTTAACAAGTCTTCAATATCGTGCTCGTAGTATTGCTTGATGATCCAATCTTTCTTAGTATACACGAACGGATGACAAATATCAATACCATTGTGTATAAAGTGAGGTAGTATATGTCCATTATCTCGATCGGCCAAGGAGCCTTCTATTTTGATGTCTGGGTTCTTATTAATTCCACCGTATAACGCATTTAATTTATATTTGTGTGCAATGTATTCGTTATGTGATCTTAGTATGATTTGGTTACCACTTTTTAGTTTGCCATACTCATCTACAATAGTTGGACCTTTGTCACTCCATTCTAATTCTGACGGTATTAAATTTCTATGCAGGTAAAAGTTGTTTTTAAAATGTGACTTAAACCAATCGATAACATTATCAGCCACATGCTCTTGCCATGGTCGTGTTTTCCAAAGTCTAATTTGATTTGTAAAGTGTATATCTGCATTGGTATTTGAACATATTAAGTATGCAAGTAATGCACTGTCAGCACCACCGCTTATACTAATACCAATTCTTTCCCAATTATGTTTTAAATACAGTTCCATGATATATTTAAGCTAGTTATAGTAGCACATAAATATTTCATGTATAAAAAAATGATCACCAAGCAAATATGGACCTGTCCAGAAGGGCTAATTGAACAGGCACTAAAAGAACATCCTATTACGGGTAGTATTGTACTCAATGAGCCAACTGGTGACTTTTTTTACGATAAGTGGCAAATCAAAGACTTGTACAAAGACACACTTTGGGAACAAGTATTAAACTCTATGCCAATGAGTATTGGACAAGCACGTATTATCAAAATGGAGCCTGGCGATAGTTATATGGCCCATGCTGATATAGACAATCGTTGGCATTTAAACCTAACAGGTGAACAAGCATACTTGATTGACCTAGACGAAAGAATCATGTACGAATGTGAAAGAGATAGCCGATGGGCATACATGGACGCTAGTTGTATACATGCGGCCACTAATTATGGATCTGTTCCACGTTTACAATTAGTAGTACGCGAGCCATTGCGTAACAGTCGTGAACCCGCAGATTTAGTCAGCATTAGCATGGAGCCAGCTTACGAGCAACATGACTTTAGATATAAATTTGATAAACAGTTTAGTCCGTTTTTAAATCGTGCTAACCAGAAGCATAAGTTAGCAGACTTTGCTCACACTACCTTTAGTTTGACTTTTAAACTAGAGTTTGAATTACTTGAAGAATTTTACAAACTTATAACGCCAGAGTTTAAGGTCACTTATGCTTAAAGTTGGCATCACAGGAACTAGTCGTGGACTTGGCCAAGCACTGCACAATCACTTTGTTAGCAAAGGCTGTCAGGTAACGGCCTTTAACAGAGACTCTGATATAAGTCAAGCAGTTGGTTGCGACTTGCTTATCAATAATGCCTACGGCATACAAATGGATATACTTAACCAACTGTACGCCAGTGTAGGCAAGATGGTTATTATGGGTAGCATAGTTACAGATTTCCCTGATGCGGAAATGCCGGACTATACAGCACAAAAAACAAAATTAGAAGAGCGGGTGCTAGAGCTTGACCTTCCTAACATACTGTTATTAAAACTATCCAGCACTGCTTACAACGATTCCCAAGTAGTTATTGGTGCTATTGAATATTGGTTAGCAAATCCGTTAGTTAATGTTATATCGTTTAGAGCAACTGGAGCACCCAACAGATGAAAGTTGTAATTACAGGACACACTTACGGTATAGGTAAGGCCTTATACCAACACTTTCAAACATTTGGTGGCTGGGAAGTTGTTGGACTTAGTCGTAGCAATGGTTATGACATTGACAAGGACTTTGACAAGGTAGTAGAAGCCGCAACAGGATGTTTCTTGTTTATCAACAATGCTTACCGTGATAAACAACAAACTAAATTAGTTCACGCATTAAAGAACAAAGTTAAGAAAATGGTTGTTATGGGTAGTGTAAGCAGATTATATCCAGAACTTATACACACTGACTATGTACACGATAAACAAGAGCTGGCAGAAGCCTGTAGACTTACAAGTATAGATCCTAACGGAATTGATATGTTGCATTTAGATTTAAGTTTTATAGAAGGCATGCTGAATAGTAACGAACCAACACATTTTGTAAGCGATTACAATTTAAAATTTGAAGAAATTGTTAGTGCGGTTAACTTCTGGTTGACTAATCCCAAAATTAGACAAATGGAGTTTCGCTGGAAACTAACACCGTTTGTACATGAACAACTTAAACAAGCATTTCCTAACCTAGACGATTCTAGAGTAAAATATGAATAAAATCAAACTTGATACATTCCTATCAGTTGTGGTAAACAATATATGTAACATGACATGCAGTCATTGTGGCGGATTAGCCTGCTACGACTTTACTGGTAATTTCGATTGGAAGGAAAATGCTCATCGTTGGGAAAAGTGGGCAGAGTATTTAGATACAGACGAAATAGCATTTGCAGGCGGCGAAATGTTTTTGCATCCAAACTTAGACGAATGGTTCTCTAACATGAGAAGACTATGGCCCTATGCACATATTGAAATTCCAACAAACGGATCTAAACTACTTAAACGTAAAGACCTAGCACATCTTATAATGAGTGACGGCAATGCTCACTTGCGAGTATCGTGTCACTATGAAAGTGAAGACGAATATCTAAAATTAAAAAAAGACGTACTAGCAGTACTTGAGCCATGGGCTGACAAGATGCGAGTGGTCGAAGAAGAATACATTCCTAACAAACAGAATAAATCAACAGCATACTATGTCAACGATAAACGTATTTTAAGATACGAACACTTTATACATTTCTTCCAACCATATCATCATCATGTTGAAAACGGTACAGTTCATTTTCACATGGGCGGCGACCAGGATAAGAGCTTTGAATTATGTGTATGGCACAGTGAGTATAATATACAACACGGTATAATGTATCACTGCCCTGCTGTGACAAACTATCCTGAAGCAAAGCATCAAGTAAAGTATGTACCAGAAGCGCAAACAATTTTAGAAAAGTATAAAGCCTGTGATCCATTAGACGGATACGAACGTGTAAGAAAGTTTGTAGAAGAAGATTTAAAGAAGTCTATTGAAGTGTGTAAACTATGTGCGTTTGACAAGCAGAAAGATACTCAGCTGCCTAACATAAAGTTTACGCTTGATCCTAACTTTAAAAAGAAGTTTAGAAATATTCCAATCAAAGCCATCTAGGATAGCGTTCTAGATTAGCAAGAAACTTGTCTGGATATATGCGCCAGACAGTTTGATCCGTGTTACGGTAATTCATTTCGCATACACGTTCCACAATATCTAACTTGGCCAGTGTAGGAAAGTAATGTCTGTGTACAAGACGTTGACTAGCTACAGCACTTTCGTTACTGGTAGCATACAACTCGCCCTTTGCCCAGTTGATACATGCCGGTAGTAAGAATTGATCTGTTAAGTTTTGATGTTCAGCAATTAACTTTCTAGGTGTAATCAATCCACCGTTCTGACGAGCAGTTCCAAATGTACAAGTACGTGCCAGTACACGATAAGCATTAGGTCCCATGTGTGTAAAACTATGTGCGGCAACACTACCAACAGCCTTGTCGTCTTGATATAGTATCCATACCGCCCACTCTGGCTCATTACGAAAGCAGTCTACCATTGCCTTCTGGCTAGCATTGTTAGCAAAGCCTCGAGTGCCTGCTTCTTTGTAGAATTCTCCTAAGTCTAATTCTTCAGACCAATTAACTACGGTGTACATGTATTACGTCTTCTCGTGTTCTATTAAAATGACTAGTACCGCACATATCACATTCTGCTATTGAGCAATATTTAGTAGCATGAAATTGCATTACTTCTTCTTCTGTGCAGGTTTCTAAATCTAAATATTTGTAATTTCGATACTTCTGCCAATCTGGATCGTCCAGACTTCCATGATATTCTAAAAATCTTTCTAGAGTACCCAGTGCAGAACACTTGTACAGTTTCTTGTCTATCATAAAACTACACATTGGACTGCTACAGCCGTCCTTGTACGACAGCGCAGAATTACCAGTCATAAAAGGTTTAGGTTTTCCGTTCTGCATGTAGTGATGCATTTTAAAATCAGTCTGTGGTCTAAAATGCAAGAATATGTTATCATCACGATAGTATTGATCAACAGGTTGTTCTCCTAAAAAATACTCACCCTGGTTCTCAATCCATGTGTTGAGATATGGATCGTTTCTGGGATTATCCAGTCTTAAAAGTCTTGATAAGAATACATTTGGATCGTCTTTAGTCAACTGTAGCATATCAACTAATGTGTTTACACTCTCAGTTATCTTGTCAGTCATCTTGTTATCAAACGCCGCAAAATGATTACACACAAAAAGACTAGTTTTGTATGCGGTCATCAGTGATGAAACTGCATCCAAGTTCTTGGATAACAATGCACCATTTGTAGATATTTGAATCTTTGCATCTGGATCAATTTTCCGTATGTGTGCTAATATGACTTCGATTTTATCTAAATAATATAGCGGCTCACCACCAATAAAACTATAAAGATCAATATCAAACTTTTCTTTTGCTAGGGTAATACCTTCAAGTATTGTGTCAATGTGAGGATCGTTTTCAGTTGTCCTAATAATGTCACTTCGTGTGTCACAATGTCTACAAGCTAGATTACATTTAGTTCCATAATAAATATCAAACATTTTAATATATGGCTTACTCATTAAATACTCCCGAGTCAGTGAACTGACTGAATTGTGCTATAGTTTCAGTTGTTACTTCTTTAGTATGTTTGTAAGAATCAATATATTCAGATAATTCCAAGTTAAAACCCCCCAATGATTCTTGTCTAATTTTATCTAACTGATTATGATAAAAAATAAATTCTTCAAAATAATTTGGATCATCTATATCTAACATTTTTAAAACATCGGGGTAGTCCACCACTGTATGTCGAATTTTATCCTTGTATTCTTTTGGTAAACAAGAAATTCTTAAATAATCAGGACTGTGTAAGAATGATTGTGTTACTAACAAATTAGGATACTTTGATTTAAGGAAAGAGTTTAATTCGTGTAACTTGTTCACATTGTATATGTTAACAGTAGTAGAAACTCCTATAGTAGTAGTTCCAGATTTACGAGTTTCAATTAATGAATAAAATATATCTAAGTTTTTAATCACAGTTTCAAAATTTGATTTACTCCTGAAATAATCATTAAGTTCACCGTATGCATCAATACTAACTATAAGAGATAACATTTTGCATTGTTGCAATGTTTCTAGTAACGCACCAGATGGGGTAATCATTCCATTAGTTGGGGTTGCAACATTTACTTCCGAAATACGTCCAGATTGAATAATTGTTTTAAAAAAATCATCTGCTTTTTTACTTATAAAAGGTTCGCCACCGTGCATACGTATCTCTGTTAGTTTAGACACATCTATTTCTTTATATCGATTTGCCTCAGTAAATTTCTGCCAGATAATGGCTTTACCAAATATTTCAACCTCGTCATTGTAAATTAAATGACTTTGCGCTGAAGTACACATTCTACACTTTAAGTTACACAAGTTATCAAACTGTATATGAAGTCCACGAAGTTCAATGTCTTTAACAACTCCGTATCTTTTTATACTCTGTTCTCGCATTGACTCGATACCCTGTTCTTCTTCAATGTAACATTGTTCGCATCCTGCGACAGGTTTACCTTCTAGCATCAACTCTCTTATTTCTTGTATCTTTCCAGTTTTAAAAGTTTTATCAAAACTTTCTTTTATAATGACGTTCGTGTCATGTCTGCAACACAACAACAGTACATCGCCTGGTACCATCATTGTTTCTCTAAACGGTAGCGCACAATAGGATTTATTCATATATATGTTTTGCTTCTTCCATAAAGTCTGCTGGAAAGTTTGTTTTAAAACTTTCAAACGCTAACTGTTGTATTTGTTTGTGCGGAGTAGGCATGTTAACATCGATTCCCATGCTAATCATTTTAGGAAATAAATCAGCTTGCCGTTCTTCGCTAATATGACTCATCACACTACGTAGGCTAATCGGAGAACTTGAGTTGTTGTAACAAAAAAAATAATTGATACTTTTAAGTTGTCCGTCTACTACAAAATAACTGCTAGGATGTAGACTGTATTTGTATATTCCCAACGCCTTGTGCGCTTTGAATATATCTAACATCTGTTCACGCCAGTTGGGTAAAATATCATCATACGTACAGTTGTTATCCAATGTCTGTTGCCAAAAATCTACGCCCTGTATTTCAAAATACAGTTTACGTTGTGCTAATTCAATATTAATTATTGTAGGAACAAGTGCTGGATACTTGTTACGCATCTGAGTTATATAATTAACTTCACGTAACCACTTTTCTTCCATAAGGCTTGAGTCAACTACTTGATTTTGCCCCTTGTGGTAATCAGCATCATTAACATAGTGTTGGCAAAATACAGTTTTGTTTTTGTTTATCAAACTTGTATAAATTAAGTTGTTACGGCACAATCCTTTATCGGGAACATTATTATAGTAGTAATCGAAAGAGTCGTTCATGCAAGTACTTATCAGCTAAGTACTTGCATGATAAAAGGTATTGGCGGTAAGCCCTATATAAACTTAGATCCGTTTTTGGACATAAAAAACTTCAAAAATTTACATCCAGAAATATGTAAAGGCTTTGCTTTGGCAAGAGATTATGCTAAAGAAGGAACTTGGATGAAACCAGGATTTGATTGGAAAGACGCTAGTTATATAGTTAATTGGAAACCAATTTATAAAGCTGTAGATGAATATCTAGCATTACCAGAAACTGATCCTATCCGTGTTGCCGGCGATCCAATGTACTTTACAGATTTAAAAGATTTTAAAAATCGTAACATATTCACTCGTTATTTAAAAATGGCCATGGGTGCAAACGATCCTTACATTTACTATTTCCTATGGGAGCAAGGTGACTGGAATGACCGTAGCGCAGAACGCAAACCTACAGAAGAAAGCAAATACTTCCCAGGTGTAGTAGCGTGGGTGAACAATCTAGTAAAACAAAACATTATTAGTCAGATTGGTCGCGTTATATTCTTTCATTGCGATCACAATGGGTTAGGGTTTGAACATAGAGACTTAGATGCTAACAATGGCGTACTAGAAAAGAACTCTTACACAGACCACCGCAACGAATTTATACACATACGGTTTAGAACAAAACGTGGATTTTATGTCTGGGATCCGGATACTGAAAACAAACACTACATTAACAGCAATGCTGGATTTTGGAACGACGAAGACTGGCACGGAGGTGATAGCATAGCCGAACAAGATTACGCATTACGGATTGATTGTAAATTTACAGACGAATTTCGAGATAAACTTGGAATTGCACACTTAGAGCATTATTAATGAAACTTATTGGTAATTATTCTACCTGGATTGATCCGTTGTGGGAACACAAAATCTTAACACTGGAAGGTCAAGCTCGCCCACGTGATTGGCCACCCTCCACTGCTGTAGAGTCTGCCGAATATAATAGATACGAAATAGCAGGTTATGATTTAAATGCCGTTAACTGGTGGGTATACGAAGAACAAGATTTAAATTTACAAATAAATCCTACATGGACCGCTGGCAATGTACACTGGTGGTTCACTAAACTATTGCCAGGACAGTACATGCCTATGCACACAGATCCACATGCACACAACAAACCGTGTAATCGATATTGGATGCCTTTACAAGACTACGTTGCTGGTCATGTATTCATTTATAAAGACAAAATGATATCAGGATACAAGACTGGTGATGTTTATCAATTTGATAATGAAACAGACATGCACGGTGCCGCCAACATTGGCCATACTCCACGTATCATGTTGTTACTTACGGAGTATCTATGAAGATAGGTTTTTTTGGAGATAGTTTTGTTTTTGAAATGAGTAATCCTCACAGTTGGTATTACAAATATGACACTTTTTTAAAACACATCAAAGATCATTATGATGCTGAAATTGTAAACTTAGGAGTTGGAGGCAGTAGTTATTGGGATGTTATGCTAAAACAATTTCCACCGTATGAAACTAACTTACCAGATGTGTGTGTATTTTGTTGGACTGATTTTAGTCGTGTATACCACCCCTCTGTAAGAAATATTGGTAGTTGGACTACATTAAAACGTAACTGGAAGGATCTTCACTATTCTCAAATTTTAAATCGTAAAGAAATTAATGCTGGTAAGGAATATTTTACACATTTATACGACCATGAAAAAGCAAAACAAGAGTCGATTGCTTCTTTTTACTATTACGATAGAGAAGTGTTAGCTCCTTTACAACATAAAACTAAAATTATTCACTTGTGGAGTTTTGGAATTACAGGAATATGTAATCGAGAAGATCCATTTTTTCCTGACAACGTGAATTACATATACAGATGGCAAACTGGAACAGAGATTCGTCCTAGTCTAAAATGTTTTAGTTCTATTGGAAAAAATACAAAAAATGACGACATGGCAGCAAATCATTTAGGCAGTTCGCTTAACAATAGGCTAGTTGCTGACATGATTATTGAAGCAATTGATAATCATTCTAACAATCAACTGTTAGTTAAAAATGCCATGTGGGAACAGTATCAAATAATTCAGCCTGCAAACTAAAATAAACATTGGCGCTAGGCATGGCAGATTGAATAGCATCTACTAATACTTGCTGTTTGTACTTTCTATATTCTAAACTGTGGAAAAATACAGTACCTTCGTAATTAAAAATATTTGATAAGTTTATTAGCGTGTCTGGTATGCTGGTATCAATGTGATCTACTAAATTATCTTTGCCAAGCAAATCACATAACACAAACTTGTATTCAGGATAACAAGACTGCCAATAATTTAATGACGATTGATTATAATCATACATGACAACCGTGGCATCTGATGCTAGATAATCTTTAAACCACATACCGCTTGCAGGTGTTACGATTTGCTTGTATTTCTTAGGAGGCAAGTCTACAGTTTCGGTATTACTAGTGTGTATAAAAGTATTGAGGCAATAGTTTAATCTATGGTATGCCCATCCTAACTGCTTGTAAAAATCTTTAGGATTTTCTGGATAGAAATGAATTTTGTTTTCTCGTATGCTATCATCAAAAACCATAACAGGTACATCGTTATCAAATGCCGTACTTAATATGTTCCAGCCATGACATTTGTGAACGTACTCTTTATTTTTAGACCCGTTTATTATAGCTCGTGGAGTATAGTCATCATGATAATTATTACTAGTACGATACGGAATTGTTTGCTGATGCACTGCTCCTAACTCTTGTTTACCTATTGCCGGCTGTCCTAACATATTATAATGGAACAAATTTATAACATAGCACTGATGATGTAGCTCGTAATATGCATCTTTTCTATCTAATATATGACCAGCTATTAAAAAATCAATTTGTATTAGTTTCTCAATTGCTTCAAAAAATTTAGATCCGTTTGTAAATTCTGTGCCGGTGCTAAACATCACAGCATGTGAGTATCCCAAAGTTGAAACATGTTTAAGTAACACATCTTCATCCATCCACTGGTATACCGGATAGCCTTTATTGTATATGTTAGCTAACACACCGTCTGCTTGATTCTTAATCAACTCTCGAATACCGCTAGCATAACTACGTGTGTTATCCACAAAACAGAACGCAATGTTAGTACGCCACTTGGGATTAAATTCTACTACATTCATTTCAAAGTACTTACTTGGCAAGTATAAAAATTTTCAGCACTAGCGTTTGCGGCCCAGTGCTCAACTTCATAATCAAAATACCAAACATCACCAGCTTTCCAATCACACAATGTCACATCATCTAATTGCACTACGTGTCCTGGTTTCCAATCTTCCAGCATGATCAAATAGCGTACACAGTCTTCTGTGCCTACATTCTTTTTAGTTTTAAGCATATAAAATCCATCGCGATGTACAGGTATAATTTCGCGTGGTTCGAGACACAACCAACATACACTGCCTTCTTGTACATTAAGTTTCTTATAAAACATTTCATAGTTAGGTACATCATTGTTAAACGATTGTTTAAGCATTGTGCCTGCATAGTTAAGATGCGGGACAGCATGTGGAGCAATTGGTGTTGTGTGTTTGGCTACATATACGGATAGGTCTTCCTTCCAGAATGGCTCTATTGTATTGGCTTGTCCTTTCATTGGAAATAGTCCTCTAATGATCCAGTACGGCGCAAATCCAATGTAGCACAATGGAAGCCACCGCTTAGTGTTGCGGCATGTCGCATTGGTAATGGAATAACTGTGAACTTGCAGTTTTCTAATTCACGTATCAATGCAGTTTGTGTGTTGCCCACACATACTGTATTAGGGTTGACACTAAGAATATTCATACCAATGTATGGACTACACGGACTAATACTACCCGGCCCACTTGTAGGAGGAACAATAGGAGCAACATCCTGGAAGTAAATCTTGTCCCATGATTCAAATAACTTAGGACAATTATCTGGGTTAACGCGAGTACTGTTAAGCAATACAAGTCCTGGACGTAATGGAATAATAGTACTGTCCATGTGTGCAAAACTGTAAATGTGTTCGGCTGCATGTACACGATATCCACGTCGTTCTAGTGTATTGCGTAACCACTGCAAACCTAAATGGTTGCCAGTGTTGCTAATTTGGAATAATATATCTTTGCCTAAGCGTATACAGTTAGGAGCATCAAACACTGGCTCAAGGTTAGTTAAACTTGGCTGACTCAACTCTGTAAAGTTGTAACTAGCATCTGTAAGTATAGGCTTAGGTGCCGCAATCCATTCAACACCATCTTTAACAGCATCTATCATAATGTCATGATAAGCACGAGTTTCAAAATATCTAGCACGACATGGGCTTGGAGTTTCAATCATCAGATTATCCAATGGTAATAACAAGTCGCGCGGACACCAAGTGTACCAACCAGTAGTTTTCCATTCGGGTGTACTAAACTCTACCGACGTATCTTGTACTGCTGGCCTGTGTACCTTAACATGACATTGTTCAAGTGCAGAAACTAGTGCTTCCATATCCTCATTAGCTTCATCAATAAGCCCTTGTGGATATTGTCCTTCTAGTGGGCGTATCTTTTCAATATTGTGATTAGTATAGCACATACTCATGGTGCTGACATCTACGGTAGGAACACGAGCATTGTCTGCCCGGCCTACTATAATTTCTTCTAATGGGTCCCAATGATTATGGCTTGATATTTTCATTCAAAATAACTCTTTTCTATTTGTATGCTCATAATAATCCAGTCGCTATCTGACTTATTATCTGCATAATGTTCAATTTGTGGTTCGAATACAAAGTACTCTGCATCTTTAAAATTATAAATCTTTTCATTAAATCCAATGGTAACTAGTTCTGCTGAAGTTTTTGATACCTGAAGTGTTAGCACTACTAATACTCGAGAGCCATCAGGATCGTCAACGTGTTGTGGAACACTAAAGTTTGGAGTAAATCGATTTAAATGAGCATGAAATACTCCAGGTAACGCTTTTACAGCTTTGATAGTTTTTTGGAATTGCTCCTTTACTAAACTGTTTATGTGATAGTTTATTTGATCATCATTAACTGGTAATATAAGCAAATACGTCCAGCTTCCAAGTTCAGGAGTTGGCAATGCAACTATGTTGCCACTGGCACTATCAGTTGAATCGAATAATATTTTATCATTGCCGGTGGCATATTCCCAAGAAGGTCCAATACTATTTGTTTCTTTTTTACCCTCTTGTAATTTGCTAGCTAATATATCCCAGTTTACATTTTTTAATTCTTGATGACAGATTGCAGTCATTGCTTTTAATTCGGCATATCCTTGATAGTCTTCTATATTGTAAACATAACTATGTTCATTACTTTGTGTCATTTTGTAGTTCCATTAAATGTGACAAACCTGATTTTCCAAACCAATAAGATTTATCATTATCACTTATTGATAAACCATCGAGGAAATCGTCTTGCTCTACTCCAATTTTCATATAAACAACATAGTTGTGTTCTATATCAGCATATATTTTATCTTTGTAATTTTGATAATTTTCTAAAAAATATTTAGTATTCATTACCACAGCTTCTAAACGTTTATCTTCGTCTTCTATAGTAGCATAGTCTTTAATTAACATATATTCTTCAAATGTACGCAAGCCTAAACTTTTAGCGTAATCAAATTGTTCAGGATAACCAGCAAATATAAACGGATGTTTCATAGCTATGGCTCTCCATGTTTTTTCAGTTAAAAATTTAAAATTAGTTGCTGGTGGATATGCATTGCCTTCACTAACAATGCTAAGTACCGTGTCTACAAACACCTGCGGATTCATCCATGCTAAATCCTTAACCCACGGTTGATTGTATGTATCTTGTTCATCCCATTCTTTTCGTGATACACGTGAATAATTTTTTGATGACTCATATCTATTATCAATGCGATAATCGCAGTCTTTTAAAAATTTTAAATATGTTTCCTCTGTGTAGTGAGAAAGAGCATTACGACACCACAGTTTATCCTCGTCAGTCCATGGCGGGAAAAATGTCCATAATGCAGTATCTAACAAGTTTGCATCATAAAATTTACTCAACAAGTTAATACGATTTGCCCTGCTAGGTACACCGCCTAAAAATAGAAAACGTTGACCTTTACCACTCCAATTTGGCAATCGTGTATTTTTAAAACTATTATAAACCATCCTATGATTGTAATTAAAATATAAATGATTATTATCTTCGCACATACCTGCTATTATTTTAACATTAATATTAACTGGAAATGATTCTGGTTTTCTGTATAAAAACCCATCCATGAGCATTAATCCGTATACAGTGTCAACACCTTGTAATTTTGCTTTTTCTAGTTGATTTATAATACGGGCTCGACGCTCGTCCTCGCTTAGGTGTAGCATTTCAAAATTTATTATTTTACTTTTCATAAAATCTTATTAAAACTCAATCGGTTAGTACTGGTACCGCGATTGTATTCTTTCCATTCATCTCCACCGATACCAAACAACACCGTATCACTGGGATTAACTTTGTACTGTGAACACAATTCCAATTGTTGCTGTCTATATTTGTTAAAAATATAATCAGGCCCAAATTTAGATATTAGCTCTAATCCCAATTGTGGTCCTACACGATTTATGTATCCTATTTTGTTTGTAACAAACAACCCATCGTCATCATCAACTCGTGTTAGCCGCATGCCTATTCTCGCATGTGCTACTGGAAACACTTTGCTTAAACTGAACGTAATATCGGTGATGCAAGCATAATTAAAATTGAAATCTATGTTAGCGCATATTCCTAAATATGCACAATCAACCAGTACTGGTATTCCTTTTTCATCACATTGTTTTAACAATGCTTCGTGTAAGTTATGCTTGGTTCCAGTATCAGAAAACGGCAAACTAATTACTACTGCATCGTTTGGTTCTAAACACTCGTCATCCAGCCACGCCCAGTTGGGCCAACTGTTACGCCAAGTTAATCTATGGTAAACATATTCACCACGGAAGCAACGAAATCTCCTTGTATGATTTTTAATATAAAACTTATCAAACGCTTCTGTAGTACCATTGCTGTAACATGCAAACGGAAACTGATCTAATCCAGTTATACAGTTAAGTGTAGTATTATTAATCCAGTCTTTATATTCATTGCAAAATTCAATTGATAAATCTACACTTAAATCTAATTGTGTTTTATCTATTACTAACAATGCTTCAGGGTCTTTGATTGCCATGGATTCCCCAAACATCATTTGCCTTTTATCGTTAGGAGGAGACACTAAATGCTGCCTTGTTAACATTCAAGAATATTGTTACACGAGTTTCTAGAGTATCATTCATTCCGCCATGTGGCAGTTGTCCATCAAACACTAAAGTTTCTCCTGCTTTATTTTTGATTAATTTATAGTCAACTATAGAGTAGCCGTTGTTGTCCATTGGAATTATTATGTTGTAGTAACGCCCACTGCTATCATACTCGGGTCGTTTATCGTCATCTAAATGTATTGGAATAAGAGAACATTTATAAAGTATATTAATAGCAAATCTTTCTACACCTTGCATATTTTTGGCATGCTCTATTATATGTTTTGCTTTATCGTCTAGTTCTTGATTATGTGTCCAATATTCATCTTTAGCGTAAGGGATAACAATAATGCTTTTCCAATTTATTGATTGGCCGACATTTTTCTCTCCAATGTCAACTCCAAGATGATCAATATCTTGTTTCATTAATTCTTGTACTAGCTCAACGAGTTTTGGTATTTTATCGTTATCAACGTATGCGCTAGGTTCTAATATCATTGCTTGTTCCATAGTAGCTCCATATTACTACTTATTAAAAATTTCAACAGCTAAGTAGTATTATGATAACAGCCTTAGAATTTTATAAAAACAACAAAAATTGTACTTGGACTGTAGAGCCTATTCCTGTTCGATTGATTTCAACAATTGAAAAAGCTAGGTGGATTTTAAATGAAGCTAATTTTGGTTGGATTGAATTAGACTTAATGATTAATGTTGTAAATTGGCAACTAGAGTCTCAACAAGCAGATCCGTATTTTGTAGCACATCGTGAAGATAATAATGTAGGGTGGAACAGTTGTTGTATACACGGTATCGATACTGACAAAACTGGTGCATGGACAAACTACGGTTACACAGACGAAACCAACGTACCATATGCGTGGACAGAATTATCCTACAAAACACCTATTATTAAAAACTTTTGGCAAAATGTTTTTCCTACTGATAATTATAGACGTATTCGTTTTATGGAACTTACACCCAACTCTGCAATAACTCCGCACAGTGATATGCCAGGAAAATTGCCAGGCGAACAGGGTATGGACATGTTAGATTTTGGTGTACCTATTAATATAGCAGTTTTGCATCCCACAGATTGCTACATGGTTTTAGAAAGATACGGAGTTGTGCCTTTTAAAGAAGGCAAGGTTTTCATTGTTAATATACGTAACTATCATAGCGTTATTAATTTTAGTAACAAACCGCGTGTGCATGTTATAGGACACAGTTATGGTTACGGCAAACAATTAGATGCGTTTGCTGAATTAGTTGTTAAAAGCTACGAGAAAATGTATGATTAATACAATTACAAGAAATTTTATAAGTGACAACTTTGTTTTTACAGATATTCGTTCTAAAAATTTAGAAACGTATAACAAAGAGAGTTTAATAGAAAAGATAAATCTTTGGAAATATATTCTTAAATATCAATACAATGCTGTCAAACAAGAGTCTATTCTTATTGGTATGCAAGTAATTGATATAAATTACTTTGCTATTATTATTGCGTCTGCTGAACTTAGTCTTAAGATTGTTGTAGTAGATTATAATAGGACTGACAAGTTTAAGAATATAGAATATAACGATCCCAAGACCAAGTTGTTATCTCCTATTGATATTTTCTTACATGATTTTCCAGATAATACTATAGAAACAGATCAAGTATATTCTAAGTTTGTATTCTTTAAAGCACATTCGCGTAGAACATATAGTACAGTTAGTTCTCTTTCTTTTGCACTTGTTCCTGAGTTGTATGCAACTATTGAGTCTATTATGCCTCAGCCATCTGATGTTTTGTTTAGAGTAACAAGTAGTGGTACTACAGATGTTCCTAAAGTGATTGAACATACACATGAGTTTATTTCTGCTGTTTCGCTACGCAATTCTGAACCTTATAGAGGAATTGCAGTTCACGTTAATAATCTTAATCACGGAGCCAGCGCATCTGTTACATTGTTACCGTTGTTAGCTAATAAAAACATTTACAAGCATTTGTTCTATGACGGTGCAAATCCTGAATCGATAGACGGTTTAGTTGAGGCACTAATACCATACAAAAATGAAATTGGGTTTCTATCTTTCCCTTATCCGTTTTTAATTGATAAGTTTATTGAAATAAGTAGAGAAAAAAATGTTAGTTGGCCGTATCTTGATTTAATTACACTGTCGTATATTCTAGATAATGCCAAGCAGGCTGTGAGGGATGGCATTTTTAATACTATAACAAGTGTGTTTGGATCTAATGAGACTCTTGGACCATTATTTGTTAACATATCACACAGGCAAAATTGGGATATTGATCCCAGGTACTACTCAATTCCTAACGATTTTTATAAGATAAGATTATTAGACGATGGTAAGATTACTGTGAATGTTCCTATATACAACAAAGAAGTAGAAACAAATGATTACTTTGATAAAGAAGGTGACTATTTCATACATCGCGGTCGATCTGACATGTTTAGAATTAACGGTGAAACAATTAACATGAGTACTGTTAACGATTTAAACAAGCAAAACAGCAGTGTGTACATCGTAGTTGATACTGTGTACCATTGTTTGTATCTTGCATGTTGGGAAAATTTAGAACTTGATGAAATTTATAAAATTAAAGATTCTATTGAAAGTAATTTTGAAAGAATTAAAATTACCAAAATAGCACAGTTAGACAAATCAAATTTTTACTATGCTATTAAAATAGACAACGAATTGCTTAGAGAATATTTTAGGACATATAATGTTTCGTAAACACTTGGACACTAGCAAAACCACTTATTTAGAACATCTTACTTGGTCTGTTATAGCTGGATTCAGGTTGATTTATGCTGGCATATCAAGTATAATACACGGTGTAGTACCTACATTATTTGACGGTACTGCTCCCAAACAAATTATTGACATTTACCATAATCATCTTGAGGATCATCCTAACGAGCGTTATCAAGAAATGATATCAAAAGCAAAAAAGGAAACACACTAGTGACGCTGGGGATTATAGGGTACGGTATAGTAGGCAAAGCTACTCATCATAGTTTATTGAAAAATAAACAAGTAGTTATTCACGACACCCAACTTGATACTAAATTAGAAGATTTGTATGTTTGCGATTATGTATTTTTTTGCATACCTACAGACACACATGCTAGCATACAACTTCTACTGGAAGAAATACGATTATTAAAATCACATAATCCCAATGTTAAGATTGTTATCCGTAGCACAGTACCAATCGGTACTTGTTCAATGATTGAATCGTCTACCAATTCTAAAATTTATTATTTGCCAGAATTTTTAAGAGAACGATTTTGGGAAGAAGATTGTTTGCAACGGCCTATTATTGTAGGCAGTGACAATCAAAAAGTTCCAGAGTGGTTAACAGCGGATGATTGTGTATTTTGTTCGTTACAGGAAGCAGAGTTGTTAAAAATGTTTTCTAACGGGCTTGGCACCATGCGAGTTGCATTTGGTAATCACTTTTATGATTTAGCTCAAGTGGTTGGCGCTGACTACGATAAAGTTAAAAATATGTATTTTAAAGTAGCTCATTCACAAACATATTTAGATGTTCCAGGACCAGACGGTGGCAGAGGGTTTGGCGGCAAATGCTTGCCAAAAGATTTAGATTTTTTAATTGACTCTTGCAAACATTTAAAAGTTAAACAGAACTTATTTACTGCTGTGAGAGAAGATAACAAAAAATGGCCAAAAAAATCTTAATTACAGGAGCCGCTGGATTACTTGGTAGAGAATTTTGTAACCAGCTGTGCAAAGATAACGAGGTGATAGCCGTTGACAATAACCAGCGTTTTCCTAACTTTACACCGCACGGCGTTACTTATATTAAGTCTGATCTATCTGAATATTTAAAACAAACAAGTGACACATTTGATATAATCTATCACATGGCAGCAACTAACGGTACAAAATATTTTTATAGTCAGCCTAACAATGTGCTACGTAATAATATAACTTTGGATTTAGATTTATTTAAATTTGTAGAATCAAATCCTAGTTGTAAATTAATATATGCTAGTAGTAGTGAAGTGGTAGCAGGCACCACAATATTCCCTACTCCAGAAATTACTGACATCGATATCAGTAATATACACAACCCTCGCTGGAGTTATATGTTGCCCAAGGTACTTGCAGAAAATTATCTATTCAATAGCAACATTGATTTTTTAATTATTAGATTTTTTAATGTGTTTAGTGAACATTCGGGTTCTGGGCATTTTGTAAAAGACATTGCTGATAAGATACGAAGCAAGAATTTTGAAATTATAGGTGCAGATGAAACACGTTCTTTTTGTTATGTAAGTGATGCAGTGGATGCTGTTATTAAAATTTCAGAAACTAGTAGACAAATAGTAAATGTAGGCAGTGACGAAGAGTTAAAAATTATCAACGCGGCCAATATTATTGCTGATGCGATGGGCGAGAACGATATAGTTTGGACTACTAAGCCCGGGCTAGCAGGTAGTGCTAAAAATCGTAGGCCAGATATTACAAAGCTGAAAAGGTTGTTGCCAACCTTTTCTCCTAAATCATTTAAAGAAGTATTAAGTAATATTAAGGTCTAATGGTGTACATAGGAACGGCATAGTCAACACCGTTTAAAGCTACTCTCATCCAAGTTGCAATAGAACCAGTATTAACTTGTCCGCTTGATGAGCCTGCAACCAGCACTGGTGCAACCATAGTCTGCTTGCCATCTGGACCTATACTTAATTTAGTACTGAAACTTCCGTCAGTTCCGGTTGTTGCTAACAGAACTCTACCAGGTATTATTCCAGTTCCCACAGTACCAGCAACTTCAGCTCCGATAGCGGCTGCTACACCTTGACCAGTTGTTGACTTGCCACCAAATGACATTGAAAATATCACATCACCAGATTGCAATGCCGCTGGTACAGCAAAAGTTCCTCTGCTACGGTTAAATAATATTACAGCCGGATCGTTGTCGGCATGATATGTGTTGAGTGAAAATATATCGTTTCCATTGCCTGCATTTGATATAACAGTTATTCCAGCTGTAGCTGGTTGCTGATCTAGTGTTAGCCTATTACCTATCAATGTTGTTCCAGCAATGTTACCGGTAACACCAATTGCGCCTGTGCCAGTAATTTGAAAATTATTTAAAGATAAATTAGCACCTAAGCCAGTTTGTGCTTTGAGTGTGCCTGAGAAGTCTGCATTTCCGGTAATAAGTACGTTACCTGTACCGTTAATGTTAAAACTGTTTAACGATAAATTACCGCCTAACCCTGTAACTGCTTTAACAGTTCCTGAAAAAACTGCATTTCCACTACGATCAATATTGCCAGTGCCAGTAATGTTTCCAGTATTTACAATGTTACCAGTGTTAGTAACATCACCGGTAAAGTTAATACTTCCAGATCCGGTGATACCAAAAGCATTCAAAGGTAAATTAGCACCTAAACCAACAGTTGCTTGAATAGTTCCTGTAAATTGTGCATTACCAGTATTGACAATATTACCTGTAATACCAATGCTACCAGTTCCAGTAATACTTCGAGTCGCTAGGCTTAAATTGCCTCCTAAACTAGGACTAGTGTCTGCACTGACTGAACCGAGTCCACCGGTAATTGAAACATAAGTACCAGATCCGTTATCTCTCTTGATATCTTTACCTGCTGGTATTTTAATATCGCCAGGTGTTGTAAAATTTCCGCTACTATCTAATACTGCGCTATAAGCACTAAAGGTTAATCTATCGAGAACAATATCTGCCCACGCTGGCAAACTGTTGTTATCAACTTTTAAATATTTTCCTTGTTGCCCAGCTTCGCTTGGTAACAACATATTTCCAGAAATTGGATTAGTCCAAGTTAAACCACCTATACCGTCTGTAGTTAGATATTTTCCGCTGTTGCCAGATTGACTTGGCAATATGTTTCCAGTGTTAACTGTTGCACTTATTGCATTTGTTCCTGAGTTATAGGCAAATGTTATACCATTGTTTGAACCTCTTCCAAAAGCATCATAAACTGCTTGCCCAGCTCTGGAGTTTGTAAAATATATGTTTGGAGATCTAAAAATAATTGATGTGTTGTTTACAACAGTAACATCCGGTGGAGCACTGATAGTCAATGTTTGGCTATCAACAACTACTGTAACTGTTTGACTGCTGGTGAAAGAGCTTGCAACAATAAGCATGCCAGGTTGTATACGTTCGGTGCTTACTACTTTAAAAGTTGTTCCACTGCTTCCAGTTGAAAGATAATTTGTTGTGACACTTTCGGGAACTAACGAAGTTGTAAGATTAAGTGCAGGCACTGTAAATTCAAGTGCTTGAGTGGTTGAATTAAAAACAAATCCAGTTCCCGCACTCGATTGAATTATATTCTTTCCACCTAAAGTTACTCCATCACCCACGTATAGTTTTTCAGTATCCGTGGTCCATGCAAGCTCGCCTTGATCGAATGTTTTTGTTAATCTTTCACTATTTGTTCCGCGTCTAATTCTTAACGACATGGGCTATCTCCAGTATTCTATAGTGTATTTATTCGAATGCACAGAAGCTAGAGCCAAAAAAATAGGGCCCTAAGGCCCTATTAAAGTACTACTATTATTACATAGTAGGACCGTTTCCACTCTTAAATCCTATGCTTCCGCCTTCTGCTTCAATGTTCTTTATGACATCTTCAAACAGAATTGGAGCAAAGTCTGGAGTTTGTTCCACGCATACACAATGGTAGCGCACATCGTTCTTATCGCTGTACAGAACTTCTCCAGTTTTAGCATCAACGCCACGGGCTTTCTTTACGCGGTTTGCGTGAGTATGTCCGTGAATGTTGGTGCCAAACCGACCCATTGAATCCGAATGTAATGGAATATGGCTTAAGATCATTCCGTTCATAACGTGATAAGCTCTAATAGATCTAAAGTACTTGCTGTAGTCCTCATCCTTGTAGATGTCGTGGTTTCCACGAATTAAAACTTTGTCGCCGTTAAGTCTTTCCATGATTTTTAACGCTTTACGAGCAATCACAACGTCACCTAAATGGTAAACTTTGTCAGTGGGTTTTACCCGCTCGTTCCACGCTTTAACCATAGCTTCGTCCATTTCCTCAGCTGAGTCCCATGGGCGAAGTTTTGTAACACCATCGTTACGAGTGAAGCGACATACACCGGTGTGTCCAAAGTGCGTGTCGCTTACTAAGAATACACTTGGCATATTATGCTCCTTTCCTTAATAAGTTTCTTTTACAATATCAAATTTTTCAGCTGGCCATTTGGCTTTGAACTCGTCCGTCTTGACATATTCATTGTATGCTTTGGCATCAAAGAACATCTTGTGAAACACTGTTTTAAATTCACCTTTTGGATTTATTGTTAGATAAATCGATTTTGCTTTGCCAGCCATTTGATACCTTTCACTGTTTAATGTAATATTATAACATCACTTTGATACAATGTCAAACTCTCCAAATCTCTTTAAAACCTTCTTCTTCAGTAGGATATTCAAAGTTATCGATCATTCCTTGAACAACTTCCCAGGGAATAGGTTGTTCTATACGTAATGCTAAACGTTCCTTTAATACTGATATCTCAGGTGTTGGAAACACCACAGCAATATGCCAGTAATCTGGAAGCATACGAAACTTACGAGCACGACTTTTAACAGTGGTGCTAGTCTGATCCCAAAGTACATCTCGGCCATCTTCTCTAGCGGCAACGACTTCTTGAGCCATTAGTTCAATTGCTGTGGGCATGTATTCTTCAAACACTTCCTTATATGTCTTGCCCTGTTCTTTAGCATAGGCATGAACATGATGGTCAGTGCTAACATACTCCATGCCTTCGATCCAGTTTTGACTGTTAAGCCAGGTGCTCTTACCTGCGCCAGGAACTCCGATCAATTGATAACATTTTGGCATCAATGCACCGCTTCTTTCGCATCAACTTCGCACTCGACCACCCAGTGACTAAATTCAGTAAACTTGTTTACTTCAACACCCAGACCAACTGCTTCGTTAACAAAATGTTGTAGCAACGAATTATACAATTCATCGGGCATTGTATCTTTATCAAATTTAATTTTCATTACCAATTCTCCACGCCACTAATTTCAGTTTTAAATTCACCATCCAGTCCATTAATTGTAGTATGCACTATTAGGTTTGTAACACTGCCAATAGCGCCAATGTTGTCCTGTATCAACTCAAAACTAGTAGCCTCTGGAAACTTGTCCATGGCCTCTAGAATTTTTACAACTTCATCTCTACACAAATACATGTTAATCTCCAATAGGTCTCATAGTTCGCCAGTCATCAATGTTTGGCTTCTCATCACTATCGTATGTCCAACCCAAATGTTTCATCATGCGATGCTTGACTAGCAAGTTGGGACTACGAAAACGCTCAGTGTCATCAAAGCCCATCATGACTCCAACTTCACAAACCGCACCCGACCTACAAATGCCAGCGTAGCAATGAACAACCACATTCATGCGGTTTGCCAATGCGTGTTGTAGCAAGCGAACAAGCTCTGCGGCCTGCTCGTGACTGCAACGCATAGCTTCGTCTAGAGCAAAGTCTTTTTCTTCGATATCCAAGAACTCAAAGTTGTGACGCTCTTTGAATTGGTGCTTGGCTTCAGGTCTCCAGCTGGCTGGATCCACAATACTAATCAGCATACTATTTTCTCCAGCCGCATGATGGAACCCTGTTGGGATATCAGCGGCCGCTACATTTTCAATCCACGGCATTTTAATCTCCATTCTTTAAAAGAAATGTGTTGTTGATAGCTTTGAAACTTACTTGTTCTTCGTTGCACTTGTAAACAAGTCCTTCTCGGATAGGTTTCGCCCCATCACCCACTACACTATTACCTTCGGCAAAGTCTAGCAGTTCTTTCACATTCTGTGTTACTACTTTTGCATGTTCAAAAATTGGAACATGATTAATATTGTGTTCTGTGACAAATGCAAGTCGTTCAGCAGGAGTAAAGTACCGGCCTGCTTCGATGTCGTAAATGTCGTAAACATGAAATGATTGATCACGCAGTTTATACTTGTTGCCTTGTATACCGTTACCAATTAATTCACCTTGTATAGCAATGTCACGTCCAACTTTTTCCAAAATTTCAGGCAATGACTGAGCTGATGCGGCACGCCACAAGCTGTTTTCTAGATTGTATTTCAAATCCAAGTTACGTGAACAAACTCCAATGTCGCCATGTAGTCTGTAAACAGTCATAGATGACCCATCTAGCTTTTCAGTTATTTCCCAAGTTAAGCCCTTGTCTTTCCATTCGGCCAATTCTACAGTTAAGTTTTGAATACGTTCTTGATCCGTTTTAGGAATACGTGACGGAAACAATCCCTTAACTTCTCCTGCCAAGTGTGCAGGCACTGGCGGTTCGTATTTGACAATACCAACAACTTCAGACACATCGTGTCCGTCGTGCGCAATAGACAAGTCGGCTAACACAACTGCCTTACCAGTGGGAATGTCTACAGTGTGTCCAACTGTTGTAATTGGCAATAGCAAACCTTGGCTCAATTGTCCACGCAACCGCACAGTGCGCAATCTTTCGCCTTCTACATCATTGTATGTTTTTGCATATTGTCCCGGCTTGGTCAAGTAGGGTGCAATAGTGCTGGGAATGAAAGAATCAATTTCACAGTAAACAGCAAAGTCTCCTGCGATGAATTCGTTCTTTTTAACCACTACTGTCCAACCACCCACAACAGCACATTCAATAGCATCAGCGTCCACAATGGGACGAATGCTATCGACGATTCTGATAGTTGCCATTTTTCTCATTGTTTGAGTTCCTTTCTGCGCTTTCTATATGTTTCGTTATTACAGTAAGGCCAGATAGCTGGAATTACTGCTTCTTCAATTGAACTAATCTGTTCAGCGGTCAAATGATCCAAATTCCAAACTAGTACTTCAAGTGTATCTACATCTACTTGGTGTGTTACTGGAAAGTCCAGCACACCAGGTACTACACGTTTCTTACCAACTTTGACATAGTGGCTAGGAATACTATCCACTCCTTCGATGATGTACTTACATACACCTTCTTTCCAACCTTCTGGGAACTGCCACTTGGGCTCCACTTTTTCAACTGGAGTACTGTACAATGTGGCCAAGTCCACGTCCAATTTAGGTCGATGCGTTTGATGACGATTAATAACTGTGTTAGTGGCCGCTTTACCAAAGTAAAAATTCACTGCGGGGTAGATGTAATACAATCCTCTATGGTTGCCCACTTCACTTCTGTTAATTGCGCCTTCAGTAGTTGAATACGGTTCAACCCATTCGATACCTAGTTGTTCAAATACTTCTTGAATTTTTTCAATCATACAGGTTGCAATTCTTTTACGTGTTTGCAATCGCCGCGAAATGTAAATCCTGGGCAAGTGCAAGTGTTTTCATCTAAATTAATAATGTATGTCTGACCTTTGCTACCAATAACTTCTTTGATATTGCTGGGAGTAAGCACGTTCATGGACATGTTGAAAATCTCATCGCTGACTTTTTCAAACTTACGACCACTACGACTAAATCCTTTGATTGGATTCTTAAACCAAAACGGTTCTGTAGTTCCATAACGGATGTAAGCAACCATTTTGTCACCGTCCAAAAGATACGTGTGATTAACAGCCGATTTAGCATCTGGCCAAACTGTGATTTCTTTTACTGCTTCCATTATTTCACCATCAATCCAACAAGTTCAAAATATTCGGAGTGCGACACATAGAAATCCGTTCGTGGATCCCAGTACTTGCCTTCTTGGGGATCATAATAAAGGATTCGGCCGTTGAAATAAAATGGGCCTTCCAAACCTTTACGGATTTGGTAACCTTGCATGATATCTTCCGTTTTACCTAATACACGATAACCCATTTCTGCTCCTTTTTTGCTAGTATGTGTATATTATACAGTCAAAAAGAAGTCCTGTCAACTACAAATCAACAGGACTGGTGTTGTTATAAAACAACGAATTAGTGGTAAGTTTTTTTGTGTCAGGAAACTTACCAAACCCCGGATACACAGCCCATCCCGCATTTCGTGTACCGCGGACGCTGTATTCTCAGCATGAAGCTAAGGCGGGTCAGCGTAACTTACAGAGCGTAACGATCACTCATCACAGTCTTCAACATGATGCCTTCTGGAGTGAACTGATCCAAATCAGCGGCTAGCAAGCTAGTCATTATACTTGGACTGAATCCACTTACCAATGCGGCACCACTCTTGTCTGACGCAACAGGCACGTTGTCTGAACTGTTTAGGTTCCAGAAAACAATCTGTGGCACAGTGTAGCCGGCTGTTTCAAACTTGCGTTCGATCATTTCCATTGCACTGTCGTCATGCTTAACACATTGGTTAAACTGCATGTCTGACAAGATCAGCAACATGGCTGGCATGTCGCTGGCTGGTACTGAACCCTTAACTGCAACGCTTAGGATCTTGTCCATAGCGGCATGCAAGTTAGTGCTCATGTCCCAGTTGCTCTTAGACATTTGTGCTACCTTGTCAACAATGTTACCCTTTAGAGTAACAAGTTCTGGCTTGCTAGAGAAAGTCAAGAAAGTGTCCTTGAACACACCCTTGTTCTTGTCTGCTAGGTACAAGCCCAAGCTGATTGAAACGTCCATACAAGTCACATTAGTGTTCTTTCCTGCTGGGCAAGACATAGAACCGCTAACGTCTACGATTGGCATGATGCTGGCATCTCCAACGTAGTTTGGCAAAGAGTCCCACTGTGCCACAATGTGGTCAGTTTCTGTCTTGTCCAAACTTGAACGGTAGCTTCCAATCACACCCTTCAGCACGTCATGTGGGAAGATTGCGTTGGCGTTAACCTTAACAGTCTTATCTCCACTTACCAACTTGGCCACATATTCTGCGAACAGAGTTGTATGACGATTGAATGCCTTCTTGTATAGTCGAGACGCTACAGAAGGCACGTGACTGAAGTTGATGTTGTCCCAATCTCCAGCACACATTTGGGTTTCAACAACTGTGGTCATTGTTACCAATGACTTGCGGTACTGCTTAGGAGTCATTCCGAAGAATGCTCGTACTTCAGCCGCGATCTTACCCTTACGAGGAGTCCACTTTGCGGCCAGGCCGTTCTTAGCACGTAGGGCATCGCCCAACATGGTATAAGCGGCTGACTTCAGAACTGGTGAAGTGAAGACAAAGATGTCATCCCAACGACCAACTTCTGGGATCTTCTTTAGAAGAGCCAAAGCGGCGTCTGGGTCACGCTTTTCTAGATGAACTAGAATGTCGCGGAACAATTGACGTTCACCTGCACCACCACGGACATCACGTGCCCATTGTGCGATGCGTAGTGCTACGTCAGAGTTTTCTACATAAGCGGCTGTGAAGTCGCCTGTGATGTTCTTACCACGGCTTGCGCCGATCTTGTAGAACAAGTCAACACAAGCTGATGCTGTGGACTTACGTGCCTTCATACCGTTTGCGGTACGGGCTTCTTGGTTTGCTACTGCTGTTACAAATGCGTTCATTTCAATTACCTTTACAGAATGTATTTTTCTTTTTACCAAAAAATTTAATGTTGCTGTTAACATTCTAAATTTAACAGGATGATCGTGCCAATTTGTTTATTTTCTGGTCTGACCAATTACGGCACTCAGACCCTAGCAACATTCATGTTGCCTATTACATGTTAGTCTGTATGTAAATCATATTCCGGATTCTCCGAACCTATCTATTCTATCAGTGTCTATTTCTAGAAAGCATTTCTGCCTGTCCTCCGACCACCTTCTATAGCATTAAGATGTAGTTTTAAATTGCTGTAGTCATCCTATGACTAACAGGATCGTTGTTGACTGCTTTTATTTTACACAGGCCATCACTCTGTGCTTGTTGGTCTATTTCAATAATAACCTTCAATGCCTCTGGGCAAGCCCTTCAACTCCAGTTATTACCATAGGGTCCAACAGTTCATAGTATATGAATGTTGCTGTACCGATCCTAAAACTCTTTAGCATTGTTACTTGCTATGCGACTATTATAACGTCTCTACTACTGTTTGTCACTACATTTTGGCTAAACAGGATACATTTTTCTTCATTTGCAGTGAAATAAATTGCTGTTAGTATCCTAATTTTGGAGCGGCCGGGGGATTCGAACCTCCGTCTCTAACTTGGACAGTTAGTGTATAACCTCTTTACTACGAGCCGCATTGGAGCAACGAGAGGGATTTGAACCCCCGGTTTTCAGGATTTGCAATCCCGTGCATTGGACCTCTCTGCCATCGTTGCGTATTAAATTTTTACTTTTTCAAATGCTTTAGCTATCAGTGGTACCATTAGATCAAATACTAATTGATTTCCTTCTTCAGTTAGATTATTCTCTGATTCAGAAAACTGTGTATAATATCCGGTTATCTCGTGTCGTAATTTATGTATTTCACTATCAACTATTCCTGATTCAAATTGAAACCAGCTTGGATACCAAAATTTAGGGCCTAAACAATGCAGTACTGGTATTTTTTTAAATTTTAAATATTGATCAATTTGAATTAATGCCCCGTAATATCGATTCATTTGTAAATCGTGATGATACAAGTATTTTTTATGTAATTCCATAGTGTCAAATAATTCTAAATAAAGATTTACATCATCTGAAAATTTATTTCTTTCTTTAATTAATTGTTTAATAGTTGTTGCATCTTGTTTCTCAGACCAAATGTCAAACATTTGTTGAGTAATACCGTGTTGCTCGACACTAATATCAAAGTTGTTTACAAGCCCAAACTGTTGCATGATGTCATAACATGCCCAATTTGGAACTTTATTCCAAAATTCCAATAAATTTTCAGGGCATTGTTCAAATCCATGCATAGCAAACCATTTTTTAATAGATTTGTCAGGTATCTTATATACTAGTGAATCTCTGTCTAATGTAGTATAATCTCTGTCATGACTTGGAACAAAGAAAAAATCTGGGTTAGAATGAAAAATTATTGCTAAATCAAGTTTTTTTGTTTTTTTTAATTCAAACAAAATTCTTTCCTCAGATCCTTGAGCACATCCACTGTTTACCATATTAGCTTGGTAATGTTCTAATAATTTTGTTCCAAACGAGAAAGGTTGTTTGTTCGTCCATTGGGCCATACTGTGTCCATATAATCCAATATTCATATTTTTCCTTTTAAATTTGGTACCTGGACACGGTTTCGAACCGCGGACCCTCTCGGTGTAAACGAGACGCTCTACCCCTGAGCTATCCAGGCAAATTTCAATTCCTTGCGGAATGATCTCTATTTTTTGATTCTTTAAATTTTAACTTGGTTATGTAATTCTCATTAACCCGGCCTTCCTGAATGTCAGTCAGTGCAGTGAGAATACTATGCACATGTTCTCGCTTGTCGCTGTCCTTGTTCTGACGTCTGATTTCTCTAGCACGCTCTGCCGCAATAAGAACAAGATTGAATCTGTTGCCTCCAACATTTTGGACACATGTTTCTGTATCAATAGTTGGGCCTCTGCTTAGTCCTATGGGTTTGCTCATATAGTCTCCGTTAAAATTGTATTATACAGACATTACGAATGAATGTCAACTATATTGGTACCAGCGGAGGGAATCAAACCCTCTCAAGAACGCTAATCTGGCGCTAAAAGGTTTATAAAACCTCTCTGACTGTCAAGTCTCGCTGGCAGTTGATTGGTTGCGGAGGCAGGATTCGCACCTGCGATCTGAAGCTTATGAGACTTCCGGGGACGGCTAGACTCCCCTACTCCGCGATAACTATTGATAATCTATGTCAGCCGCTAGTATAAAACGATATTGTTCGCTTTGTGCTATACCAGGTCTGTGCCAAGTTTCGCTTGGATAAATTAGCCAAGTGTAGTAACTTGGCTTTACAAAAAACTTTCCTGGACTTTCTGGACCATTTGGAGCCATCTCAGTTCCGCAAGTATCGAAGTCTGCAACATCGTTGGGTATATGCAAATACATAATACCACTTAGACTTTTGCCACTGTGTTTGTCATGATGGTGCCAATACTTGTCTCGATTTTCCTGTGTGGCTATGTTGGTCATGAAACTCCAAGACTGCATGTTGCTGACTCGTGCTTCGTGGCCCAAATATAAAAATACACTGGTCAAAAATGTCATTCTATACTTTAACCAAATGGGTTCAGGTCTACCAAACAAATTTTCTTGTGTTTGAAAAGGAGGACTATTTTTAAAGTAATTGCCGCTTTCAATTATACTCTTTATAATGCTTATAGCGGACTCGTTTTCGGTAGCTGAGATCAAGCTACTGTAATCATACTTGCGGCAAAGTTCGTTGTTGTCTATCACTGTGTTCATACAGTCCTCTTCAATTGGTCGGAGTACAAGGATTCGAACCTTGGACCCCCTGGTCCCAAACCAGGTGCGCTACCAGACTGCGCTACACTCCGAATTGTTTCTTTCTAATTTTCATTCCAACATAGGTGCCACAAAACGCACCCGCCATTGCAGGAATGATCAACCAGTGATTGGTCGTATAATTTATAACTGCTACACTTCCCAGCACGTAGCAGGCCACACTCCATGCACTGGCTTTTAATACTTGTTCATATTGTACACATCTTAGATAGTATGTGTAAACGATATCGAGTAAAAATAATGCAAAAAATGTTGTTATGTAATCTATCATATTATGGAGCGGGATAAGAGAATCGAACTCTTGACCGAAGATTGGAAATCTGCTGTTTTACCATTAAACTAATCCCGCATGTTGAGTAAAGCACATTTATGGCTTTTGCTAAACGCTGGTGCCCTGTCCTTGCTACTGATCCTATAGACCAGTTAAATGTACTTTATTAAAACATACTACGGCGTATTTGGCGTTGTCAAACTATTGTTCAACTGCCCGGGATGCCAAACCTGATCTGTTCACTATGTGGGATTCAAGTATGCTTTAATAAAGTGTCCAGCTACTCACACCACATGAGCCCTGAACTGAGCGGTTACTCTGTCCATAACATTTGTTCTTCTGGCATTGGCGTTATACCTCACCCTAGGCAGTTTCCAGTATCCCTTAAATGGGGACTGTGAGGTCAAGTCCTAGTGTACCCCCTGGTCTATCGTTACAGGGACGCTTTTTCATTAACGTAGAAAAAGTAAGACGGGGTCTGGTGCCGCCACGACGAGTCGAACGCCGGACCTACTGATTACAAGTCAGTTGCTCTACCAACTGAGCTATGACGGCTAAACTACATATTACTTATCGTGACATTTTGTATGTCACACTATTTGTGGTGGAGGTGACAAGGATCGAACTTGCTACATCCTGCTTGCAAAGCAGGCGCTCTCCCAAATGAGCTACACCCCCGAATACTTGGCTCCCCAGCGTGGGATCGAACCACGGACACCTTGATTAACAGTCAAGTGCAACTACCGCTGTGCTACTGGGGAATAATTCTTATGCTTGTGTACTTGCTGTGCCAGTGTCGTTGGTCACATAATTTGATTGACCGCGTGGAGCATTCTTATCACGCTGTGGAGCCTTGACCACAATTTTACTGCAAAGCTCAGCATCAATCATTGCACGTTTCCATTGGTCACGTTGCTCTTTGTTTTTGAACTTGCTGAGTGCAAGACCTGTTTTGGTTGGCTTTGACATTTTGTAAGTACTGGTTGGTTTTAACATATTTTTCCTTTTAATAAAATTGGTGCTCGCTATCCGATTCGAACGGAACTGCTTAACTCCGTATCTTCCTGGCAACGTTTACCTTTAGTCGACTTTGGGTTACTAGTTGTGATCCAGTGTAGTTAAACTTTAGCAAGCATGATTGGCGGAAGCGGTGAGATTCGAACTCACGGAGCATTTCTACTCGACAGTTTTCAAGACTGTTGCAATAAGCCGGACTCTGCCACGCTTCCTTATCCTGGTACGAGAGGCGGGACTCGAACCCGCATGCCTTTCGACGAGAGATTTTAAGTCTCTTGAGTATACCATTTCTCCACTCTCGCATTACTTGGCGGGCCGATAGAGACTCGAACTCCAACGAACGGTTTTGGAGACCGCTATGCTGCCATTACATCATCGACCCTGAATTGGCGGAATGACTGAGACTCGAACTCAGAAAGCGGCTTTCACCACTCGACGGATTAGCAATCCGCTCCAATACCATTATGGGACCATTCCAATTTTGGTGGGCAAGGAGAGACTCGAACTCTCAATCCTTTCGGCGCTGGCTTCTAAGACCAGAGTGTATACCATTCCACCACTTGCCCAAAATTTTCCATATAAAAACATACTCAAGTCCGCGGCACGGAAGGCACTATACCCGCAATGGTCTATGACCAGTCCTAATATGTTTTTATATGGAGACCCGTAGGAGAATCGAACTCCTCTTGCCAGGATGAAAACCTAGTGTCCTAACCGATAGACGAACGGGTCATATCAACATTTAATTTTTTAAAGAACGTGTTTACTAATTGCTCAGTATGTGACTATTATATAACCTTTGGCGTTGTATGTCAACATCTTTACACACTAAGTTTTTTATTAATGTAATTTTTGGCAAAATTTGTGTTTTCATCGAACGGTTCAAACTCGCCTTCTTTTATTTTTAAAAAATCTTCTATACTTTTGTCTGAAACAAAAAGAGTAGGATGAAAATTCATTAGTCTAAAATCATAATTGTAACTATCTGTTACAATGTTATCAGTTATCTGTTGAATTTTGTAATAATCAGTATGTTCGTTCTGCCAAATTACTGTATTGTTTGACCATTTGTTGTTGTTTAAATTATCTTCCTCTTTTAAGATAGTGTAACCATATTTTGAATAATCCAATGACATTTTAGACATTTTATTAACTGATTCTTCAATAGTAAGTTTTGGTATCTCTAATGCGTTCAGTACAAAATTTTCTCCTTGCCAATTGGATTTTAACCAAGCATAGGTATCATATATGCTTTCTTCTGTTTCATAAGGTAATCCAGCGATAAGAGAAATTGTTCCTCTGTAATATCCGTTGTTTCTAGATTTGAAGTAATTTTTAATATCAATTAATCCCTGTTTGACTTTATCAGGATGCATTCCTTTACTGATTGCCTTTGTTGACATGTGATTAAACGATTCGATACCATAGAAGTGCCCAAACATTTTCATCTTAGCCAACTCTTCCATTTCTGACTGACCTCTACTTATTGTTAGGTCAGCTCTTAAAAAACCTGTAAAAAATGGATCAAAATTTAACTTATCAACTATATCGGCAAATTTAGTTACTTTTTCTGTGCTGTCATTGAAAGTTTCATCTGAAATAAAGTATCTTGAAACGCCAAATCTATCATAAGCATCATTTAGTTGCAATTCAAAATTATCAGAATCTCGAGTCCAATCTCCTTTAACACCTAAAATTGGAAAGTTGCAAAAGTCGCAACTAAATTTACAACCTCTGCTGAATTCAACACCTACCCATTCATATGGTTTGAGAAAGTCTCTATCTTCATAAATGATGATAGGATTTTTCCAAGGAGCCGAACCAGTACTTGTAATTATTTTAGTACCTTTAATTGTTTTGCACTCAACAGGATCTCCGTTACTAAACAGATATTTTAACAGATTAATTACACTTGTTTCTGCAAAACCTGTAAACTGATAATCTATATGTTTTGTTTTTAATGGAATGTATAGTTGCGTTCCATAAATGATAATGATGTGTGGATGGTTTTCTTTTATCCAACTAGCAATATCTTCAGCTAGATCCGGCCACACGGCAAAAATAGATCCAAATGCTACAAACTTTGTACGATTGTCTATCCTTGATATCAATAATTGTTTTAATTCGTCAAATGACCAATATGTGAAAAAATCTACTACTTCAATGTTCCAGTTATTTTTTCGTAATTCTGTTGCAATACGATGTGCTCCTGGGCCGCGCCCAAGGCAATTCGGCCGGTTGATATTGAATAATATTCCGTTCATAGATGATATTTATAGACTAGATTGGCCGGCCCTGAGAGATTCGAACTCCCAACTTCCAGTTTCGAAGACTGGCACTCTATCCAATTGAGTTAAGGACCGATTGTGTGGCCCGGCTAGCAGGAATCGAACCCACATTCTAGAGGTAGAAGCTCTATGTATTATCCATTATACGATAGCCAGATATTTGGTGCTCTTACGTAGAATCGAACTACGATTCCTGTCATACCAAGACAGTGTTCTACCATTTAACTATAAGAGCTGTGGTGCCCGGGATGAGATTCGAACTCACAACTAGGTGTTTTTCCTTCTTCCTTTTGAGAGAAGTGCGTCTACCAATTTCGCCACCCGGGCATGAAAGAAAACTCCCAGGGGACACTATGTGAACATGTCTGAGAGCCATATTATGGAGCGGGTGATCGGAGTCGAACCGACGACAATCACGTTGGCAACGTGGCGCTCTACCAGCTGAGCTACACCCGCATAAAGATATTAGTAGAAAACACTGAGAGTTTTGGTCCCTGTCAAGGAAAACTTGGCTACCCGCGGCCTACAGTCGCGCTCTACTTGTCTAGCAAACATGGAGTGTCACTTGCTTTCAGAAGTCTCCCATGCTGTAAGCACTGACTTCCAGTCCAGCTAGAGTGCAGTTTATAACTGCCAGCTATTAAAGGCTTCCGACCTTTTATAACTCTTCTTTCGAAACTCCCACACACCTTGTGTTTTCTACTAATACATTTATTTAATAAAATGTCAAGTTGTTCACCGCACAACCTGACAAAGCGGGGGTCTGTTGAATTTGTAAGATGTTGCGTCCCTCTCATCGCAACCATTTTCCCGTGTAATGCTAGCCGGCCGGGTCAGGATAAGTCACTTGGAATACCGGTCCAGCTTGCAACCCTCTGCCCGTGGACACTACGTGCCCAGGTGGGAGTCGAACCCATTGCCTTCTACTATTTCGGTCCTTCGAAGAAACCTAGACAGCGTGACTTTCTCTTGCTGACACTTACAAAACTTGGTGCTACCTCCAGGGATCGAACCTGGTTCAACGGTTCTTCAGACCGCCGCTATGACCACATCAGCTAAAGTAGCGTGTTTGGGGTGTTAGATGGGGAACGATCCCATACTATCGCTTTCACAGAGCAATGTGCAGACCACTACACTACTAACACCATAGAAAAGTTGGCAGGCGCATTAGGGATCGAACCTAAACTAACAGAGTCAAAGTCTGTTGTGCTACCATTACACAATGCGCCAACAATAAAACAGGATAGCATTTTTTGGCTTTTTTTCAAGAAAAGATTTTTAATGTTTGCTGTTGCTATCCTAAAACTGGTAGTAACGGTGGGACTCGAACCCACGATAAACACCGTATGAAGGTGGTGCATTAGCCACTATGCTACGTTACCATATAGAAACACACTCTCAGGAATTGAACCTGCCACCCTGTAGTTACGGGGCTGTATCCAACGGACCACCGCGCATGGTCTGAGTGTGTTTTTATATGGTAGGACCGCCCGGACTCGAACCGGGAATTGGCAGATTAAAAGTCTGCTGTGATAACCATTTCACTACGATCCCATATTGGTCCACGCTCTGAGAATCGAACTCAGTTAGTCCGGTTAAGAGCCGGGTACTTCGCCACTAAAGTTTAGCGTGGGGTGTGTATTAAATTGATTTAATGTGCCAACCCTAGACCAATACAGGATCTAGAGCGACACTAACGTTTAGCACGTTTCATATCGTTCTCCATTTAAATAAAATTTGGCGCCGAGGACGGGAATCGAACCCGCATAGGACGGATAGACAATCCGTTGCATTACCAGTCTACCACCTCGGCATATATTGGTACTGTCGACGGGTATCGATCCCGCTTCTCCACCTTGAAAGGGTAGCGTCCTAGCCACTAGACGACGACAGTGTATAAAACAGGATAGCATCTTTTTTCCATTAAAAGTAGAATTTTTGAGTTTGCTGTTGCTATCCTAAACTTGGTTCCCAGAGCAAGAATCGAACTTGCGAAGACCGGTTATCAGCCGATTATTATACCATTTAATTATCCGGGAAAATTTGGTGGAGATGATAGGATTCGAACCTATTGCGTTTCTTAAGTACCGGATTTACAGTCCGGGGCCACTCCACCATCGTAGCCGCATCTCCATAACGCACTGTTTCCAATGCGTGTATTAAAGCACACTCTACGAATATGCTTTAATACGCTGTGATTTTTCACACTAGAAGAAGTGCTTCATCCTACAGGCCGCCCGTTTGCTAGATGTTTATAGTGCCTAGCCCAGTCCTCGTTACTGGTATCTTCACACTTTGCTTCAACGACTGCCTTGGCAATCTCAGCGTTCAAAAACAAAAAACCCCAGGGTTTTTAATCCTAGGGTCCTTGAAGTTTGTTGTGTTAACTTGTGTGTTACACGACAGTCCTCCGGACCCTTGAAATCTCTGGTGTACGATCATATGATAGACTTCCGCCATTAATCGATAACCAAGAACAGGCTATTACACCTGCCAATTTGGGCATCGTATTAAATTGTTGATGTCTAAAATTCGATTGCATTTTAAGTTTCTCGTTTATCCTTTTGTTGCCAACAAGCACCATTGCTTGCTAACTAGTCTCAATTATAGTGTCTTTCAACACTCCTGTCAACAACTTTTGAAATCTTTTTTGTTGTATTTCTACAACACTGTCTGACACATTGTTTGCTAACTTGTTTCTATTATACGTTTATTTATCCTTTGTGTCAAGCTCGTATTGATAATATGGCTTTTTTGAGCCAACTAAATATTGTCACGATGTTTAATAGAATACCTGAACCTGAATTGATGGAAGATGTTGCTCAATGTGAATTCTACAATCAAGAATTTGAAGATGATCCGGATTGTTTGTCAAGATTTTTAGCAACTTATGAAAAATATGTAGGAATACATAGTGGTACTATTGTGGATTTGGGATCGGGCACTTGTAATTTTGTAATAGCATTGTGTAAAGCATATCCAAAATTGAATTTTATCTGTTACGAAGCAAGCAAGGCTATGATTAAAATAGCCAAACAAAATATAATTGAGAATTTTTTCGAAGATAGAATTACCATTGTAGAAGATAATTTCTTTAATGCTGATGGAAAATTTGATGTAGTGCTTGCTAACAGGGTATTACACCATGTGAATGATACAGAAAATTTTTGGAAACTAGTTTCTAAATTGTCAGATAATGTGTTAGTGTGTGATTTAGAAAGACCAAAGCAATTAAACCACGTCAGTCCAGAATTTCCTATTGATTTAAAAAACTCATTCATGGCCGCTTACACTGTTGATGAGGTAACCAAGCAAATTAGAGATTACAACTACACTGTATCGCGTGAGGAACACAACGACAGTCTATGTACATACACCGTTTTTACCAAAAAAGATACATAATTTCGTTTTTGACAACACCGTATCCGTTTAATGTTATTCTATTAGTAGCAGTGCCGTTGATATCTTTATATCCTACCCTGTGCAAGTACCTCTCATCCTGTATTAACAACGATCCTTGTTTATAATTTACAGTTTGAAATTCAGTTAGCTGGCAATCTTTATTTGCACAATTATCTCCTACTAAATCTGTATGACTTTCACATATTGGACGAGAAGGAGTTTGATCTCCATTATCGCAAAATTTAGATTTTGTTTTAGGATGGTAATCAAAACTAGCAATACCATCGGAAAGCATTAGTGTAAACACATAGCTTTTTTCAAAAAAATCGTTAAAATTCTTACAATACTCTGCAAATTCAATCTCATACGGAAAACAATGTATTGCATTGTCGTAATGCCATACCGCAGGTTTTCTTGTTTCGTTTCTTTTAATTATTTGAAATCCAGGGTTTGCTAATCGTCGTGCTAACTCTACTTTTGAAAAAATAGTTAAAAGTTTCTCTTTAAACAACAATGTTGTATAAAAATTATACGTATTTCTATCTTGGTAATTGTTAAATTTATTTCTTAAAAAACTATTCCCTAGAATATACATACCTGTTTCGTTACAACGATACCATAATGGCTGATTATGAGTTACTTCATCAATTGCAGTATTACATTCGTCTTTGCTGAAAAAGTTATCTATAAGTTTGTACATTAGGAAGTATTTATGGACAAATCTAATTACTAAATAACTTTATGAAACCCAAAATTGCTTTATTTTTGCATCAACCCAAGTGTTCTGTACAAAGTGGAAACGGATTGATGCAAGCACTTAGTCCGCACTACGATTTCAAAATTTTTACTCGCCATGAACTTGAGCGAGATTTTTTTGACGATGTAGATTGCATTGCTGTTCCTGGAGGAGTTGGCGATAGTAAAAGTTGGAGTTATCTAATGCAGGATCACAAGGATCGCATTGTGGATTTTGTGCAGACCGGCGGAAAATATCTTGGCATCTGTATGGGAGCATATTGGGCTGGCAGTTGTTATTTCAACATGCTGAAAGATGTGGATGCTGTGCAATATCTTTCTCGTCCAGGAACTGACACACGTAGACCACATGCCAAGAATATTTCTGTCACCTGGAACCACACGCCCATGAACATGTTTTGGTACGACGGGTGCGGTTTTGTGGGTAACGGCGTATTTGACACTGTGGCAACTTACACAAACGGAGATGCCATGGCAATTATACAAGGCAATCTTGGTTTAATTGGCTGTCATCCTGAAAGCGAAAAACATTGGTACGAAAGTTACAGCTGGATGCGAACACACTGGCATAACAGAGCGCATCACAAGTTGTTGCTTGAGTTCACTGACAGATTAATTCAGTCGTGAAAAAGGGCCCGGAGGCCCTTTTATTTTACTCTACAATAAAAATGTTATTGTACCTGCCGTTAACAACATCAGTCCACCCCAAGTACCTAATGCTTTGTAGTAGGTACCAAACGGTGTTCCAAAATAACGGTTTCCAATCACCACACATTTGTGTGTTGGACTTAACAAGTAACCAGCAAAGTCAATAGCAAAGAACCATAAGAAATACTCATGTCCAAAGACCTGACTCATTAATACAGCAATTGCAATAAACTTACCCGAACTACCCATTAAGAAGCTGGCTATGAGACCAATGATGCTGATGATCAACATGCCAACAAAAGTGTGCGGATCAAGCACACTGGTCTTTAGCATAGTTTGCCATGCGGCGTCATAGGTTTTCATGTAGTTTCCTAGCATGATAACTGCGCCAACCCATGCTAACACATCCCATCGAACGTAACTGAGAAGTTTTTTAGGACTCCATTGCTGACTGATAACAATGTAGTATAGGGTTAGAAAACCAAAACAACCAACCATCCATGCATCGTTGTAAATGTAAAGACCAATGGCTACAAACATTGGAACAACATTTCGTAAGACTGCTGATAGTTTGAAGTTTCCCGGAGTGATTATTATTTCTTCGTCATGTACTTGACTCCAAATGTACCAAGTAATAAACGCAAAACTAACAATCAACAAGGGCGCAATTAGGCCAAGCCATGCACCATAAGTTAAACCAAATGCCGCAATTGGTAGTATTACTGTTTTCTCAAGTGGGCTCCACAAATAATAGTGGTGCGTACTCAAGTAATCAACAATGCCTAACTTTTCACGGCCTGGTCCATCTTTTGGTGCAACTGTATCCAGCAAGCCTGCTGACACAGTGACTCGACCCTCAATTGGCAATACTCCGCCAATTGCACTTAGGAGAACTACTACAAACTTGTTGCTACGGAATGTGTTTCTTACATAGGCAAATGCCGGGGCAAAGAGTTGATACTCTTTTGCTAGTCCGGCAGTGATCATAATGAAGAATATCATCCATAGGTATGATATGTTCTTTAACAGAACGTTTGTAATAAAATCCATTTTTTCTCCTTAAAAATACTCAGCATAATCACTGAGCAGAATATTTAATGAAAAAAAAGGACCCGAAGGTCCTTCTTGGTTTGTTTGGTGACAAGGTCTTTCCTACCTCGCAAGTGCTGTTTTTTAGGCAGCTAGTTCAAAACGGTCGTCGTTTAAGGCAACGTCCACTTCGAAGAACTTGAATGTATTTGCGTTTGCATTTACGAGTTTTGCTTGATTTACAGTCATCGCCTACTGTGTTGCCGTCTCTATTATCTCACCCTGTCGAAACCATGGCAGGCCCATTATAAAACATACTCCACTAGGTAGCATTGACAAAACCTAGCTTTACCTCCGTGTCAATTTTAAATGGCCGGTGAGTAT